>Ga0233444_10000250_pt1 | contig 75239 bp, 62 predicted proteins | sample SI_124_October20_6_FD_182792 | JGI IMG/M metagenome (GOLD analysis project Ga0233444, IMG submission 182792) | Seawater microbial communities from Saanich Inlet, British Columbia, Canada - SI_124_October2016_10_MG | ecosystem: Environmental > Aquatic > Marine > Inlet | place: Canada: British... | reverse complement strand
ACCTTCGGCTATTTTTGCGAGTTTGGGGGTAATTGAACCGAGCCCACCTCTGGCATGGAAGATGCCGTGTTCATACTCTAGGAAAGCCAGAATGGTGAACAGAGAAGGAGCATGAAAAGGGCTCATTCCGAGATATTTGGTTTGAAAAGACATGGCCAAACGAATTCTTTCGTCATCGAAGTTCTTGCGCAAATCGCTTGCTACCGATGCCCATGGCTTCAGAACCTTTGCTACACGCAGTGCTCTTTTTGTAAAGAGATTAGATGGTCCTGTCCAGGGGGTTTGCAAACATTGTTTAGACAAATTCAATTTTTGACGGTTGTCTTTGACGTACTTTTCAAATCCAAGGGCGTTTTTATCGCCGGACAATTCACGGATTCTTTCTGTCATTAGGTCGAGGTTACTTGTGGCATTGATGTGTCCGCCTGCTCCAAACACTAGACGGTAAGATGGGTCTATTAGGGGCATTAATTCAAGTTCTTTGTGAGCATCTAATCCCACCGCTTGGAAAATTTGCTCGATAACTTCGGGAAAGTGGAAGAAGGTCGGGCCACGATCATAGGTAAATCCATCTTTGTGAACTAATTTTGTCCTGCCACCAACTGCAGCTTCTTTCTCGATTACTGTCACATCGACTCCAGAATAGGCGAGTAGCATTGCGCTTGCTAGTCCACCGGGTCCAGCGCCGACGATTATTGTTGTAGGTTTAGCCTTGGCTTGCATGTTTCCAGTGCATTCAGACTGACATATAAAGAAGAGTTTAATTCCGTGATTTATGGAGTGAATAATCCACTTTCTATGCTGCGTTTAATCACAGGTTTTTTACCAACTTTGCAGCAGATTGAAGCGCACCCTCAACACTGCCGTGATAGGTATGATCTCCGCATTCAAGAAACTCGTTAATTACGTCGATGTTATCAAAATCATTGGATGAGAGTTCTGGCAAGGCTGTGGTTATGTGCTGAACGTCTAGCAGATTCCATTCCCCAACTTCCTCACCGAACCATTCTGTTAATTCTTCAACGGCAGACCTTGCAATCTCTTCTTCACTAGTAATACCCTTCTCATCAGCGTGCTCACCAACAATTGTTGCGGTAATCAGTGATTTGTCTACTGGTGCGTAACTTGGTTGAATGTCTGATGGCACTGCTATGTGCGATATCAATTTGTTTTGGGTGTTAATATTGGAATTTAACATAATGAACTTATGCTTAAGCGGTGATTTGGGAGCAGAAAAATGCACTGTCCATACTGACCTAGTTATCTTTCCTGCCACCTCACTGAAGGCTTTTATCACGCGGAAATATTTCTTGGGCTTGTGATCAACAATTAACTCGTTGTCATTGATTATTTTGACGTCTGCTTTGAGAGTTAGTTTGGTATTTTCTAATTTGTCAAACAAAAACTGTGGCACTGCTGAGATTCCTTGCTTAGGCAAAACCATATCTCCTCTCGACATATTCTTGAACACAAATTTGAACATTCGGGCATCGGTTCTTAAACTAGATTCAAGAAATATTCCGCCAAAAAGAGGAGAAAAAAATCTATCTATGAAGGACGTTGAAAATCCCCTAGAAATTAAAAATTCATGTGTAGTCTGTCCTGTTTCTGAAAAAATATCTTCATCAGAGGTTCTCATTACGTGCCAACGTAATAATCCAACTCTAAGCAGGTTGAGCGGCGAAGTGAACAAACTAACGGCACCCATAATTCCAGTTACTGGACGGCGAAACGGATCCGCAAAACACCATATTTTAGATTTCCTTGGGCGGGCTTCGATTACTAACGCACCAGGTTGGAAAGGTCGACAATCCATGGCTTGATAATCAAAGACCGTACTAGCTAACGGATATCCTGTTTGTAGAACATGAAAACCCCGGTCAAGAATGAAACCCGATTTCACAGTGCTTGCCATCCTACCGCCAATTTTGGCAGACTTTTCAAACAGTTCTACCTCAAATCCTTTTTTTTCCAATAAATATGAACAGTAAAGGCCAGAAATACCGGCACCAATTACTGCGATTTTTTCACTCATTGAACCACTCATGCAGATACTGTATCAAGACCTAATTTAAACTTGAATTCATCTAAATAGGGTCCCATCGATTTAATCAACAAGGCATCGGGGTGTGTTCTAATAACTAGTCCGTCTAGATACATTAGGGCTCTTATTATTGGAAATGCTTCTTCACCAAACTCGGCATTAGCTAATTCCACGGCGGCACGTACCGTTTGCATCATTACTCTAGTCAAACTCTGCTCGCCAACTGGTTTCTTTTCGAAATCGAAATATATCTCATGCATTCTACTCATGTATTTTTCCATCTTTTTACCTGTTGGCTTCTTGTTGGTCATATCCAATAGCGCAATGAAAGCTTCGTCTAGTTCTTGCTTGGATAAATGTTCAAAGAAATTGAATAGCGAGCGGTTCACAAATTCCGGAGCATGACAAATAGCACCGTTATCAATAAACACAAATTTACCTTCATTATCGATTATACAATTACCTGGATGGAGGTCACCGTGGAAGGTCCCAATACCAAACAAATACGCCCCATGAATTCTAAATAATTCCAGTAGAGTCTCCCATTTCAAAGATTTATTATCGATGCCCTCTTCTAACGACATTCCGTCAATGAATTCAGACACTAAGACATTTTCATTCGATAGTTCTGGGTAATACTGTGGAAACCTGAGCAGGGGTGTTGCGAAATCGTCAGCGATATCCTGTTGTATTTTAGACAATTCATTAGCACCTAAAATCTCGTTACGCAAGTCAAGTTCCCTAGTGGTGTAATCTGCAACGTGATTTAGCAAAGCCATAGGATTACCGACTTTTCTCAATCTTGGTGATAATATCAAGAACATGCGCAACCATGACCGCATTCTGTCTACCTCTTTGCGAAACTTGACCGCGTTTGCCTGCTTTACGAATTTAATTACTACTTGGTCGCCGTTGTGTAATACTGCACGATGTACTTGCCCAACAGAGGCTGCCGCCAGGGGCTTTTCTTCGATTGATTTGAATTTCTCAAAAAAACCAGGGATTGCTTTACTTTTTAGCGTAGCCTCCCAATCTTCTTGAGGGATAGATGCTGCGTGTTGGTATAATTGCTGAAGTTGTTTGCACTTATCTTCACCAAGAAGATCTGGCCTTAGTGCAAAGATTTGAGCGAGTTTCACCGCCATCAATCCTTGTTTTTGAATCCAGTCTAAATCAGCAGGTCGTTTTCGCATTATTTGACGCATAAACCTAAAGAAAGTCAGCATTCGCATAACAATCAAACCATGCTTTGGGTTTATCAAACCGTGTATGGTTCAGTCTTCGCTCTCTTCGATGAAAATGAGCGTATAGCGCCATAATTCACCGTCATCTTGACCGGTTTCACGCCTGATTCTTACATCGCTATCCTCTGGGTATCTTGACCGCAAAGCACCTTCAATAATTCCATCATCTAATTCCCAAAGTGGGAGAACATCTGCTTTTTCTACTGGTGGATGGGTTAGATTTACTTTGATATGGAAGAAAGGAACGGTATCATATTCAAGTTCCCCAAGTCCGGCATATTCCCACCAGTCCATTAATTCGCTGAGAAATTCGACGTGACCCTCGATTTTGCGAAGACTGAATGCTAATTCTTCACCGATTCGATGACCAACCTGCCTCAGCATAGTTTTGATATCAATGCCAAGTTGATGAAGACTAAACACAGTCCCATCTTGCAAAGCGACCCTGGCTTGATTTATTTCGTTACTAGACGCTAAAAATGTATCTGGATTAAATGGGGTATCTTCATCTGGTAATTCACCACTGAAGCCTAGTGCTTCTCTAAATTGTTCCAAGAAGGAGCCCTCACCCACAGTAAGTCTGAGTGGGTCAACGATTCTCTCTTCAGTGAAGCGTTTCTTAGCGCTGCTAAAGTCCACAGCTCGGCTCCAAATGGCCATCATGAATTCGTAATGAGAGGCGGCGAAAACTTCGGAGGAAACCACCAATGCTGCATCTTCACGGCCTCTTCCTACTGGATTTTGTTCGACAAACAAAAACTGGATAACATCGGTTTGGTCTTTAAGGACACCAAGTGAATTAACTTCGTCAGAATGACGGATTTCTATCGAGTCGTGTAATTGGTCAAAAAATTTCAGCGTTCTTCGGTCCAATTGGGCGAGAACTTTGATGATTACTCCTCGCTCTGCGGCTGAGTTTACTTCTTCTATTGATGGAGATCTGCACATGTGTAATATCCCATATCTGCCTAGAAAGAGAACTAATTGTCCGTCTGCTTCGTTGGATAACTCACCAATTTTCTTTTGCACATGGTCTCGGCCTTTCAATACGGCGAATTTAGCGTTGGAATCACCCTGCTGGGAATCGTTTTCTAGCGCATCGTCTGATGCACCTGACATAATATTTTCAAATGCTTTTGTAGTTCTGTCAATTCTTGATTTTTGGTCTTTTATCAGTTTCTTGAATAACACAGGTAGCGATGAGCATGAAAACTTCATCGGCCTGTCTGCGGTGACGTTTACCAAACCGATTTGGGTTAACCTTGACAGTGAATTGTATGCATCAAGTCTGTTTGTACCAAGTTTTTTTGCTAAATCACTCGCTTTCAATTCTTTGGAAGATGAAAGTAATACAAGTGATCTGGCTTCTCTATCTGTTAGGCCAGCTTCCTCGAATAATTCTACCCAATCCATTCACTCACCATCCGAAGATAACGTACTTAGGGTATTCAGGATTTTAGCGACATGTCTACGGGGCCTAAATAGCCAGTCATAGCAGTAGTGTATCTCTCGGTCAGGACCGACTAGAAATGAGGATTTCCCAGGGAACTTACCCAAAAAGAGGGGGACACCATAGGCTTCCGAAACTTCTCTTTCAGGATCGCTAAGCAGAGCAAACGGCAAATCTAGTTCCTCTTTGAATCGTCGGTGGTCTTCGACTGAATCTTCACTTATCCCGATTATTTCTACCGGCGGTGTCAGTGATTGGAATAACTCGTATTGCTCCTTGAAATTTAAGCATCCCCGCTTGCATGTGGGCGATCCATCTTTGGCGTAAAAAAACAAAACTTTCCACTTACCGTCATAATCGGCAAGCGATATACTTTGGTCGGTACTTGATTGTAATGTGAAATTTGGTGCCGTCTGGCCAATTAGTTGCTTTGACATGTTACTACCTCGATTTACAATGAGCAAGCCTACTCATTAAAAACGAATGGGAGAATGTGTCCCATTCGTTTTGCCTTGGTTGCCAAGTAGCCTTCGTTGAAAGAACCAAGCCCTTCTATGTGAGAAATTCTTGTTTCGATAGTGATACCGTTATCGACCATACCCTTGATTTTTAACGGGTTGTTGGTCATTAATCTGACTTTGGTCACACCTGCGCTCTTTAGCATCTCAGCGCAAAAAGTGTAATCTCTGGCGTCAGCAGGGTGATTGAGCATTGTGTTAGCATCCAATGTGTCGTATCCTAGATCCTGCAGTGAATAAGCCTTGATTTTCTCATTCAACCCTATCCCTCTACCTTCTTGGCGAAGGTATACGATTGCCCCGCAGCCTTCCTCTTGCACTCTCCTCATTGAGGCTTTGAGTTGAGGACCACAATCACACTTCAAAGATGTGAAGGCATCTCCTGTCAGGCATTCTGAATGTATCCTAATCAGTGGGGTTGTTGTTCGGTCGTTTAATCCTACTGAGAGTAGGGTGTGTTCTGATCCATTCTCGTCAACCATTACACGAATTCTAAAATTCCCGTATTCGGTTGGTAAAAATGCGTCAGCTTCAATTTGCATTGGGTCAATGGTTCCGCTTTCCATGGACCTATGTTGCTGCCTCGTGGTTATAATGTAGTGTTTATTTTCCCGCATGAATGTAAACACCGCTTTATATCGTGAGAGTATAATTTTACTGCATGTCTAGAGTGCAGTGTGATTTAGGTGTCGCTGCAGTCATTGTCAAAAACGACTCAGTTTTGTTAGTCAAAGAGGCAGCTGGGAGATACTCTGGCCATTGGGGCCTTCCCAAAGGTCACGTGGACGATGGCGAACTTCCGCGCGATGCTGCTCTAAGAGAACTACGCGAAGAATGTGACGTTGATGGTAAAGTCACAGGCATTTATGCTATTCGTGAGAATCTTACAGAAATCGGTCCTGCAGTATTTATCGCTTACAGTGTCGAACTAGAACCAGGACAAGTACCAGTCGCTTCTAGCGAAATTGCCGAAACGGGGTTTGTCAATGTCGCCAAATTCGAGGAGTTGCAGTGGGTAAGTAAAGCAATGAAGTCAATTGCGACAAATGCGCTAGTTCAAACTCCATTTGCGACCCTTGATTATTCTGAGCAGAGAGGGTATCCATATCTTCTACACCAAAACGGAGATGTAAAAATATGAACGGACCACTATCTGAGAGAATTAGGTCAGCAAATGACAAACCAGTGAACGAAGATGGTGAATACATCATCTATTGGATGATTGCCAGTCGACGGTTCAACTACAACTCGTCGTTAGAATTCGCAGCACAACTAGCAATCGAACACGAAGTCCCGTTGTTGGTAATCGAAGAAATTTCTACTAGCCACAGATTTGCCAATGATCGAATAGCTACATTTATGATTCAAGGCATGGTTGAAAATGTTTCTGTCTTCAAGGACAACAATATTCGCTACATACCGTGGGTCGAAACACCATTAAGTGGACCGATTGGTTTGCTAAAAGAAGTTTCAAAAAGAGCAAAGGTCGTCGTTAGTGACGACTTTCCAACTTACTATCCCAGCCGAGCAATAAATGCAGCGAGCAAATCTATTCCCGTAAAGATGTACGCTGGTGACTCAAACGGAGTCATTCCAATGTCATGGACTGAAAGCGCCCACACAACTGCCCATGGGTTTAGACGATGGATACATGCCAATTTCAGTCGCTGCCCAGAAACTTGGCCAAAACAAAACCCAATCCCAAAGGGCGCTAATCTCATGATGAGCGATAAATTGTTCAAATCGGTAATGAAGGATTGTTCTGTCAAACTACCACCATTTGAATGGCTATGGAGATGTTCAGAAGGTGGCTCGGTAGGGAAAAAAGCGCTCTCTGCGATAGATATTGACCACTCTGTAGGGCCAGTAAGAATGGCACAAGGTGGCAGAAATACTGCAATGAGGAAACTAGCGGCCTTCTTAACAGACCGTCTAGAGAGATATCACACAGACAGGAACAATGTGGAAAACCCAGCTGTTAGCGGGTTGTCGCCTTGGTTGCATTTTGGCCATGTCTCATCTATTGAAATTGTGGAACGCATACTCAAACAAAATGATTGGTCTCCAGAGGACATAGACTCCTCGAGAAAAGGCTCAAGAGAAGGCTGGTGGGGACTATCCGCTGGCGTAGAAAGTTTCCTAGACCAAATAATAACATGGCGAGAACTTGGCTTCAATAATGCATATCACAACAAAAATCACAATAAATTTGAATCAATACCAGCATGGGCCCAAAAGACACTTGCTGAGCACTCCGATGATGAACGTGTATTGTATACATATGACCAAATTGAAAACGCAGAAACTCACGATGAAATATGGAATGCTGCTCAAATACAACTAACTCAAACCGGTATTATCCACAACTATTTGAGAATGCTATGGGGTAAGCGAATCCTAGAATGGGCATCGACTCCAGAGCAAGCTGCTAATTGGATGATTGAACTTAATGACAAATACGCTCTCGACGGTCGAGATCCTAATTCCTACACAGGAATATTTTGGGTTCTTGGAAGACATGATAGAGCATGGGGGCCTGAGAGAGCAATATTTGGCAAGATAAGATATATGTCATCTGAGCGAACTCGGAAAAAAATGAATCTCAAACCATATCTGCAACAGTATCGGAGTAGATGAAATGAGTATTGTATTTGAACACAAGACAGAAGTCGAAAATAGTGTCGAAGAAGCATTTGCTTGGCACGAAAGAAAAGGGGCTTTTAGACGTTTGATGCCACCATGGGAACTTGCTGAAGAAGTACGAGCAGATGACAATCTAGAGGAAGGTTCTCAACGAATTTTCAGGTTCCCAATGGGCCCAATTAAGATGAGTTGGGTTGCCGAACATACAGGATATAATCCACCTCACTCTTTTGAAGATAAGATGCTAAAAGGGCCTTTCAAGTCTTGGCATCACACCCACAATTTCGAGACCATAGGAGACAATAATGCGTTAATCCATGACAAAGTTAACTACAAACTGCCGATGGGGTTCCTTGGCAAACTAGTCGCTGGTAGAATGATAAAGAAGCGGCTTGACAGAATGTTTACAGCAAGGGAAATTAGACTCGAAAGAGATTTAAAGCGTCATGCTGATTTTAGTGATAAACCACGTAAAAAAATCCTAGTTGCCGGCTCATCTGGATTAATTGGTCGCCAATTAGTGGCGTTTTTAGACACCGGAGGCCATGATGTTTGGCGACTAGTAAGAAGAAAGGCTAAGAAAAACGAAAAAGAATTAGTCTGGAATCCTGAAGTTGGGATAATTAATCATGATGTTTTGGAAGGCTTCGACGCAATAATACACCTTGGTGGTGCTGGAATTGGCGATAAACGTTGGTCAAAAAAGCGCATGAAATTAATCGAGGAAAGCAGAACAAAGAGCACTGAATTGTTGGCAAATGCCATCACTGAACTAACCAAAAAGCCTGAGGCATTCATCGTTGCTAGCGCTGTTGGTTGGTATGGTGAACGTGGTGATGAAGAATTAGATGAAACATCAACACCTGGCGAAGGATTTCTGCCAGAGACTTGCGCTAGATGGGAAGACTCCTGTCAGGCTGCCCGAGATATTGGGGTAAGAACCATCAATTTGCGAACCGGCATTGTCCTAGATGCTACCGGTGGGGCGCTTGGAAAAATGTTGTTACCAGCCAAACTTGGCGCTGGAGGCCCAATCGGCCGAGGTAAGCAGTGGTACAGCTGGGTATCAATGGACGACCAAATATATTCAATTCATCATCTCCTAATGAAAGAAGATTGTGAAGGTGCCTACAACATTGGATCACCAAACCCTGTGCAGCAAAAGACATTTGCTAAGACTCTAGGCAAAGTGTTGCGACGACCAGCATTTATGCCAACCCCTCCACTAGGAATATGGTTTCTGTTTGGAAAAATGGGTGTTGCTTTGACCACCGAGAGTACTAGAGTAATCCCAAAGAGACTAGTCTCTTCTGGGTACAAGTTTGAGCATGAGAACTTAGAAGAAGCCTTGAGAGACAGTCTAGGATTGTGGAGATAATCCGCCCTTGCTTAGAAATTTAACCTTGGCTTTCTAATAATACCTAGGGCGAACTGAATCTTACGGTACAGACTCATTGTTAATCTTCGAGTGAAAACATCACCATTTCTTTTCATGGCTTCTTCAAGAATTGCATCATAGGCTGCACACATTACTGAAGGTGAATATTTGGTATCTTTATCCAATAGTGATAACAGCCCAACAGCATTTTTCCTGTGAACCATTACATGGTCGAGATAGTGTCGCATAAAGTTCTGCCAACCATCTGAGGTCGCGAGGTCTTCGGAAGTAAGGTCTTCATTTGATAGCCCAAATTTGGCAAGTTCTTCACTAGGCAGATAAATTCTATTTCTGCTGAGGTCTTCTTGAATGTCCCGCAAGACGTTAACCATCTGGAGATAAATACCCATCTCAACCGCGTGTCGTCTGGCGTTTGGATCGTTGTATCCATAGATTTCTACTAAACACAGGCCAACAGTTGATGCGACACGGTAACAATATTGACGTAGGTCTTCGAACCTTTGATATTTCGCAGCATAAAGGTCATCTTCCATGCCTGAAATTAATTCTCTTAAGTGGTCCAACTCTACTGGGAATTTTTTGATTACATCGGCGAGTGCGATGAATATTGGTTCATCGACAGTCTTCTTATTTTCGATTGCTTCCAAGTTTGTTCTAAACCATAGTAAAGCGGTTAATTTTGACAGATGGTCTAGATCTGGATTTAGCGGTTCAGACTGTTTGTCAGTTGATAGTTGAATGCTGCGATCTTTCGCTTGCTCTCTTAGGTGTGATAAGTCTCTATCCGGCAACCAATCACCGTCAACGATATCGTCAACTCTACGGCAAAATGCGTAAAGTGCATTCACTGCTTGGCGCTTTTGAGTCGGTAAATGTCTAAAAGAGCGGAAGAAGGAACTTGATGCATTTCTAGCTATTGTCTCACAGGTAGAATAGGCGTTTTGGAGCTTATCTGCCGTAGTATCTTTTTCTTGTCCGAGTTGAAATATAGATACCATACAATCACCACCTAGAGCATACTGCCAACATGTTTTGTTATCGTTATTGTTATATCAAGTATAGTATTTTACCGAACTAAAGTATGTATTAGAATCATGCAAGTTGTGCCCAATCAACTTCTGCTTCGACTGCTTCAATTTCATCAACATCCATTTGAGCAAGTTGTAATTTTCCAGATAATTCATCGTTTACTGCATGCCAGTAAGAATATGCTTCAATAACCCAAATTCCAGACTCTCTGGTACCATTTCCAGAGCCCTTTACTCCACCAAATGGCAAGTGTGCTTCTGCCCCAGTAGTAGAGTTATTTATCCCTGTCATTCCAGCCTTGATGCCGGTTTTGTAACGATATGCTTCAAGCCGATCATTGGTATAAATTGCCGACGATAAGCCGTATGGACTAGCGTTAGCAAGATGTAGTGCGTGGTCGAAATCCTTGGCCTTGACTATTGTTACTGCAGGGCCAAAAATTTCCTCATGGAAACATTTCATGTCTTCAGTTACATCTGCGAAAACGTGTGGCCACATAAACACACCATCACCTGCATTACCCATGAAATTTTCCGGCTGGTTGTCAGTAGTGATTTCCCCTCTACCCCAAAGTTGAGTTGCCCCAGATGACTTTGCCATATCGAGGCCAATCATGAAATCCTTAGCGTACTTTTCAGACAGCATAGGACCGTATAGAACATCTTTGTGAACCGATGAATCACCTATATGGGTAGACTTAACTTTCGCCATAAATTTTTCCATAAACTCGTCATATATTTTTTCGTGAACTATGAGATTACCAAGGCTTGTACACCGTTGTCCAGCGGTTCCAAAAGCCCCCCAGTAAGCACCCGCCACTGCATTATCTAAATTGGCAGACGGCATAACAACCAATGGATTCTTGCCACCTAATTCTAAGGAACAAGAAACTAAATTTCGACCGCAAACTTCGCCAATCATTTTCCCAACCTCGGTTGACCCTGTGAAAGAGATTTTGTTGACTAATCCTTCATCTACTGCATCAATTAAGTATTGACCAGCGCCGCTACCTTTGCCATGAACAAGATTGATTACGCCGTTTGGTAAACCTGCTTGATGCATAATTCGTGCTAGAGCAAAAGAAAGAAGAGGAGCATCTTGTGGACTTTTCCACACACAAGTATTACCACACATGATGGCTGGAATCATCTTCCAAAAGGGGACCGCTGAAGGGAAGTTACAAGCATTAATTATGCCACAAACTCCTAACGGCCGACGGTAGGTGAACAACTCTTTATCTGGCAATTCTGAATTTACCGTTTGACCATATAGCCTTCTGCCTTCAGATTGAAAGAACAAACAGGTATCGATTGCTTCTTGTATTTCGCCACCAGATTCTTTCAAAGTTTTACCAATTTCTCTAGTTTCAAGTGCTACAAGATCATCTTTGTACTCCATTAACAAACGTCCCATATTACCAATTATTTGGCCTCTGGTGGGCGCTGGGGTGGCCGCCCAACCGGTAAATGCTGCATGAGCTGCCGCAAGGGCAGAATGGACATCATCGCGTGTTGAAAGGGGAAATTCGCCTAAGCAATCCGCTAGCAGTGCTGGGTTTTTTGATTCGAAGGTCACTCCATCGCTCGATGAGGTCAATTGACCATTGATGATGTTGTATCCTCTAACCGAGGGTTTTCCATTCGGGTTTTCTCGGGCAATAAATTCCAATCCTGTTTCTAAAACATGAACCATGGTCAGCCGACCTATGCCCGACTATTGAAGATAATGGTCATTATCGATAATTCTTTATTTGCAATGTTTAAAAGTACCTAGACAATACCAACAACTACCTCGTGTACAGGCCATGGGTATAGAAACTATAACCACAGCCGGCAATTTGGAGCGATTATTATGTCAGGTCAAAATGAAACTATTTCACTAACGGTAGAAAAGTCAATACCATCAGATGTCGGACACGGAAGAGCCAGAATTTCAGGCGACTCCGGACTTGACTTAAAGCCCGGAGACATCGTTCTAATCAAAGGTGAAAAGCGCTCTACAGCAGCCATATATTGGCGCAGTAGACCCGAAGATAATAAAATGTCAATCATCAGAATTGACGGGATTATCAGAAAGAATGCAGGAGTTAGCCTTCGAGACAAAGTAACCGTTTCAAAAGTAGATGCTGAAGAGTGTAAGAAACTCATTATATCTCCAGTAATGGCTAACAAGCAGAAAGTCAAATTTGGCCCAGGTATCGAGGGATTTGCTCGCCGTGGTTTGCAAAACCGTCCAGTGGTGCAAGGTGACAGGATTTTCATCCCGGGAATGACGCTATTTGCCGAAGCGTTGCCGTTTGCTGTGGTGCAAACCACTCCAAAAGGCGTAGTCAAAGTTACCAACGACACTGATATTGTTATCAAAGATGAAGCAATAGATGACGATGACATTGGCCAGTCGGAAGGAATCACTTACGAGGATGTTGGTGGCATTGGTCAGCAATTATTGAAAGTTCGTGAAATGATTGAACTTCCGTTAAAGCATCCTGAGTTATTCCGCAGACTGGGGATTGATCCACCAAAGGGAGTTCTCCTTCACGGCCCCCCTGGCACTGGAAAAACAATGATCGCCAAGGCTGTTGCAACCGAAACTAATGCTCATTTCAAGAGTATCAATGGGCCGGAAATCATCAGCAAGTATTACGGTGAATCCGAAAAACAACTTCGAGAGATTTTTGATGATGCTGCCGATAACGCACCGGCAATTATTTTCATTGATGAAATAGATTCTATTTGCCCTAAGCGTGAAGATGTGAGCGGTGAAGTTGAGCGCAGAGTTGTTGCTCAAATGCTGACCTTGATGGATGGTATGCAAGGCCGCGACAATGTTGTTGTGATTGGAGCAACAAATCGACGTGATGCATTAGACCCAGCCCTTAGAAGACCGGGCAGATTTGACAGAGAAATAGAGATTGGAGTCCCAGATAGAGACGGACGTAGTGAAATTATGGATGTACACACCAGACAAATGCCGATCTCTGAAGATTTTGACATCACATGGATCCTAGACAATACCTACGGATTTGTCGGAGCAGACCTTGCCGCACTAGTTAGAGAAGCGGCGATGAAGGCGCTTAGGAGATACTTACCAGAAATTGATTTAGAAGATGAGACTATTCCACCTGAAGTGCTAGAAAAGATGGAAGTATGCATGGATGATTTCCAGCATGCTATCAAGGATATTGAGCCGTCTGCACTACGTGAAATATATGTCGAAGTCCCTGAGGTTACTTGGGAAGAAATCGGCGGATTAGAAGAGGTCAAAAGCAGACTGAAAGAATCTGTAGAATGGCCGCTTACTAAACCTGAATTGTTTGAACACTTTGGAATCAAACCGCCTCGAGGAATCGTAATGTTTGGTGCACCAGGTACAGGTAAAACTCTGTTAGCCAAGGCAATAGCTAATGAAGCACAAGCTAATTTTATCAGCATCAAGGGTCCAGAAATGATTTCTAAATGGGTTGGAGAGTCAGAACGAGCAGTCCGTGAAATATTCAAAAAAGCCAAACAATCATCGCCTTCGATTATTTTCTTAGACGAGTTTGAATCCATTGCTAACATGCGTTCCTCCAATTCCAGTGAAGGAAGCGACGTTTCTAATCGTGTAGTCAACCAACTCTTAGCCAGCATGGACGGTGTTGAATCAATCGACGGCGTCATTGTAGTTGCTGCTACTAATCGACCAGAAATGATAGATCCTGCTTTACTAAGAAGCGGCAGATTTGAGCGCGTATTGCACGTCCCTCCGCCCGACATTGGAGCAAGAGAGGCTATCTTCAACATACACTGTAAGGGTATGCCGCTGTCCAAATTCTCTATCAAAGACATTCTAAAAGGATTGGATGGATTTACCGGCGCAGACATTGAAGCAGTTTGCCGGGAGGCGGCACTAATATGCATGCGAGCCAACAAAAAGAAAGTCACTAAGGCTCACTTTGAAGATGCAATCGGTAGAGTAAGACCTACAGTCACTCCAGAAATGCTTGATTATTATCAGAAAATGGAAGCGAGACTAACATCTGGAATGTCAAACATCAGGCGCTCGAAAGACTTCTCACACGGTATTGAAACAATGTGAGATTAACCGAGTCACCGACGCATTGAAGGAGTAAATAACCCTCATCGTATCATACGGGGTAATCACATATGGCTATTTTTGCAAATGAGATATTTGGCAGAGATGTAGTCGATTCACATAACGAAAAACTCGGCGAATTACGTGACTTTGTAATCGATAAATTATCCGGCTCAGTCACCCAAATTGTCGTAAAACTTGAAACAAATTTAGACCCTGGAATGCTACCTTGGGAATACCGTAATGGACTGTTAAATATCCCAATTGATGATGTATCGAGAATATCAAATAGAATACATTTGCGAAAGTAAGTTGCAATGAGCATTTTAGCCTCAACAATAGACAACATTCTAAACCAAACGCCGAGCGTGTAGTGTCGGAATTACGCTCTAGTAGGTGCTGATATGGTTGAATGGCGAGAAGTTAACTATCGAAGATACGGTCTACAAACCGCTTTCTGGTCAGTTATGTTCGTTCTCCTGCTCATGATTTTGAGTAATTTTATTAATTTATCAAATACTAATCAATTATCCGCTTATGATGATGATTGGAATGATATGTCTGCTTTTCGCCAAGATATCAAAGATATGGGTATTGAAACTAGATCACTAGTTAGCAGCCCATTACTTTTAGCAGATATTGAAGACCCGAGAAACACAACTTATGTTGTCGCTGGAGTTGAAAGAGATACGTTATCACTTCCGCAGTTTGATGATGATGGATTTATTACCATCGCATCGGATGATGGTTATTCACCTTCAGAGGTTGAGGCGATTGTAACTTTTGTCGAAAACGGAGGCACAGCAATAATTCTAGAAGATTATGGTTTTGCTGGCACTATTGCAGAAGCCTTTGGAGTGCGGTATAATGGCGATCAGTTATTTGATACAACATATGTTCCTGAACTCAACTTCAATTACGTATGGATGTGCGTACAGACCACTCCTTGCAGCATGAATGGCAGTCAAATTGACACAGACTCTCTTTCAACTCACGAAAGGTGGGCCGATACTTCATCTGCCTTGAGTGCTCACCCATGCGCTATTGCCAATGGCCAAGCAGTCACATTGGAAGATTCAGGAGTATGTGCACATCATTGGTCTGACGGAGAAATTGCCTACAACGGCACATATAGGGTACTACTAAACAATATTACGGCATTAGAATTAATCCCAAACTCAAACAACCCTCTCTCTGAACTTGCGATACGAGCCGTTACTAGTAACGAAGCAGGTATTGACGTCAATGGTGATGGGAAACTAGTGGTTAGCGCAATACAAAGCGAAGAAACTCCAGATCTTTATGGGAGATTCAACCTAAGTATTGAAGCCTGCGCAAAGTCTACTTGTAATCCAGATGATGGAGGCAGGGTCTTCTTTGTTTCAGATGGTTCGCCTTTAATTAATGCAATATACGACTATTCTGGTTTTGCAGAGGGTGAGTACGGCCCCACTGATACCGAAATTCCAGCAAATGACAACAGAAAGTGGGCATTAGATATTATTGCTGAGGCAATGATGACCAGTATCCAAGATGATGGTTTGGAACCGTCAGAAAACGCAATGGTGATATTTGACGAATCAAGACATCCACAGAATGCGGTATTAGCAGATTCATACAATACAATTTATTTCTTATTGGTATACTTCACCGGAGAAGGATTGGCTATGTTAGTACTATTCCTAATTCTATTCATTGCTTTTGAAGCTGTGCTGATTAGGAAGAAAGACCCTGATAATTGGCGACATGTGTTTTCAATTATTTACTACGGGTTTGGGGATGCAAATAGATACCCCTATTATTCAAAGGTGGAAAAGATTAGACAAGTTTTCCTCTCTAAGGTTAGAAACCAAAATGGCCTTACTAGAGAAGAATTCCATGCGATGTCTGCTCGTGAATTAGTTGCGCTAATTAACGACCCAACCTTAGCAAAATTTGCTATTGAACCTACTAAGTATTCTCTAGAACAAACTGTGTCTATTGTAAAGCGTGTCAAAGCATGGGGAAGGCGGTGAAAAAATGTGGACAAGGAAAGCAGCATTCACATTTACCGGAGGTATTGCCTTAATTCTTATTGGAATGATGATTTCTAATAACCAAATGATGATTCTAGGTTTAGCCTTAATCGCTTTTATTGTGGTAAATTCTTGGATATCAGGACACGGAGATGTAGAAGTGCAGCGAACACTATCTGCTGATAATCTCTACAAAGGCGATGACCTATATGTTGAATTACTCATCACCAATCGATCAAATCGTAAAACCCAACTGCTCGAAGTGTACGATAACATTCCACACGAGATGAAACTAAGAAGTGGGCTTAATCAAATGCGCCTAAACCTTAGCCCTGGAGAAAGCGCTAGAATTCGTTATGTCCTTCGTTGCCCGCTCAGAGGACATTACTCGATTGGTCCCGTCTCATTGAGGTCAAGAAATACCTTCAATCTAGGAGTTGAAGAAATGTTTGTTGACCATCACAGTGACATTGTGATATTTCCCCAAATAAAAGAGGTAGAAGAGGCCTTCTTACGCTCTCGCACTCCGAAAATGTATACTGGAGCGACTACTCTTAGAACCCCAGGACAAGGTTCAGAATTCTACTCCCTACGTGAATACGTCCCTGGAGACCCGTTCAAAAATATCAACTGGAAAGCGTATGCTAGAACTGGAGAATTGATGGTGAACGAGAAGTGCCGAGATGCGGTAACTGATTTGTATCTATTAATTGATTCAAGAGATATTGCCCGGATTGGAACGGTACTGAAAAACCCCTTGGAAATGAGCACAGTCTCTGCTGCAAGTTTAGCAGCATTCTTCCTCAAACGTCGAGATTCTGTGGCCCTTGGTATCTACGGCGAAAAATTATCATACTTACCACCAGATACTGGAGATAAGCAATATTTCAAAATTCTAAGTGCTCTTGCTGGAGTTTCAGCAAAGGGTGAGATGCCGTTACAAGCAGTGACTAACTCTTTGAGCGGGAGATTTAGTAGAGGCAGCCCGGTATTCGTAATTTCATCATGTGAAGGTGATGGAACCGTGCCTGCAGCGGTAAGGGATTTGGTTGGAAGAGGCCACGAAGTAACAGTATTATCACCTTCTAGTATTGACTTTGAAAGATTGGTCAGCCGTATTCCTAGAATGTCATATGAGGTGTTAAAATTAGAACGTCAAAACCGACTAACCACCTTAGCAGGGTCTGGTGCACAGGTAATCGATTGGATGCCTGACATGGATTTATCTCAAGCATTAATGCAAGTAAGGGGGTACTAAAATGGCTGAAGATGTGCAAGTTCAAAGCGACGTCACCATTACTGGTAGCGCCAAAGCAAGAACATTACATCTGAAAACATTAAGAAAGCAATGGCAAATCATAACATTGCAAATCATCGCCACAGCCGCACTAATTGGGATGTATCTAGAGGTTGTATCGACATATGTTGTAGGAACAATTGACCATACAATCTTATTTTCTTCTATTGAATCACTTATTGGCAGTGATTTACCGTTAGGTAAATGGTTTACTGGTCAAGGAAGAACTGGTCTAGCTAGGTTTTTCGTCCCCTTAGCCATTGGATTAGTAGTCGGAGGATTGATGGCATTAGTGGCATATCAAACACCAAAGACTCAACAAAGATTGAAGCTCGGTTTCATCATTACCTTAATCACACTACTAGTGGGAAGGCTAGTTCTTGGTTGGCTAACTGGGATGATTTTCTCCTTTGATATTAGATTACCAGATGACGGTGAATTGCAAACACTGGAATGGCCATTATTGATGATTATGTCTTTGCTAATCATGTTCGTTTACCTGCTACCAATAATTATGGGGTCGAGAGGAATTTGGGGCTTATCGAAGAAATCTATTGCTTGGGCTATTGGTTTCACTCTTTTATTCCTCGGCATACATGCGATCTTGACATTCCCATTAATCAAATCACAACTGGGAGATTATGGCGGTGCTTTGGCAACTCTTGAATCACAAATCTCACAACCAACAATTGGATTATTTGGAATTAAACTAGTGACTAGTGAACAGTTTGACCTAATTCTAATCGCCGTTCTAATACTTGTTTTCCAAGAATCTGCATTTGGAGTCATCAAGTATCTAGAATATGCTTTCAGACTTCCTGAATCATGCAAGAGAGACCCTGAATATGTTAATCAAATGGATAACATGTTGAATACTCATTTGATGCACACCTTTGGATTCTTGGGTCTTACGGGGGTTGCCACAATGGTAGCACTGGGTTTCCACAGTGTGTTACTTAGCTTAGTTAGTGACACTACCGGCAGTCAATGGGCTGGGCAAGTATCTGAATCGATTGAACTGTCGCTAACCTATGGACTGGTTATTTCAGCGGTAATGTTTCTATCATTCATGGCCCTGCTTAGGTATCTAATCCCGTGGCAACGCATATGGGGATTCACCTATTCTTTAAGGAATAATAATCTTAGCGAAAATGAGAAACCAGAAAAAGAATTCATTGAATTTTAGAGTTAATCTCTAAACATCGATTGGATAAGTCGACCTATTATTTCTGTGCTAAACAATAGTATGAATGGAAATAAGCAATAGGTAGCAAATACAGAAAATATGCCTTCACCTGTTTGTTCACTAACTGCTTGATGGCCAAAAATGAAAATTGCTATTGCTACTAATAAGGCAATTCGCTCTAGTAAATGCGGATATTTACGGCCAATTGTTTCAGCACGGCCTGACAATGTAGATACCTGATTATTAGACATTACAACACCTACAAATCAAGGTCAGATAATTTAGATTCAAGATTTTCAAGGGCATTACTTTTCACCACGGAAGGCTCTGATCTATGTTTCCAAGAGGCATCAATTCGGGCAAGTTCAGCATCCAGTGTCGCTCTCTCGTCATCATCGCTGATTGGTTGCAGTTCAACAAATTCTACTTCCTCTTCATCACCAGTGGATGAGTCATCAGGCAAATCTAAAGTTTCCCAACCATCTTCATCAACTGTAACGCGGGAGACTTCTTCCTCTAGTATCGCCTCTCCAGAGATATTAGATTCCATGTGCTTGACCATTTCTTCATCAATTGGAGTTTTTTGGGCTGGATCGATTACCTCTCGTTCATATGGCAACAAACCATCTCTTTGGAAGTCCCATAGTAGTCCGCTTGGAGAACCACCTGCTAATCCAGATGCATCTATTTGAGTAATCAATTCTTCAAGCACTCTTGCGGTTTCCTCCAATGCGATTGCTTCACCAGCATCTCTTTGGTCGGATTCTAGATAAATATCATCAAGTGCTTTTTGGATAAGTTTTCTTGTTGCTTGAGCGATGTAGGGTAGAGATTCTGGTCGGTTGCAATTCGACATTAGGTTTTCAACTTCTTGAGGCGGGGCACCTAATCTTGTTAACTGTTCAAGGACGTTCCTCAGCCTTCTTAGCATAGTAATAGAGTGATCATAGTCCTCTAGTAGACGTTCTAAATCAACAACTAAATTTCCAACAGTCTCACCAAGTTGGTGTTCCAGCCTTTGTTGCACAGACCATCTTGAGAGACCTCTAACAGCACCAGCAGTTTGCGGCACCTGTCGTTCTAATAGTTCCATAACTTCGCTTGATAATAGATAACGAGGAGTTGCTGCAACGTGATCTACGGTCTTTTGAATAACCTGTAAGGCCCGCTCAACCGCTCTATCGAGTAAGGTTACAGAATAGCCCAAACTCCTTGAGCGTTCGAGTCTTTCTAGTACCGGTGCTAGCCCCTCAAAGGTTGAAGCATCATCTAGTAGGGCTTGAGCAAGCGGTTCTTCAGCTAGCCGTGCTCTGATTCTATCGGCTTCATTTATATCTGCCAAAGCTTCTTCATGGGCTTGTGCCAACTGTTTAGCATTCTCCACAAGAATGGTTAATTCTCCCTCAGCATGACCACGTTTGGCGCCTAAATCTCCCAATTCTCGGAGCAGGTTTCTGCGCTCTTGCATTAATTGGCGCATTTCACCTTGAATCTGGGCGAAGCGGGCTTCATCTGTGCTCAATCTTATTCTCTCATCTTCAGCTCTGCGCCTTGCGACTTTTGCCTCAGATTCGATTATTTCTAATTCTGATTTACTCTTATTGACACGCTCTTCCTCTTTCATTGCTTCTGCCTGAGCTCGAGCATGGCGCTCTCTAGATGCTGAAACTTGTTCCTGCAGCACTCGTAGCCTGCGTTCATCATCCTCAGTTTGTTGCCTAATGCTGCCTAATTTTTCACTAGCAGATGACAATTCTGCATTTAATCCGGCTTCCTTAAGGGACATATCTTGTATTGATTGGCGTAATTGTTCACTTGATTCTGTCTCACCAAGAGCCTTAGCCAGTTCTGTGGCTCTAACACTTACTTGGTGTTCTAGTTCATTTACTCGCTTAACTAACTTACCAGCTCTAGTCTCTGCTTCATCTGTTCGATTTCTTGCTTCAGCTAATTCTACTTGCATTGAATTAATTTCAGAGTTAACGTTCTCAACACTCTCAACCTGCATATTTCTAGTTTCAATCGCTTCTCTAGTTCTAATTTCAGCAGCTTTTCGAGATGCATCAGCAGAAGAAAGTTTTGAATTTAGCAAGGATTTCTCTTTTTCCAAATCATCAATCTTTAGTTCTGCTGATTCTAATCTTCGGCGCAAGCCTGCATCTATTCCTGGCGCAGGAGTGATTTCTACCTGCTCTAACCCTTTACTAACTCCATCCTTTGTTTGAATAAAGTTGGCCTTAGCCCGTGAGATTCTAAGGCCTTCCATGCCAATTTCAAATCCGATTAATGAGTTTAATCGGTGGGCAAGATTCGCCCTGCGACTTTCTGACTTAGTTCTAACTGTGACTAGTAAATCTTTGAAGTATGAAAGGCTAAATTCATTAACAGTACCAGATTCTCTAGTTAGAATAGTTCCTGCTGGCAATCTATGTAGCCGAATTACTCTTCGAGCTTCAGTAAGTCCAAGCATTGCTTCTTCAAACGATTCAGTAGTTGGTGCGAAGATTCCTACTGGTATTCCTCGGGACAAAATTAAACTGACGGCTTTGGAAGATTTACCAGACTGAATGTGTCCTGTAACACCCTCTTCAATAGCATCTGCAAGCATTGAAAGTACTGCGTCTGCACCTCCTTTTCCTTCTCGTAAAATGAAACCATCAGGTAATGGTTCACCAAATCCTGGACCGGTGGATACTTCTCCTTCCAGAGCTGCTGCTGTTGCATTGATAATTCTTGTATGGTCTGCATTTGCTTCAGTCCATACAGCAATTGCAATCTCGCCTGTGTGAGCGAGCAGTAATGCTCCATCGCCGGTATGTAAAGTCCAATGTCCGCCGTCAGTAAATCCTAGTCCTTGGGCTAATTTTTCACGGCCGGCAATTGTTTCACCGACTTCTTTTGCGAGTATTTCCCCATCTGTTGGTAAATCGCCTGCTGAATCAATAAGCATGCCAGCATCAACTGCAATTGCTCCTCTAACCGCAACATTTTCGACTAATTTAGCCAAGACGACTGACAAATCTCTTGATAATAAACGTTCAACTGAGTCACCCTTAGCCATTAGACCTTGAGCATCAACTGGGTGTTCAAACGCTTCTGGAATAACCTCAGCGACTGAACCTAGTCCAGTCATAGAATAGCTCTGAGCTTCATAGCGGCACATCCCCTCTGCTTCAATTTCCAGAAGGCGTTGCTTTGCCTCTGCTCCACCAAGAATAATTGAGGCTTTTTCACTTTCTGCAAGGTAACCTACCGTACGACCTGCCCGAATTATTCGGTGACCTGCAGGTGTCTTACGCTTGCCAACCCAAGTGGTTATCACACCATGTTCAAAGCTTTGAATAACCCCCTGTGAGACATCAATTTCGGTTTCTACGGCTATTCCTTTTGGTAAGTCAAACATAATATCACATCATTGGAGTGGTTGCTAGTATCCTTCGGTTTCTATCTAAAGCATGGCGCCATTGGGCTATGCGGCCACCTTGGCCGGCGAGGACTGTAATTCTGCCTGGCCCGGCTATATCGATCATCATTCGACTTTCACCTTCTGACCAAATCTCGTACAGCGTCCCCAACTCTAGGGTAGAGCATAACTCTACAGCAGCATTCACTGACTGTATGGCCTTTTCAGCATGAGGGACTTGACCCTCGCTTCCAACGCATGCTAGCAGGTTACCTGACTCATCAAGTAGCATGGCTTGTTCAACACCTTCTGTTTTAGTTAAACCAGCCAGAACTCGTTGTAACATAGTCGCTCTAAATGTCCGTGAGCGTTGTAGGCTTCAAGAAGTTTTGCGTTTTTTCCCCCCTACGGGGGGATTTAACGGGTAAAATCAAATCTCCAACTAGATTTGAAAGAAAAGCCACGCGGAAGAGTCTTTGTTGTACCTTTTCCGCGCAATATTATTGCCGATAAGTAATTGAATAATTGGACTTTTTGTAAAATAAATTTTCTAATTGGGAATTTGATTTTCTAATTGATTAATTACTACCTTTGAACTTGACACATAATAACAATAAACATGCGATGAACTCAAACACTAGGCGGTTTACGACATTTCATGGCAGGCAAAGTTGGAGGTCTTGATATCCCTTCCTGCGATTCCTGCAACAAGCCAGCGTTGTTAGAGCAAGCCTATTCAGGCCGGGTTTTGTGTGGCCAACACCTTGCTAAGTCAATCCGTAAAAAAATCGCCAAGGAGTTACGCAAGCAACTTATTTTGAAGAAAGGCCAGGAAACCACGATTTTTGTTGCGATCTCCGGGGGTAAAGACTCAGCAGTACTATTGGAGACTTTGGTTGACATCTTAGGAGTTAGACCTGATGTCAAGATTATTGCTGGCACAGTTGATGAGGGTATCGATGGCTATCGGCCACCGTCGCTAAAATGCGCAGAAGATTTGTGTAAAAGCCTAGGAGTCGAGTTCATCACTATCTCCTACAAAGAGCTAGGATTTGAAGAAATGGATACCGTTGCCAAACTAATACCAGGCATGACCAAGAATAATCCTGGCGCCCCGGGGATGCCTTGCTCTTATTGTGGAGTATTTCGCCGCCAAGGCATCAATCATTTAGCCAAAAAAGTCAATGCTGATGTTATGGCACTGGGCCATAACTTAGACGACATGGCTCAAACAGTCCTGATGAATATGTCAAATGGCGATTTAGAAAGAACTCTAAGATTAGCACCGCACACTAATACTCCCATTGACGGCCTACCACCTAGAATTGTGCCGCTTAGATGGATACCTGAACAAGAGGTCCACCTTTATGCAGTACACAAAAATCTACCAATTCATCATGAAGAATGCCCACATGCCAGAGGAGCCCTCAGATGGCGCCATAGGGAAATGGTAGCCACTATGGAGGCAGATGTTCCGGGCACTAGGCATGGACTACTACGTATGGCAGACAATGTTAAGGAATTACGCAATCAAATAATCGAATTAGGCGGTCATCAATCTCGACCAAGTCCGCCAAAAGAGTGCCCTGTATGCTCATCAATTACTTCAAACGACCAATGCAAAGCATGTGAAATGCGTGCAATGGTAAAAGATGAGTTGGCAAACTAAGTCTTATTCTTGACCGACTAGTTTGTAGTCATCAGAAAGCGGTGTAGCACCAGTTTCCATTGAAATTATTTGACCATCTTTGAAGCGCATGAACGACATTACTGCTTCTGAGTCAGAGTCGTTAGCAAAGTGAACGATTGAATGGGCAACGCCAACTTCATCATTTTCGAACAAAATTCTGTTTGCTTCAGATTTTGGAGTACCGTCTCCGGCAACAAATCCAAGGATATCGGACTTACTCATAGTAAATCCTCCAACATGTGGATTAAAGACACAATCATCATGGATTAATGCTCTAAGTGCGTCGACATCTGCGTTTTTCCAGGCTTCATTATATGCTGTAATTATAGACATAAATCGGCCATAGTTAGATAGTGCTTAAACTAGTCGTATGTAGAAAAATGATAAGGTGTCGACTCAACCGATGTTTAGGGATGATTAGTAATGGTGAGTTTAGTTGAGGTTAAAGAAGCACAAAGAGCATGGGGTGAGGGAATTGTGGCTATAGCTACAGCCCATACCAACGGTGGCGATTATATCGGCTTAGCAACTGACCATGTCAACACATTGTACGCTTATCAAATGGGTCCTGTATTATTCAAACCGACCCTTGCTGCAACCGATCAGTTTAGACCAACCTTCCAAACCGCCCTATCGTATTTTGTTGCCTCAAATAATGCATGCCCAGAAGACCAGGGATTTGCCATTAGAGGATGGACCAATGTTCGTTTTGAAAACTCTGATGTAATTATTGATGGCAACACAGCCTTAGCAATGGGGAATTATTTCTTCACCAGTCAAGAAGGCCTAGAGATAAAAGTTGAATACACGTTTGGCTACATTGCGGATGAAAATGGGGGTTTAAGAATCCAATTACACCACTCTTCAATGCCAGCAGAATCTAACTAAGATCTTGTTTTTGGAGATTTTTTGTAGCCTGCACAGGCTTATCATGAGTGGGTACCCTTTGATTATTCTTCTTCAACAGAATTAGCCATCATCATAGCAACAGATCTAGTTCGCTCATTTTCATCCAAAATCAGTCGAGCAATTATGATGATTGGTGCACCAATTATCGCACCAGCAATACCCCAAACTTGAGAAAATAGCATTACTGTTAGAAGTAACACGAACGGAGAAATACCAATTTTTGCGCCAGAAAGGTTTGGCTCCACAAAAGACCCAAACACTTGCTGATTTCCAATCAACATTGCTAACATAACCACTGCAGATAATGGCTCGAGCATTATGAATCCGATTAAAACCGGTGGAATAGTGGCAAAAAGCGCCCCAAGTATTGGAATAAAATCAAGTAGGAAGCACAGGATTCCAAATAGGAACCAACCCGGTAAATCAAAGCCAATTGGAGAGATTATAATTGTCATAACCAATGCTTGACCTGCACTGCAAGTTACCTTTGACACCACATAAGCGGTAATTGACTCGGTTGATTCGCTAACTATTTTCTTGGCTCTGTCATACGAATTTGGAAAAGCAGCACCGAATCTCTTGGCAATTGTGTGCTCTTCTAAAACGATAAATAAGAGGAAAATCAAGACGGTTATCATTGTGGTAAAGAAGCCGCCCAGTGAACCAAGTATCGCTAAAACAAATGTCTCAATATTACTTGGCGAAGCGATTTCTGTAACTAAATCGGCATCGGAAAAGATAGCTTCAAGCCCGTACAAATCTGCATCTGCATACTTGGCTCGCTTCTCTTCAAACGCAGCAGTAATCTCTGGCACTTCATCAATGAATTGTGATAAATTATCATATAAGAAAATAGAAATGAAGTATATCGTTATGATGAAGGTTAAGATTACTGACCCATAAGAAACAAAACGATTGTTTGCTCTTCGATAAATCATCTGTTCAGGAGGTTTAATCAAGAAATATAACAAAATTGCAATGGCAAGCGGCATCAAAATCGATTGAAGATGAATCAGGGCTAAATACACAACTAAAGCGACTATCGCAACGCTAGCTGCGGTAGTTCGTTTGGAATCAATACCTACCTTGGAGAATTCTTGCATAATCTATTGATTACTAGTTGCTAATCTAAGTCTTGCCCTGAATTTCTAGTCTAAGTATGGTTTTGACTAGGTAAATTAAACTGCGAAATAACTCAAATCACATTCTTGACTAACTTGTCCAAATCCTGTGGGCGTCCACAATAATGGCAGCGAAGTTCAAGTGGGTCTCTGGAGACTACTTTCATTCTGTGTGGCAATGGCTCGCGTAGATTGGAAGTAATACAGTTAGACATGGTACATCTAACAACGTTAACCATTTCATCTCCTAGATTGATAATCATTTTTTCCGCAACGGTATATGCTCTAATAATTGCCACATTGGCATCAGGAGCAACTAAAGCCAAACGATCTAATTCTCCCTGTGTCAATTCTCTGTCTTCCACCTTTATGATGTCTTTATTGCCCATTTTCTTGGAAGGAACATTCATGACTAATGAGACAGGTACTGAGGTAGCATCGCTTATTCCTAACATATCAAGCACGGCAAGTGCTTGACCTTGTGGAATATGGTCAATTACCGTGCCATTTCTAATTGCGGTTACTCTTCTCATACTGTGTTCATTTGACATTACAATGCACCTCCTGACTTTTGGACATCCGCAGGAACTTCAACACCTAGTAATTTGCAGAGCAAGGCCATTCTTGCCACTACACCGTTGAAAGCTTGCTCGAAATACCTAGCATGTCTAGTGGTATCAACGGATGGATGAATCTCATCAACCCTGGGCAGAGGATGCATGATAATCATTCCAGCCTTTACGTCTGATAGATCATTAGCATGTAATTTGTAAGCACCAGCCACCTTAGCGTATTCATCTTCATCAGAGAATCGTTCTTTCTGAATACGAGTCATATATACTACATCAGCATCTTCCATCATTGAATAGAGGTCTTCTGTTTCAGTGATGTCCCCGCCATGAGCCTTTAGATCAGAAACAATCTCTGGTGGCATTTTAAGAATGTCCGGGCTGGCAAATATCAACTCACAACCAAATCTAGTCAAAGCATGTGATAGTGAATGAACAGTCCTACCAAAGCGTAAATCTCCAGCAAGGATAACTTTCAATCCATCCAACTTCCCATGGGCTTGTTTGATAGTGAAAAGGTCGAGCATAGTCTGTGTTGGATGATGTCCTGCACCGTCGCCACCATTGAGAATTGGAACTCTTGCTGAATCTTGTGCATATTGAGCAGCGCCTTGCCTAGGATGGCGCATAGCGATAATATCGGTATAGCCGTCAACCATTTGAATGGTGTCGAATAATGTCTCACCCTTCACAACTGAAGAGGTTTTTACGTCTCCTAGATTAACCACATCGCCACCTAAGCGCTTCATCGCCGTCTCGAATGACATTCTAGTACGAGTACTTGGTTCAAAAAATAAGTTTCCAAGAATTCTACCTTGAAGTAACGGCAAATACAACTCACCACGGGCCACTGGAAGCAGCCTATCTGCATCTTCAAGAATTTTTAGTATCTCATCATTGGTCAAATCATCCATAGTAATTAGTCCGGCCACAGTCTTCCCTCCGATGACAACGAGAGCAGCAAACTCATGAACATTGTCTTTGAAAATCAGTAATTTAATTCTACGTGAATTTTCCAAGGGGATATTATATGTTTGAGTTCCATTGTGGCATAACATGGATGCGTGGGCTGATGTGGAAAGCGCTATCCAAGCAGCGGTTCAGCAAAGAAATGAACGCTTAGAGAAATTAGTTGCAATATCCGCCATATCTATACTATTAGCGGCTATTTGGCTTGTTTGGCCAACTTTATCGGCAGCCGCCAAAGGTGAGGGCGGCTTGCTAAATGGACTAGGCATGCCAATTCTGATATTGACATGGGGACTTATGGTTCAAGACATCGGACTTACCAGTCCAAGTGCAAGGACTAGAGTTGGTGCCTCTGCAACAATTGCTTGGCCCGTACTTCTTATGATCGCATCAAAAGAATTGACAAGCACCATTTCGTTAGATATTGTTGGGCCTATCTTGGTAGGAGTTGTGGCCGTCTCCTGTTTCTGTTATTCAAGAATAGTACTCAGTGGCGGACTTGATGTACAGCGATTTAGATCATTAATGACGGGAGTTGGTACTATTGCTGGATTTTCGATCTTCATCGGTACAATACCTGAGCCTGGAACAACTACCTGGTTGGCTAACATTGGAGTCCTTAGCATTGGAGGAATCTCTACAGTAACTATTTGGTTTTCAGGAGATGAACACAAGCCACTGCGTAAAGAGTTCCGCAAGCGTCTAGACAATTTAGAAACTCGCATTTTGGTGTTAAGAACAGAAAATGCAGCAGTAGACCAAGCATCTAGCCTAATCATGACCGCTAGAGAACAAGGCCACTCCGACCCTGAACTAGGAATGCGGCTACTGGATGATGCAGAAGAAGATATCGAAAGATCATTGTCTCTTGCAGGTGATGTACAGGTTGTCAAAGCTGATGCTTTGAGTTCTGTAGAGCAAGCAGAAAATATCGCACCTACTGCCAAAAAAGGCAGAAAGTCATTCGAAATGGGGCTTAGAGAGATTGAACTTGGCTCACTAAGAGAAGGGGAAATGCTGTTTAGACAAGCTAAAAAGCGAGCGCTGGAAGTCATCGAATGGTGGTCTAAGGCAGAGGATGCAATCGTTGAGGCAAGTCGTCAACTAGAAGGTAAATCCGGCGAAAATGTCAATCACCTCCACGAAATGCTAGCTGATGCAAAAAAGAAACTAGTCGCTGAATCGCCAAAAAAAGCGTATGAGTATGCATTTACCATACCTGCTCAACTCGCTGCGGGTGATGATGCTTTAGGCAGAGCTGCGGAATCAATAAAAGAAGCTGAGCGTCAATTATCACAGAGTGATGGATTAGATTTAACAGAATTAAATCGACGATTAACCAATGCTGTCGAGTCACTAGAAGCAGGCAATGCCAGTCAAGCAGTTGGTTTAGCTGATGGTATAGCCCGTAGTATCAAAGCTGAAAGAGAAGCTATGGATGATACTAGAAGAGCAATTCGTCAGAAAAAGAAATTGATTAAACAATTTGAAACACGTCAAGATAAAGCTGTATGGCAGAGTAAATGGGACGATATTATCGCTGCTGCAGATAGTAAGCAGTGGAGTCATGCTGCAACCTTGCTTGAGCGAATGACTTCAGAATTAGATAAAGAAAGTAAGGCTATCGATGATGCAAAAGAACTTCTTGAATTTGTAATAGAAGAATGGCAGGTATTGCGTAATCAATGCGAGGCTGCGATGATAAAATCAGATGATGATGAGAGAGTTAAATGTGAAGCAGCAGTGTCAACAGCCACAGATAAATTAGGCGTGGGAGCTGTTGATGATTGCTTAGAACAGTTATCTATTGCAGATGATATGATGGAAAAACTTCGTCGAAGAATCTAATTATTCACTAATCTCTACTAAGACATCGCCTTGCTGAACTTGATCCCCCGGTTTTAGCTTCAACATGCCAATAACTCCATCCACATTAGCAACTATTCTGTGTTCCATCTTCATAGCCTCCATTACCAATAATAAATCACCTGCAGTAACAGACTGTCCTTGTTCAACTAATACGTCAATGATTCTACCAGGCATTGGGGCAACCATGCCACCTTGTGAATCATCATCATTAGATCCTGCTTCTGTTTTTTCGATGCAAAAAACATGCCCATCAATGTGAACCCACCAAACATCACCGACCTTTGTTGAGTGAGCAAATTTTGTGACTCCATGAACGTTGAGTTTCAATCGGCCATCAGCCATAATTTGGCATTCTATGTCGCCTAAACGCCAGGTTTGTGAATCTCTTGCAACTGTCACCTCAACGGTATCGCCAGCAAATTTGAATTCATGTTGCATCAAGGATACCTCCTAGTTAAGCTTTGAAATGGACTTAGCGGGCCATCATCGGTAGAAGACTTTGTGGCTTGTAGTGTATGTAATCCTGCACTTTCACTTACTCCAGCAACCATTAACGCTGCGTTGAGTATCTCGTTACTAAATTGTGGGCTCCAGCCATTTGGCCAGATTCTTTCGATCATAGTAGTATCAGTCGCTCCACTTACCACGTCTTCATGATCACATAATTCACGCAAGAATCTGAGATTCGTTGTCGTCCCTAATACAACAAAATCGTCTAATGCTCGACGCATTCGTTGTAGAGCTTCTGCTCTTGATGGCGCCCAAACGATTAGTTTAGCGAGCATGGGGTCATAATTTGGCGTCACCATATCGCCTTCCCTTACCCCTGTATCAAGTCTTATTCCTGGCCCTGTTGGTGGTCTAAATACTGCTAGAGGACCAATCGCGGGAAGGAAATTATTACTTGCATCTTCGGCATACAGACGAACCTCAATGGCATGACCACGCATCATTAACTGACCACAACTCATTGGTTTACCTGCAGCAATTCGCAATTGTTCTCTAACTAAGTCAACACCTGTAACCATTTCAGTAACGGGGTGTTCAACCTGAATTCTAGTATTCATTTCTAGGAAAAAGAATTCACCGGTACTGGCTAATAGAAACTCAACTGTACCCGCGCCCTCATAATCAACGGCTTTAGCCGCCATTACGGCCGCTTGACCCATCTTTTCCCGTAAATCGGTAGTCATGACAGGGCACGGTGATTCTTCGAATACTTTCTGATGACGGCGCTGAACACTACATTCACGTTCGCCCAAATGAATTACTCTTCCATGAGTGTCTGCCAATACTTGAATCTCGACGTGCTTTGACCCGGTTAGCATCCGCTCAATGTATACTCTACCATCACCGAAAGCCGCAATCGCTTCTCTTCTAGCACCTTTAATAGATTCAACTAAATTATCCGGACTCTCTACCTTGCGCATACCTTTACCGCCCCCGCCAGATGAGGCTTTGAGCAGTAATGGATAACCAACTCTTGTACTGGCTTGGACAATTGCCTCAATCATTTTAGTTTCATCTTCAAAATCAATCTCTTCGCCCGGGATTACTGGAACTCCCGCTGCCTTCATGGTTTTTCGAGCAGTCATTTTATCCCCCATCATTTCTATGGCTAAAGGCGAGGGCCCAATCCATGTTATCCCTGCATCTAATACTGCTCTGGCAAAATCTGCGCGCTCAGATAAAAATCCAAACCCTGGATGAATTGCATCAGCACCATGCATGGCGGCAATATCGAGTATCTGCTGCTGGTCAAGATAAGTTTCTCCAATTGTTTCACCAACTAATTCAACAGATATTGTGGCCAGTTCAACAAACATTGACTCTTTGTCATTATTTGCATAAACCGCTACAGATTTTAGGCCAGCCTCACTACAGGCTCGTAAAATCCTACAGGCTATTTCCCCTCGATTGGCAACTAGCACTGTACTAACCATTTGCTTCACCAAATCAAGATTTCCAGTTTGCATCTCGCTTTTCTAAAAACGAGGAAAGGCCTTCTTGACCTTCATCTGAGCCACGCATTCTACTGGTAAAGTCGAGAGTAAAATCTCTTAACTCTTCATCACTGCCAGTCCATCTATCGAAACCAAGAGTTAATTCCTTGGCCAAACTAACCGCACATGGACCAGTAGTCATTACTTCGTCAATCAAATCGTTAACCGATTGAGTCATATCTTCTTGCGAGTCGACTACTTGTTCAATAAATCCTGTTCGAAGGGCTTCCTCAGCACCAATTCTACTGGCTTGCATTGCCAATCTACGAAAACATGCTGAACCCAATCTACGGTATACATAGGGGCCGATAACTGCAGGCAATATCCCCAATTTCCCTTCAGAAAGGGCAATCTTGACGTTGTCTGTAGCGATAACATGGTCTAAGCATGCCACCAATCCAGCACCGCCACCAAGCGCTACCCCAGTAATTGAGCCGATAGTAAAACATGGATGTGACCAAAGACCGTTGAATAGCCGATCGAGACGTGCTGAGTCTTGACGGTTCTCCTCTGGACTATTGGCGCCGGCATCACGCATCATATTGATGTCAGCCCCAGCGCAAAAGTGCTTGCCTGCGCCGGAAAAAACTATGATTCGTAAGTACTGATTACCAACTTCATCGACTAAACTTCCTGTTGCTCCAACACTTCGTTGTGACGTCCAATCAAATAAGTCACACAATTCTGTTATCATTTGCACGTTCATTGCGTTATACTTTGATTCTCGATTCAATGTTATATGGCAAATTGGCCCTTCAATGTTAATTGCCACCAATTCGGTTTGTGGGGGATTATCCATTTTTATCATAATTAAAACTCCAATTGCAAATTTAATTTTTCAATTGTGAAATCACATCCGAAATACGCCAAATCTATCGTCTGGCAGAGGGGCGTTCCTCGCTGCGGCCAAACACAAACCAAGGATATCGCGGGTATCTCTTGGGTCGATTATTCCATCATCCCACAGACGGGCCGTAGAGTAGTATGGGCTGCCTTCGGTCTCATATTTGTCAAGTATTGGCTGCCTAAACTCGGACAACTCTTCGCCTACCATTGGACTAAGTCCTTCTCTAGCTCTTTGATCTTGTTTTACTGTAGTTAGAACATCCGCTGCTTGGGGGCCACCCATAACTGAAATACGACTATTTGGCCACATGAACAAGAATCTAGGGTCGTAAGCTCTTCCACACATACCATAATTTCCGGCACCGTGAGAGCCACCGATAATGATGGTGAACTTTGGAACATTAACACAAGATACCGCAGTAACCAGTTTGGCACCATCCTTAGCGATACCTCCCGCTTCGTATGCTTTACCAACCATAAACCCGGTGATGTTCTGCAAGAACACCAAAGGAATCCCACGTTGACCGCATAACTCAACGAAATGAGCGCCTTTCATCGAGGATTCTGAAAATAGAATCCCATTATTAGCCACAATTCCTACTTTATGACCGTGAATGTGGGCAAATCCACAAACCAATGTGGTCCCATAACGAGCTTTGAATTCGTGAAATCTAGAACCGTCTACTACCCTAGCAATGATTTCCTTAATATCAACGGGTGTACGGTTGTCCATCGGAATTAGTCCCAACAAATCTTCCACATCATGGGCTGGACTTTCCGGCATAGTGCCCGCAGACGGCGCTAATTCCCGAGGACCTAGGTTCTCCACGATATTACGCACCAACCTTAGTGCCTCTGGTTCATCTTCTGCAAAATGATCAGCAACACCAGATTGGGCAGTGTGGACATCAGCACCACCCAACTCTTCGGCAGTGACTTCTTCACCTGTTGCGGCTTTAACAAGTGGAGGACCGGCAAGGAAAATTGTCCCATTGCCTTTGACGATTATTGATTCATCAGACATGGCTGGAACATATGCTCCACCCGCCGTGCAAGAACCGAGCACTGCTGCGATCTGAGGTATCTTATCGCCAGACATTCTTGCCTGATTACGAAATATTCTACCAAAGTGAGTTATGTCCGGAAATACTTCATCTTGCATAGGCAAGAATGCTCCGCCTGAATCTACCAGATATATGCAGGGCAAGTGGTTTTCATGAGCTACGGTTTGGGCACGGATATGTTTCTTGACCGTCATTGGGTAGTACGATCCACCTTTTACAGTAGCATCATTAGCGACAAATAAGCACTCTCTGCCATGAACCAAACCTACTCCTGTCACAACACCTGCACTGTGGGCTCTGCCATCGTACAAGTCGTGAGCAGCTAATGGAGATAACTCAAGAAATGCGGTTCCCGGGTCAATAATTCGCTCAATACGTTCCCTAGGCAGTAATTTACCTCTACCTCGGTGACGGTCGACATATTTTCCACCGCCTCCTTGAGACGCAGTGTTCAGTCGTTCTCGAAGGGTTGCTATCAGTGAATGATTGTGTTCTTGGCGCTTGAGATACTCGGAATCTGCACGGTTAACACGCGTTGACAGTCTATCCATTGTACCCCTCATGCCTACGCAAGAGGACTCAACATTTAACGATACAAGTAAATGCTTAAAATCAAACATCTAAGGTCAATCGACCAATGTCCCTTAGACCTGGTGCTAATCCTACTATCAAGACAGCCAGTACGATTAACATGCGCATGTGGACTTGTCTACGCTCTACTCGCATCTCGACAAATAACCATGCAATAGCAGCAACCAAACACGCTTTCACTATAGCAAATAACCATGCTCCAGGAGCATTAGTGGATTCCATCATCGGGTCAATGCCAAAAGATTCGGAAATCCCAACACCGATTTGGATAACTGCATCACTTACTGGGTGCTTTTCTCCATAGCCAAAGAAATCTATTCCAACCATGGTGGCAAAGCCATCACACAACTGACCAAATACCATTGCTAGAACCATTGGATTGGCAAGTAATGCTTTGCGAGAAAGTTGTTCTATTGGGTGCTGTGATACCTGCTTCTCGGCATCCTCCCATGCAGTCAAAGTCACGCCTTTAGGCAGTACACCTGGCTGATATCCGGCAAGCTTGATGTGTCTTGCATCATCTTTACCATACTTGTACATGTAATAACAGACAACTGCAGGTATGCCCAAAACTATCAAGGCTGGCCACAATGGTTGTGATTCAACAATACGGCCGCTCTCTTGTTGCCAAGGTGTTGCAATAAATTGAAACCAGTGGAAAAGACCTAACATCGAGGTTGCACTGCCAAATGCGATTAACCCACGTGTCAACGATGGCCAATTTGCAGTCCAAACCAATACCATGAATAGAACTCCCAATGCGGCGATAAAACCTGTAGCGATGAAGAAAACACCCATGTCGGGGTGGGTAGTATAACTCGGCTGATATAGCAGGCCCCAATGAAGGAATAATAGCATTCCAAGGGTAATGAATAATACGGTTCGACTCTTTTCGATATCTGAGTCTTTAAATGAACCGTCCCATTTACTTGCCAATTTATGGGACACAAATGCAATACCGACCAACCAGATTGCTAAATGAATATGAATTATTGGAGAGATTAACAGCCAATCAAGTTCAGAGTTGAAGAAATCCGAATCTTCCAATACTCGTAGTACTGGTGCCAGTATTACCCATGAAATGAGTGCGAACATCATGCGATCATCCGCCGGCAGGTCCATCTTACGAAACACGGCTTGGAGAATTACGACGCTCATCAATACCGTAAGAGCGTATAAAGCCGTATTTTCGGTTGAATAGCCAGCATCACCAGCAGCACCAGCGTCTTTGACAATTGGATCCCAAACAATTGGCTTTAGTCCATCTGTCCAAAACAAATCATTAACGAAAATTAGTCCAAACGAAACAATAGTAAAAGCTGCTAATGCAGTCCAAATTGCCGCCTTTTCCAAAGGAGAATAAAGTTTTGAATCGAGGGATTTTTCTGTATCAGCGAACTGTGCTTCAATTTCTTGGGCAGAAATCATGTCAATTACCACTTGGGCCTACAATGCGTAGAATATTAGATTAATGCTTCAAAGTGTTGTCACTCTTCTTCATTATCAGACAGTCTTGCGACTAAATCGGCTTTCTTTCCACCGACCGGTAGACCGCTTGCCTTCAATCGCTCTTTTAATTCTGCGACTGATAATTTGGAAAGATCTTCTACATCAGCAGATTCATCGTCCTCAGCGCCTGGGATTACTCTAGGTTCGTGGACTTCAACAAATGAAACCTTACCGCATTCTACTGCGTCTCTAATTAGAGTAACTAAGCGGAATTTTAGCATTGCTGCATTGGTATCAAACAGCATTGCTTGCGGTAGAATAATCGATAGGTCTTCGCCTTTGAATGATACTTCAAAACCAGAATGACCAGTATTAGATTCAAGTAGACCCAGAACCTTATCTTCCTTACCTTTGACTTCCTTGACTACTGTAAAGACGTATCTCAGAGTCTTTCCGGCCATTGGGTGGTTGTAATCGATTCTTGCACGACCAGCTGCTAGGTATGATAGATATCCCTGTCGACCGTTGAGGGTAACTGGAGCACCAAGATACAATGAGTTTGGATCTTGAACTGCTCTGCGGAGTTTATCAATGCTAATTGTTTCAACAAGAGTTCCATCTTTCTCACCGTATGCTTCTTCAGGTGCTATTTCAATGTCTACTTCTTTGCCGACTTTAGCCTCAAGTAAGGCTGCCTCGAAACCAGGAATTAGGTTACCAGTACCAACTACACAGACCATTGGGGTGTAGTTACGACCCTCTTGGTGCATCTCGTGCTCTTTGGCAATCGCCTCGCTTGTTGTTTCAATCAAGTCACCAGTTTCTCCGCTGAATAAGTCGTAATCGACATGAATTATTGCTCCATCTTCCATGGTTTTTCCTCCGTTAGGGATATTCGCCCGACTGACCTCCCCTTGATAATATCTCGGTTAATTGAAAGGTCATTCTTGCTCAGCCAATATTGGAGCAGTGCTGCGTTTGGACTGGTTTTTGACAAACCCGCTATAAGTTACACCGAGCATCCCGAGCATCATTATTGACCAACCAATCCAAACTAAGTGAGAACCGGGCAGGTCATATATTGTGACTCTAACTAAATTAACTGAATCAAGACCATTACTCGAAGTCTGTTGCATTAAGCCTTGAGCTTGGGTCCCATCAAAGATAAACACCATATCTCCTGACCAACGAGTTAACACATCAACTTCAGACCTTGCGGTACCGGTTTTATCAAACCTGAGCATGCCAGGCTCAACAACGCCAATTTCTTGCTTTTCCATTCCGTCCATCTCATAAACAGTTATGCTGACGCCAACAAATCCATCACCAACCTCTAAATTGTCTTCAGTTGCCACTAAATCGGTGAATTCAAAACCATACCCGTCGTGTATGACCAGTTCATTTTTAACCAGGGTAATTCGGTGACTCGCGTCACCTCGATCAACCAATACAGTGGTGGTTATGTGACCGATTAACAACAATACTAGTCCTAAGTGAACAAGATGGGCGCCAACTGGTATCCGCTGCCAGAATGGGGTTTTACCTGATTTGGTAAATTGACTGTAGACTTCAAAGCCAAGGGGGGCAACAAGCACTAACAACATTGGCAAGGAAATCCACGCAATAAAGCCCCTATCGAGATATTGAGAGATAGCAGTGCTTGAATCTTGACCTAAAGTATCCGAGAAGAAAATAGCCATCAGCAACGAAAACAAGGAGGTCACAAATAATACGACGAGCGTTGATTTAGCGCTATAGCGGCGCCGTGTGTAGACTAACATTGCTGCTGCGAAGCCTAAAATGAATGGTGCGCCATATAACTCATGTGCATCAAAATTTATTGTATCGACACTCTCGAGTAAAATGGTTAACGTCAAAATAAGGTATAGACTGACCAGCATAACAGAACACCAAAGCGCTATTTTCTTTAATTGCCGTTTCGAGAATTTTTGGCTTTCACCTACGTCTTCTTCGACTAGAAACGGCGTTAAGAAGATGATAATCACTATCCCAGCCTGCAAGACATCAATCATTCCAGACCATGCACCTGCTAGAGAGAGCATTATCCCCATACTCGCCCATATCCATTCATTGATGGCTTTCTGAGAATAGTATAACGGCGTGAAAAGAACAATGAATAGCAAAACAAAGAAGGTTTGAGGAATTAATAAAAATACCAATATTGGCATAATTACTACCGAAGAAACATACTTGGAACGGAAATAAGTCCAGCCTTCTGGTTCAAATTTTAGCCCGGGGCTAGCATATTTGTCAAATGCAATAAAGCCAACCAATAATCCTAGGATCGTTATATCTGGCAGCCAATAGTACAAATCTGCGCCAAAGGGAATAGCCAAGGCCGCCCCAATTACTGGCAATAATAGCAGCTGGCTGGAATTAGCAGAATCATTTTCATGCAACCCTTTACGGATAAGCAACAGCCAACTTCCGGCAAGAATTAGAATGAACATCAAATAAGACATTATCTCAACCCCCGCTACTGCATCGTTTTTCAATAACATCATCCGAGAAAAAGCATCCTCAGGTGGCGTTCCACTTTCAGAGATAACAAAGGTATGGACTGACGATGCCCAAACACCTCCGGCCCGAGTCACTAAGGTAGCAAATAGCGCCAGCGCACCAGCAACTAATCCAGCACCTATCCAGCCACTATCAGACACCTTACCAGGACGAGTCCGCAAGTGAGATATCGCTACCAGAGCTAACCATGGCAAGAAAGAGCCAGTTTCAACTGGATCCCAAGCCCAATAGCCGCCCCAGTCTAGAATAAGATACGCCCATAAACCGCCAAGGCCAATACCAGCGGTTGTAATCAGTAAGCCTGGCCTAGTTAAGCTAATTATGCGGTCAGAAACCCCACCAGTATGACCAGTGAAAATTCCGGACAAGGAAACTGCTGCTATGTGGATGCAGAAAGCATACGCCAGAAAAATTATCGGCGGGTGAATAATCATTAAATCAGTTTGCAGTAATTCGTTTAATCCACTTCCAAAAAAGAACAGAGGGGTCTGCTTGAACGGGTCTAAGACTATTGCAATTAGTATTAATGTAAGCGAAAATCCAAACACTACTCTTAGCCTAAAATCGCGAGACTGCGGAGATTCTACGATTTTTCCTGCCATTGGTTTGCGCCAAATCCAAGCAAGTAAAGTAAGCCAAACTACCCACATCAGTATCGGACCTTCTCGAGCGGCCCAGGTAGCGGCAAAGCGGTATTTGTAAGGTAATGACTCTCCACCAAAGGCAGCAACGTATTGAATATCTGTATCATTGACTAAGAATCTACTAGCGAGGGCAAAAAACGGTAAAACCATCAGTAAATGCGTAATTATCCCCAAAGGTCGTGATTTTTCAGGTAAATTTGGACGAACTAACAAAATGAGTGTCGCAATAGCTGCGACCCACAGTGTTGCCCCCCACATAATCTAGGCTAACTCCCGTTCTTGAAGGAGTTAACTCTTGTAACAATGTGACTATGATGGTTGTTCTACCAGCCAAAGTGCTTTGCTCGACTGTAACCGAAAGAGAGCAGTACAGAAATGACTCGTTTAGTCAGCAACACTGGCTTTCGTACCAAGATTTTCATTCCAATACCTAATTTTTGCAATGGAGACATGTTAGATAATTCATCGGGCAAACATTGCGCCATAACTGACATTTCTTCATCGGTTAATTCATACAATGCAGTCTTGCCTTTCAAGATCTTGTGATAAGGTGGGAATCTCTTTTTCCAAGCGGCTTCATAAGGCATCAAGGCTTGTTTTGATAAATCACCGTTGCTAATTGCTTTGGCTACAACACTCGCCGCTTCTCTACCAGACCACAATGCAAGATGGGAACCTCCCTCGAATAATGGAGATGTGAAGCCTGCTGCATCACCAACTAAAATGACTCCATCCTCTACAGTGACTTCGCGGGGACCAGATATTGGTATGGTACCGCCAAATGGCCTAACTTTGATTGCCTGGTCTCTCCATTGTGGATTAACAATCGGTTTACCGTCAAGGTAAGTATCGTTAATGAATTGATCTAAATATTTGATTGCTCCTCTTTTATCCGTTGTTACTAGCCCAACGTTCGCTCTTTCACCTTTTTTAGGAATCATCCAAACATAACCGTGAGGAGAATATTGTGGCCACAGATAAAAGTCTAGATAACCATCGTTTTCAACTTCCGTCATTTCATATTGAAACCCTGCTATAACTTCCACTTTAGTACCCATGTCAAGCAATTTTGATGACGCTCCAGCAACTCCAGAAGCATCTATTACTACCTTGCAATGAATAGGAAAATGTTCACCTCTTCCGTCAATTTTCCAATTGATAAATTGATTTTCGCTATTGTAAATCCTCTCCATGCTAGTAACTCGATGCCCGAGGTGTAATGTTGAGCCCACCTTGCTGGCTTCATCCATCAACCACTGTTCGAACAAGTGCTTTTCAAGCACATAGCCTGGCTCCGTCAATAATTTCTCGGTTCCGTCGGGGAAAATAACACGAATTCCTTTGACATCAAGTGCCTTGACGTGATCGGGTATTTCTAAATCTAAATTTTCTACCGCCATTTCTGACAGACATTCTCCACAATGTACAGGAACACCAACTGCTGCATCCGCTTCAACAACTATGGTCTTCAATCCTGCCCTTGCGCTGTGTATTGCTGCTGAACCGCCGCCGGGACCTGCGCCGATGACTAAAACATCGACCATGTCGACCTCTACTGCCATGGTCGTTCTAGGCACAAACAGTCCATCAATGAAGCGGTTGAAATGCTTAGGACTACTACGCAGGTTCAAAGGTATAATCCTACTCGGAGGGGCGTGGCTTGGAAGACTCTCAAACGCTGGATAAACCATCTCGAGTCCCGAGGTGAGATGCTCAGAATTTCTCGACCCGTGGACATAGTTTACGAGGCAGGAGCGATTGCCGACCTATTAGTAAAAAATGATGGGCCTGCAGTACTATTTGAGAAACCAAGGCTAGCCGATGGTACAATTTCCAAAATACCACTAGTAATGAATATATTTGGCAGCAATGACAGGACATTAAGGGCGCTTGGAGCATCACACGAAACTGAAGTCGGCGACCGAATGGTTGCCATGATGAAACCAGACATCGGAGCATACATGAGAGCACCTTGGAAGGCGCTACCGCTAGTGCGAGATGCACTGGCGATGCCGCCAAGAAAAAAGTGGCGAGGAAACTGTCAGCGGGTTCGCCTTGATACAGATCTAACCAAATTACCTATTCCAAAAACTTGGCCTATGGACGGGGGGCACTTTGTCACCTTACCGCTAGTTGTTACTAAGGATCCCAAATCTGGAGAACACAACTTGGGCATGTATAGGGCCCAAGTGTTCAGCCCGAAGGAAATTGGCTTGCATTGGCAAATACACAAGCATGGGGCTGACCATGCTGCTGCAACGGGAGAAAACCAAAAAATGCCGGTCGCGATATGCATGGGTGGCCCTCCTGAACTGATATTTTCAGCCATTGCCCCTCTACCTGACAATCTATCAGAGTATCAGTTCGCCGGGATTTTAGGCAGTCGCTCCCTCAGAATTACCAAAGCTCAAACTCAAGACTTGATGGTTCCTGCAGAAGCAGATATTGTGATTGAAGGATACTGTATTCCGGGTGAAACTCGTTTAGAAGGTCCATTTGGCGACCATTTTGGATTTTATTCCCTTACTGGACAATACCCTGTCATGCACGTTACAGCAATTACTGCTCGAAAAGATGCAGTACTACCTGCAACAATAGTTGGACTACCTCCAATGGAAGACGGGTACCTTGGAGAGGCGATTGGTCGACAATTTTCACCGGTGCTTCAATTCCAACACCGTGACGTGAAAAGTGTTCATCTACCCCTCGAAACTGGGTTCCATAATTTAGCAATTGTTGCAGCAAAACAACGCTATCCAAGGCAGGCCCGAAAAACAGCTCTAGGATTACTTGGTGCTGGACAGATGATGTTTCTCAAAGTTATTATCGCCGTTGACGCAGAACATAATCCTAAAGATTTGGAAGCATTACTAGACGCATTGAACGACAAAGTAGAGATTTCTCAAGATGTAATAATCCTAGACGGGATGGTTGCTGATTCATTAGACGCTGCAAGCCCTTATGAAAACGTTCACAGTAAACTGATAATCGATGCAACTACTATCCCGCAAAGAGATCCTCGTTCACCAAGTGATCCGTTAGAAGGCTCATTCAAACAAAACACTCCTGAGTGGCGGCAAGGCATTACCGAATCTGCTAAGTTTAGCCAAATCGGAAAAGTCAATGAAATGGACTTTGTTTCAGACGCTAGGATGTTAAGAGACAATATATTGGTAGTCACAACAAATATTGTTGGGACACCATCTCCCGAAACTGGCTCAGATGAATCTCAAAACGGCCATGAATCTGCAAGAATTGAGCGAATTTCTCAATTGAGAAATTCAATTTGGCAATTAGACTCACAAAAATCACTGAGATGGTTATTTATCACCAATGATGACATGGATTTGAACTGTGTCAAAGCAAGACGAAGATTACTCTGGCAACTAACATCTAGGTTTGATGTTGGACGGGGTTTATTCTTCGACGAAACTCGCCAACGGTTGTGCTGGGATGCAACTACTCCAATTCCAAGCGACGAGCACGGCGTCAGAAGATGGCCGGCGATTACCCTCCATTCTAATGAAACACTTGAGAAAGTTGCTGCTCATCCAGAATTATCGAAATATGAGTGGCCCCCCCATCTTGAATTCGGAGGCAGTGATTGATGGACTTCAAGCAGATAATGTCATTCATAAAAATAGAGCACACGTTATTCTCCCTGCCGTTCATCATCATTGGCTATTTTGTAGCAGTTGAGCAATTTTATCCAGATGGTGATATGCCGCTGATGGATTTGGCATGGGTGCTTATTGCTGCAGTTGGTGCAAGAGGGTTAGCGATGACCTTGAACAGGATTATTGACAGGAACATTGACGCAGAAAACCCTCGTACAGCAAAGCGCCATTTGGCCAGCGGCACCATGTCAATATCAACTGCATGGACCCTGGCAGTGGCATTCCTAGCGATGCTGCTACTTGGCGCTGGAATGCTTAACAAGGTAGCACTAGCTATGTCCTGGCTCCCTGTTCTAACCTTCGTAATTTATCCATACACCAAACGATTCACTTGGCTATGCCACCTTTGGCTTGGCTTGTGCCTAGGCCTCGCCCCTGCAGGTGCATGGGTGGCAATTGCCGGAGATTTCCACGGATGGCAGGCGATTACTGGCACTGATGGGTTTGGCAATGGGTTATTGTGGTACCCAACAATTTTATTTATCTCGCTAGGAGTAACGTTGTGGATTACTGCTTTTGACATAAATTACGCAAGAATGGATGTCGAAAGTGATCGTAAGCATGGTATAAATTCATTTCCCGCAAGGTTCTCAGAAAAGGCCACAACTAGGACAAGCATTCAGTTAACTCTACTCTGGTTTGCTTGTTTTGCCTTAGCAGACCCTATGGAAGAGGCTTGGTTCCTAATTGGTGCATTGATAATGGCTTTAGCAAACGCTTACGTGATGCTGAAACATGAATCATTAGAAAAATTCCAAGACATTCTGTTCAAAGTTTCCGTATCAACTGGATGGGTTTTAATTCTGCCATTTGTATTCCTGTGAATTATTCGTCGAATATGTCGTATTAAACACCAGAGAATGTTATTTGAATGCAACGGTAGGGACGAATAGGACGGACTGCGAACCCTTGTAAAGAGGAGATTTGTATACAAGGGGGTTATGGAGAAACCCTCGTGAACATATGGAGTTCACTTATGCATCACTTGAATCTTCAACTAAGAAGGAGTGACGACCGGTGCGACAATGATGGGATTAGTTGTTGGCAAAACGTACATTCTCATTCCAATGTATAGAGGCCTCGGCCTTGTATTTTCTACCAGTTTACCATTTAGGCTGTAGTACTGTATCTCATTTTTCTTGTTCAATGATATCTTGTTTCTGACCCCATTTCTCTGGCATGTCAGAACTGCTTTGTGCCCAATCGGCCCTTCTTCTATCGCCGTGATTTTCATTAAAGTTGGCACATTAGGGATTTTATTTTCTTTTGTGATTCCATAGAATTTTTCAAAGAATTCAGCAATTTTGTTCATGACTTCATGAGTGCTCCATTTATTCCTAGGGTCGCTCCACCTGAGTTGTTTTGACAAGTTTACAATTCTATCAATTTGTTCTTTTTTCATTGAAGAGGGACTGTGGGATACCAAGTTTCTTTGGACTGTTAAAATCTCTAGCATTTCTTCAATCTCTTTACTGACCAGTAGAAATCGGTTTGGTATTTTTTTAGTCAATATTTCTGAATATTTGCTATTTCTTTTTATCTGTCCTCGGTGAGTTTGCATAAATTTGAGAACCCTACCAAGCGATAATGTGGACGGGTTGAATGGACTAGAAAGCTCTTCATTCAGTAGTTGAAAATATGCTTCATTAGATTTAGTGCCTAGTACTTCTTTGAAAGAGTTAATCCAAGCATTATAAACTTCGATACATCGCATCTCGAGAGTTTCAAACATTTGTTTAGGTTGTAGCTTCTTATCAAGTGATTCTTTGATGAAAAACCGAAAATATTCTCCTCTTGCGGGTTCAAAGCCCAGAGATCGTAAAAGTATATTCGGTCGTCTTTTGTTTGGAATATTGTCTACTATGGTTGGAGGAATGCCTATTTGCTTTAACATATCAGTGACAATTCGTTGCTCGCCATTTATCGAATCTAGAGTTCTTTCATAGTCACCGCTTTGAAATACATCAAGAAGTCTTGGAACTTTGTCGCCAGGCCCCACGATGTCAGGTGAGATGTCCATATCAGCAAAAGATTGGATTAACCATTCTGTCGGATATGGGTGGACATCTGATGTTACGGATTGCTTCGGAATCACAATTTCCTGAAGATCAATACGCGGGTTATCTGAAATAATCATTCGGAAAGTCCAATCTGGTGAACTAATCACCTGAAACCGCGATGGAGTTAATTTTTCATAGTGTTGCTCGATTAACTGTTTACGAAGATTATTGAAGATAGTGACTAAATTAATCTCTTCATTTCCGTGATTTTTTAATTTATCAAGGAGTGAAATTGTCGATTTTGCCAACACCCGATATAGTTCATTTGCCGAGGCGTAATCTCTAGAATAATTGGACGCAATTGAATTTATGATACCAGAAGAATTTGCCAATCTTAACCATTCAGGCCACCAATAGCAGTTTCCGTTGGTATCAACAACCAATCGGTGGTTGTCTTTTTCGAATGCCTTGTCTTTTTTTGTGATCATCAACAAATTAAAATCTTGAATATTATTGATTTTTTCCAATTCGTCATTGTAAAGACCCTTCGGGGTATACTCAGGGAACTGGGTTGCAAAGTCCATGACTGGATAGATGGAATTTCTAACCATGCTCTCCGTCATATTCATTCCTAGGGATTAGAATTAATCAATACTACTGTAAAGCTATTCAAATTTCTGAGATGGGTGAACACAAGGGACCCCCTTGTGTATGCGGGCGACCACAACGGTACCCTTCGATATGCCCTTAGAAATACCATCAATGCACCATATTGTTAACATTGAGAAGTATGATTAGTTAGCAAATGAAATGTTGAAGGGCTGCATAGGGTTAAGTCGAATTATGAACCCAATCGTTGCATCACTGCTTGAATTTAATGAGGCCTTTGAAATCCCTAAATTGGACAAACCTGATTTAGGCCCTGAAGAGATGATTGAACTTAGAATCAAATTACTCAAAGAAGAAGTTGAAGAATATGCCGAGGCGGCAAGAGCAGGAGATCTCGTTGAGGTTCTTGATGCACTTGCTGATATTGGCTACATTCTTGCTGGGACGATAATCAATCACGGCATGCAGAATATTTACGATGATGCATTTAGCGAAGTTCATCGGTCAAATATGGCCAAATTAGTCAATGGTAAAGTGATTCGACGGGAAGACGGAAAGGTGTTGAAACCAGAAGGTTGGCAGCCCCCACAACTTGCCCAATTCCTTTCATGATTCGCTTAAGTTATGGATAATGACAGTTTAGCACTGTTATGAGCCGGCCTGTTGCCCTAGTTACTGGAGGTGGCCAAGGGATTGGTGCTGCTACTTGTAAACGTCTTGCACAAGACGGTTATGACGTGTTACTGACTTACAACACATCATCTCAACCGGCAGAAATGTTAGTCGATGAAATTCGCCAAAGTGGTTATGATGCACTAGCTGTAAAGGTCGACTGTGCTAATGATGGAGAAGTTGGGCTACTCGGAATCCATCCTTGGATGGCAAGAAAAATTGACGTTTTAATTCTAAATCATGGCGCTTATCACCGAGTCTCAGCAGACCAAATGACTATTGAAACATTAAGAAATACCATGGCAATTAACTTCGAAGGAGCTGTTGGAGTTTACAAAGCAGTACAACCACATATGACAGCTCATGCAAGAATGGTTGTAGTTGGCTCACAATTAGGCACAAGAGGTTCGCCTCACGGTGCTGATTATTCAGCCTCAAAAGCAGCTCTTGCTGTATGGGCTCGTTCTTTAGCACAACAGGTAGGACCTGAGGGGAAGCGAGTAAACATACTAGCACCAGGTTATGTTGATACGGCAATATTAGCAGGTGACTCAGCCCAAAAGCGTCAACAGAGGGAACATGAAGTACCTCTCAAAAGAGTAGGAACTCCAGAAGATATGGCTGGAACAATAGCTTTCTTGATCAGTGAAGACTCGTCATACATCACTGGAAGTATAATACACGTTAACGGTGGATTATACTTGCCTTGAGCAATACCATAATTCAAAACCATTCACCGCTAGTTCAGGATATCGGGGTAGTAATATGTCAAGTGATTGGGACGATAGCGGCGACTTTGAAGTGATCGCTAATCTCGATATAGAAGATGCCGATATTGATACGAGGGATCCTTTTGACCTTTCAAAAGCACTTGAAGGTGCTGCTTTAGAGCACCTAAGCCCGGATAAAAAGCGATTTATCTTACACTCAGAATTCAAACCATCTGGCGACCAGCCAAAGGCAATTGAAAAATTGATTTCTCAATTGGAAAATTCGCAAGAAAGATGTGTATTACTCGGAGTAACTGGTAGCGGCAAGACCTTCGCTATGGCACAAGTTATTGAGAAGTTGAATATACCAACCTTGATAATGAGTCACAATAAGACCTTAGCAAGGCAATTATACCAAGAGATGGCAGGATATTTCCCAGAAAATGCAGTGGATTATTTTGTCTCCCACTACGACTATTATCAACCTGAAGCATACCTACCTAAGCGTGATTTATACATCGATAAAGAATTATCAATTAATGAGCGGATAGAACAAGAAAGGTTCGCTACTGTTGCTTCACTAGTAAGTCGGCCGGACTGTGTTATCGTCTCTTCCGTATCCTGTATCTATGGGCTTAACCCGCCAGAAACCTTCCTAGAGTCTCACGTTAGGTGCCACATTGGCCAACAAATTGAACCTACAGACCTCCTTAGAGAATTAATCGGTTTGCAATACGTTAGATCAAACACCGACCTATCAAGAGGGTGTTGTCGATTAAGAGGAGAGGTCCTCGATGTTTGGATGCCATCAAGAGATGACCCTCTGAGAATTCAGTTTGATTTTGATGGCGTCACCAAAATACAAGTGTGCGACCCAGTTTCTTGGGAGGTACTAGATACACTAGATGAAGCATGGATACATCCCAAGGAATTTTTTATGACTAGCCCAGAGAGGTTTGAAAGCGCCTTGGAATCAATCGAAACAGAACTCGACGGACGTATTGCTCATTTCAAAAGTGTTGGTAAAGAATTAGAAGCACACAGAATTGAGCAGAAAACCCGCTATGACTTAGAGATGTTAAGAGAAATTGGGCACTGCCAATCAATTGAAAATTACTCATTGCATTTCGATGGCAGAGAACGAGGTCAACGCCCATATTGCCTGTTGGATTTCTTTGCTGCTTGTGCAAAGCAGTTTCATGGCAATCCTGAAAAATTCTTGGTAATTATGGATGAATCCCACGTAAGCCTACCCCAAGTTGGTGGGATGTATCATGGTGACAGAGCAAGAAAAGAGAATCTCATCGAACATGGATTTAGACTACCTACAGCAGCAGACAATAGGCCTTTGAAAATACCAGAATTTCAATCCCTTGTGCCACAAATGGTCTACTTATCCGCCACCCCTGGTGAGCGTGAATTACGACATTTGTGTGAAATAACCGAGCAAGAGATTCCTAATGGTTTGCTGCACGCTCAATCTAAAGGAGGAGCAGCCGCACCAACACTTAGTAAAAAACATCCAGAGGCAGAGAGCATGTATGACATGATTCAATCAATTCAACACATAGCAAAGATGGAGATTCGCCCTACTGGATTATTGGACCCAAATATCGAAGTTCGCTCCACTGAAGGTCAAGTCAACGACCTACTTTCAGAGATAAATGATCGGGTTGCCAAAAATGAACGCTGTTTAATTACTGTTTTGACCATAAAATTCGCAGAAGAAGTTTCTGAATACCTCAACAGTATGGGCATAAAGTCTCACCATCTTCATTCAGAAATCGATACAATTGAACGTTCTGAGATTATCAATGCACTAAGAATTGGCCATATTGATGTGATAGTTGGAATCAATTTGCTTAGAGAAGGGCTTGATATTCCTGAGGTTAGTTTAGTAGCTATATTTGATGCTGACAAGCAGGGTTTCTTGAGAAATGAGCGCAGCCTTCTGCAAACTATTGGCAGGGCTGCGAGGAATGAAAATGGTAGAGTTATTCTCTATGCTGACAAGATGTCACCGGCAATGGTAGCAGCGATTCAACAGACATTAGAAAGAAGAGAGCGCCAAGACAAATATAATCAAACACATGGAATTATACCCAAAACAATTGTTAAAGCACTACCTGCAATGTACTCGAAAGATGAAGACTTCATATCTGGAACTGATAGTTCTGCTGGAATTAAGCGCTTGATAGGTAAAAAAGGCGGCCGAAATGATGGCGATTGGGCTCACAAGTTAGGATTGGGTGCGGGTTCATGGAGCAGCACTAATCATAATAAAAGTTCAATTGGAGATTCGAATTTTGAATTGGAAAATATGGAAATAGAAGATGCCAAGAACAGCTTAAGTCCTGAGCAATTATCCAGCCTTCTTGCTGAATTGAAGGCCGAGATGGAAAACGCTGCAAAACAACTAGATTTCGAGCGAGCTGCAAGATTGCGAGATAGGATTTTCCACCTAGAACAATTACTTTGAATAATGAACAGATTCATGTTTGAGCAACAATTGGGATGACTATGGCGATTACTCCGGATGACTTTGACATTCCAGTGTCAGATTATGATTTCTCGGCGATAAGTAGCCCTAAGTCATTGATTGACCAGATGTCATCTGCTGGAGGATTTACCGCCACTAAGTTGGCTTTGGCAAGAGACATACTCAAGGATATGAAAACCGAGATAGATGGCGTATCTGGTGATGCGGCAAAAGTAACCAATTGGCTATCTTTCCCTGCTTGCTTGTGTGCCACTGGAACAAGAAGTTTCTTTGTCGAAGCAATCAAACACAAAATGTTCAACGTTGTATCAACTACTTGTGGGACACTTGACCACGATATTGCAAGATCTTACCAAAATTACTACCACGGCTCATTTGACTTAGATGATGTAGAACTGGGTGAGCATTCATTGATGCGACTTGGTAACGTAATAGTCCCTAATTCATCATACGGAGAAATAATTGAAGAGGTCGTAATGCCTGCTTTAGAAGACATATACCAATCTCGCTTAGAAGAAACTGGACTCACTGGAGCAGATGCTTGGCTTGGTTTTGGGTCGATTCATTTGGTATGGGAACTTGGTAAGCGGCTAGGTAAAAAAGACTCACTTATCTACTGGGCCTGGAAAAATAAAATTCCTGTCTGTATCCCTGGAATCACCGATGGCTCGATTGGAGCTCAACTATTCATGTTTAGACAAAAGCATCGCGACTTCCACATCGACACTCTAGCTGATGAGCAAGTAATGAGCGATTTGACATGGGATGTAGAAGTTTCCAATGCACTGATGGTCGGTGGTGGGATCTCTAAACACCACGTAATCTGGTGGAATCAATATCGGGGTGGCCTAGATTCGGCGGTATACATTACTACAGCCCCCGAACATGATGGAAGCTTGTCTGGAGCAAGATTAAGAGAAGCCATTTCTTGGGGTAAAATGCGACCTGAAGCCCCAAACGTGTGTGTTGAGGGTGATGCTAGCGTACTGCTGCCACTAATTGGTGCTGATATATTTAGGAGTGAATAAGATGAGAAAAACTAATGCTATACTGGTAATTTTAATGATGAGCCTATTATCCCTGTCAGGGTGTTTTGGTGAAGAAGAAGTCGTTGTTGTTGAACCGACTTCAGAATACTTTGATTTTGAAGACATGCTTGACGGCAGAACTTGGTACCATTATCCAGGAGGCGTGAATGCCATGAATAACACAACTGCCCTAGGCGAGAATAATACCCCCTATTACGCAAGTTCTTCGTACTATGGAATCGGTATGTCTACGTTCGAGCCAACTATGGGAATTACCTCGACAGGCAACCTATACATTACCAGCTGGGGCAACGGTAATGCCGGGTCAACCGCTATTGTCCAATGTAGTAATATGGTGGAAATGACCTCGATTGCCGATTATTCCTGCCAAGATGTCTATGGCGCCCAACCACCTGTTGCTAATTCTAACGACCCGTACGTCTATGTTGACCCGTGGACTGATAGGATTATGAAATTCGACATGCATGCATTAGGGGGAATGACTGTTGAATGGTCTGATGACGAGGGTAGTTCATGGGTTGGACCATCGATTGCCACTGGATATTCGGTTCAAGATCATCAAACAATTGCTTCCTCACCTTATGGCGGCATACTTCATGAAACTTTGTGGGTATTCTGTATCAACGGTAATTATCCAGCACCGTTATGTTCAGCAAGCCAAGATGGTGGGTTCACTTGGGGTCCTGAGTTGCCTGGAGCACCCGTTGATTGCCAAAGTGGCGGACTATCCGCCCACCTAATTGGTGCAGACAATGGAAATTTCTATCGCGGTCAAATCGGTTGTAATGGAGAAGGTTATTCGATGTACAAAACCGAAGATGGGGCACTAACTTGGTCTGAACATGTACTGCCAACCGAAGAATCTGGTACTGCAGACACTTGGAATGCGGAAGAGGCACAAGTAGACACCGATAGTGAAAGTAATGTATACGCCATGTGGATGGGAATAGACAATCTACCTTACTTTTCATATTCCTTAGATCACGCTGAAACATGGTCTGACGCCGTAATGATCGCTCCAAGTCACTTACAAGGCACTGGCTTCCCTGTTGTCATTGCTGGTGATCCAGGCAGAGTTGCGTTTGGCTACATAGGAGAAGATGGTGATGGATTGTGGGACGGGTATATTTCAGTGATGACTGATGCATTTAATGAAACACCACTAATTACTACGGTGCAGGTTAATACTAATGATGACCCTCTAGACAGTGCAAGCCCAACCTGTGGCTACGAACGCTGTGGCGGTTTTGGCGATTTTATCGATATGCAAATTGACGCATATGGCCGACCTTGGTTGGCACTATCGCACAATCCTAACGGTGATACTGGTATCTTTGGAACTCTAACCAATGGACCTACTTTGTTTGGCAACTTGACAAGTTTAACTGCTATACCAGATGGTGGCCCACAAACGTTGTAATTATTCCAACTTAGCCGCAAGATAGTACATCAATGAAGTTCTTAGCGGGACTAAGGGACGCCATCCACCCTCATTTGATTCAAGCATAACTTCGTGAAGTTGAGATAAATCTGGCCTTTTACTAGCTGTTATTTGGTCCACTGGTTTTACCCCAGCACCGATTAAAGGACTCTGTTTTAGGTGGTCGGAGGAGAAATGCCCACTTACACCAGCTAGAGTTCTTTGGTAAAGCATGTTTAATTGATCATATGTGTCAAATACACTCCATTCTCTTCGGCCACACATAGCGATTATTCCTTTGGGCAAAGATGCGCATTTAACAAATCCAACAAGTCCAGCAACAGCATCTTGTTGAGATAACCACCAATACCTTACAGGTAAGTCGGAAAGATTACTCTCTTGTTCGTCTTGGTAACATGATTCTAGTATTGAATCAAGATTGTTTGAAGGGAAGTTATCAGAATCAACACTAGGAATCAGGTCGTGGAGATTGATGACTGTATCAAAAAATCGGAATGGATTTAGGTCATGTTTTAAGCCTGTAGTCACCACAATCGAAGAACACGAACTAGCGATTTCCACAACTAAATCACCGATTTCATGATTTGGTGAAAGGTGGACTAAGAGGTCTTTAGGACTTATAGTAGTTGAATCAAACAACTTTACCCCTGCGGAAAGATGGGTGAGCTCTAAACTAAGTATATTCGAGATGTTATCTAGATGTTCTTTTTGCAGAGTCACTTCAAACCCCTCATGGATTAGTTTAGTGATTAAATCAATCCCCAACCCATCTATTGCCCCTGTCAAGTGAATGATGCGACTGGGTTCCATTGACTCTCCCAAATAGTCTTTGGACATTAATAAACCGCTATTTCAAAATATAATTATTCAATTGCAAATTTGAAAATACAATTAGAAAATTAGTAAACCTACGATGATCTGGCGACCAAACTATTCACAACTCAGACATTAACAACCGGCTGCTAAAAACAATTCTAATTATATTGAAAATACAAAAAATAATGCTCGTAATAAAAATACTAAGTATATAAAAAAATGATTATACGACATCAGTAAAAAATGAAATTATTTCGCGATTTCAATTGCAATTGCACTAATTATACGACATTTCCAATTGCTTTTCCCTATTTTTATACCCAATAGTATAATACCCTCCACAGCAGAGGTTGAAATAACCGGAGACAAAAGCCGGGAGAGAGATGGGAAAAATGAAGAATGAAAAATACAACATCCAGGAGTTACTCCAAAGAGATGTATATGTGAATGATAAAAAAGTAGGCACGATTGTTGGAGAAAGACATCACCCTAATGAAGCAAGAGTTAGATCTATGCGCATCCAAGTTGAATCTGATGTTGCAGATGAATACATGAGAAAGCCAGCAGAATTAGCGCCGTTGCCAAAAGAACTAGTACACAGCATCAGAAATGATGGGACCGTTAAACTTTCAAAATCAATGAGAGAACTTCAACGAAGGTGGCGAAACACCGTCAGGATTGACGAAAAATTGTATGCTCCTGATGAAATGTTAGATCGAGCTGTTTTGGATAATCAAGGAAGGGAAATTGGAGTAATTACCAAACTGTTCAAAATTAAGAGAACATACAAAGGCGTAATCGTGAAAACTCGCTTAGGCATTCAGAAAGATTTCGCAGTTGAAGACGAGCTCCGAATACCAATAACCGCATTTTCAAGAACAAGAGAGCGTCTTGATGAAGTAGTTCTATCTAGAACCTTTGAAAAAATGCTTCAGTTGCCTTCTTATATCTCAATAAATGAGATTAATGAAGAGTGAAATTTATCTAAAACTGGCTGGTCCTTATTCCGTCACTATTATGACGGAGGGGTTAGACGGCGGTCTGCCTTTGCGCGGGTAGCTTAGTCGGTTAGAGCACCCGGCTGATAACCGGGAGGTCGCAGGTTCAAGTCCTGCCTCGCGCACCACTACTGCCAGTTTTGCACCAAAAGAACATGAACAACCTCCGACAACCCACCAACAGGCGGAGCACATGGTCGTATTATCTGGAAGCAATGCTGAGATTATGGCAAAACAACTTGCTGGAGAACTAAATTGGTCACATTTTTCTATTGAAACCAGAAGGTTCCCAGACACTGAAGGATATATCCGAATCCCTGATGAAGTGATTGAGTCTATTCGAACCGAACCCGTAGTCCTAGTATCGAACACCTTTCCTGATTCAGGAATAATTGAAACTCTACTAATGCTTGAAGCGATAAACGATGTAAGAACCGGGAACCTGCAAAACTTAAGAGAAATCGGACCACAATCACTGACTGACGTGGGACCTGGAGTATTACTTGCGATCCCATATTTTGGATATTCCAGACAAGATAAGAGATTTAGACCGGGAGAAGCTGTGTCTGCTCGAGCAATTGCCAACTTATTAGCCTCTAGATGTGATGGAATTATTGTGTTCGATTTACATGCGCCAAAGGTGCTGGAAGGTTTGTCGGTTCCTGTTGCTTTTACTTCTGCTATGCCTGAATTAGCAGAACACCTGCAAAAGGACATCAAGCCAGATTTTATTCTATCCCCTGATAAAGGGGCGATTGAGAGGGCCTCAGAAGTGGCTAACGAAATTGGGTGCCAATTTTCATACCTAGAAAAAACTAGAATTGACGCGCACACAATAGTCCACAAAGCGAAAGATCTCGATGTTGAAGGCAAAGTTGTCGCAATTGTTGACGATATGATTGCTACTGGTGGGACAATCTGTCGAGCCGCTGATGCGCTAAGAAGTCAAGGCGCAACTCAAGTTCACGCAGCGTGTTCGCATGGTTTGTTTACCGGAGGAGCAGTTGCAAGACTGGTAAGATATGTTGATGGTGTCCATGCAACTAGTTCGCTGGCAAACCCTCGAGATGTTATACCCGGCGGCCCAGCCTTGGCTCGAGGGGTAAAGCAGTTATTCACAACCTTACAATGGTGATTAATGACTCTTAGTGGCCTGTTTACCTTACAGTTTTCCGAGTTTTTTATGGCTTTGCGTCAACAATTAGACCCCCCAATATCGTCCGGCGCGTTTATATTCTGGAGGATGTGGGCATGATTCCCCTTAACATGAGGATGGAGCGATTCCGATGACTGTACACGTGCGATTTGAAACCCCAACAGAAATATCAGACAAGATTTATGAAATGATTCAGTCCAATTCAAATGGACGAATAAAGAAAGGAAGTAATGAAGTTACGAAGACTGCCGAAAGAGGCACTGCGCAATTCATTGTACTAGCCGAAGACGTTAATCCGCCTGAGTTGCTAGCCCATATTCCACTAATTTGCGAAGAGAAAGGCATCCCATACGGATATGTCCCTTCACAAGAATTCCTAGCAAACGAGGCAGGACTACCAACCGGAGTCAAAACTGCATCCATTGCAATTATGGAAATTAACAAAGGTGCTCAAGAGAAGTACCAAGAAGTTGTTGACCTGATTAAAGGTCTGAAAGCTTGAACCTAATTTGGAGTTGACTAAATGAGCGAAGAATTAGGTGGATGGCCAGCAGAAGTCGTCGAGATTGTCGGTAGAACCGGAATGACTGGAGAAGCGACTCAGGTTAAGGTTCGTGTCAATGATGCACCTAACCCTCGTGACGTTGGAAGAATCATTACCAGGAACGTCCTGGGACCAATACGAGTTGGAGACATACTCATGCTTCGAGACACTGGTCGAGAAGCCAGAAAATTGAATGCTAGGTGATCAAAAATGCCAGAGAGAAGGATTTGCAGTTTTTCAGGAGACGAAATTGAACCAGGCACTGGCATGATGTTCATTCGACGTGATGGAAGTATCATGTGGTTTAAGAATTCAAAGGCCCGTAAGAACATGGTGAAGTTGGGAAGAAACTCCCGTAAGGTCAAGTGGACCCGTCACTTTGTCAAGGGCGGCATTCAGTAAGTGTGCTTGGAATAGTTCCGCATCCCTCTTAAAGGGGTGATTTTTGGCTGTGTATGGTGAACATCATGGAAACAACATATGTTATGGTAAAGCCCGATGGAGTTCAAAGAGGACTCGTCGGAGAAATAATTGGAAGATTTGAACAAAAGGGATTAAAATTAGTCGCACTAAAAGCAGTAGTACCTAGCGAAGAAACCGCTCGTACTCATTATGCGGTTCATGCTGAGAGACCGTTTTTCCCAGGTCTAATCAAATTCGTCACCTCCGGACCAGTAGTCTGTATGGCATGGTCTGGTAAAGACGCAATTAGCGTAGCAAGAAACCTAATCGGCCCAACAAACGGTCGTGAAGCAGCGCCTGGGACCATTAGAGGAGACTATGGAATGGATATCGGTTACAATATGATCCACGGCTCTGATGCACCAGAAACAGCTGAGTTCGAACTCAACCTTTGGTTCCCGGAAGGAATTATGCAGTGGGACCAAACCATCTCAAGATGGTTTTATGAGTGATTACTGATAACCACAAAACAACTGTGGAGGTCGGTGAGATGTCTGAAGACAATACAGATGAAACTGTGGCGGAAGTCATTCGTGGAGCAAACCGCCAACCTATTGTGTCAGTATTAGGTCATGTTGATCACGGGAAAACCAGCGTTCTTGATTTAGTTCGCTCTATTGGTAGCGAGAGACAAGCTAGTGTAATGGACCGTGAGGCTGGAGGAATTACTCAACACATCGGCGCAACTGAAGTACCTGCAGATGTGCTAAATGAGACCTGTAAAGCAATGTTAGGCGGTAAGGAATTCAAATCACCAGGTCTGCTGTTTATCGATACCCCAGGGCATCATTCATTTGTTAGTCTACGGAACAGAGGAGGTTCTGTAGCTGATATTGCGATCTTGGTTGTTGACGTTATGGAAGGCTTACAACCCCAAACTATTGAAAGTTTGAATACTTTAAGAGAAACCAAAACTCCTTTTGTTATAGCGGCAAATAAAGTCGACAGAATTCACGGCTGGAGATGTGAAGAGGGACGCTCGTTCCTCGAATCATTTGCTAGTCAACGTGATGATGTGAAGTCCTACTTTGATGACCGTTATTGGAAAATGCTTGGCCAATTTTCTTCACACGGATTTAATATCGAAAGATATGACAAAATCAAAGATTTTCAACAAAATGTGGCACTTGTACCAATGTCAGCAAAAGAAGGAGAAGGTCTACAGGACCTACTTGCAGTAAGCGTTGGTTTAGCAGAACGATTTCTTGAAGATAGATTAACTGATACTATCGGCCCTGCAATGGGTACTGTTTTGGAAATGCGAGATGAGATTGGCATGGGCAAAACTATCGATGTCATACTTTACCGTGGTAGTCTAAAGATTGGTGATAAAATCATGCTAGCCTCAAGTGACGGAGCATTTACCACTCACATAAAAGGGCTAAAGCGCCCTAAAGGCATGGCAGAAATGCGTGATGCCGGCAAACGCTGGGTAAATTTTCCTGAAATACATGCTGCTTGTGGAGTCAAAATTGTCGCCCCAAACTTGGAGAATGCAATTGCCGGAACTACTGTTCACCTGGCAAATACCAAACAACAAAAAATCGATGCTGAGCAATCCATACGCCAAGAATGGCGAGCAATCTATGACAAAATGCCAATTATGTGCTCTATTTGCCAAAAGGTCTCCTCTAGAGTTGAGTTCATAGAACAATGCCAAAAGAACACCTGCCCTGATGCGGTTGAAGAAAAAAATGGCGTTGTTATCAAAGCAGATACCGTTGGAGGTTTGGAAGCCTTGGCTTTCGAATTATTCAAGCTTAAAATTCCGGTAAGGCAAGCAAGTGTCGGTCCTGTCAACAAAAAGGACATATTGATGGCGAAATCAATTCAAGATCCGTTGAATAAAGTAATTCTTGGTTTTTCTACAAAACCAAATAACGAAGTTGCTGATGATTTGAAAGATGATGATTCAGAAGTTGCCTTCTTTAGTGGGTCAATCATTTATCACATCATGGATGCCTTTGAAGAGTGGAGAGAGAAGACGCAATCAGATATCGAGGCTGCTCAACGAGAATCTCTGGTATATCCTGGAAGGCTATTATATCTCAAAGATCATACCTTCAGAGCCAAAAATCCGGCAATTGTCGGGATGAGAGTTGTTGGAGGGCGTATCCATATCGGCCAAAAAATCATGAAAATGGATGGTACGCCAGTGGGTCAAGTCAAAAGTTTGCGTTCAAGGTCCTCGGATGAATTGAAAGAAGCAAGTCAAGGCGAGGAAGTTGCTGTAGCGATTCAAGGGCCAACTGTTGGCCGTCATATAGAAGAATTAGATGAATTCTATGTTGATGTCCCTGAATCCCATGCTAAGCGTCTAAAGAAATTGAAACTTGACCCCATAGAGCAAGAAATCCTTGAAGAATTGATACGACTGCATCGTAAGCAAGACCATTTTTGGGGCAGATAAATCAGGACTTTTCATTGATGAGCCATGACATAACTCAACCTCACATTCATATATGGAATGTTTTGGTTACATGGTATAAGGAGTTATCAATATGGAAGCAGGTTTCTCACCTAACGCAGCAACACCAGCCCCAGCAGGTTCCCAAGACCTTATTGGAACCGTTTCTGCAATCTCAAGCAGTCTTATGAACGAAGTAAGTAAGGTTATTATTGGTAAAAATGAAAACCTTAGAAGAGTAACTGTGGGAATTTTATCTAACGGAAACATGCTACTGGAAGATTTCCCTGGATTGGCCAAAACCCTACTTGCCAACACTTTTGCTCGGGCACTAGGGTGTAAATTTAAGCGTGTTCAATTCACTCCGGATTTACTTCCTTCCGACATTATGGGAACTTACATGTATGATCAAAAATCTGGCGAGTTCAAACTACGTGCAGGGCCATTGTTTTCCAATATTCTACTGGCTGACGAGATTAACCGTGCACCACCAAAAACACAAGCAGCTTTGTTAGAAGCCATGGAAGAAAAGCAGGTCACTATTGAGGGAATCACCCACAAATTACCTGCCCCATTCGTTGTTTTAGCGACTCAAAATCCAATCGAGCAAGAAGGTACATATCCGCTTCCTGAAGCGCAAATGGACCGTTTCTTAATGAAAATGAGTATGGGATACCCTGACCGTTCAGAAGAAAAAGCAATTCTCGCTCGTCGAAAACTACGTGGAAAAGATGGCCACGATGTCGACCAAATCACTTCACCAAAGAAGGTCGTTGCAATGCAAAAAGCACTAGAGACTGTCCATGTAGACCCAGCAATTCTTTCATACATTGTCGAGATTGTCCAACGTACACGTGAAGATCATCGAGTAGTCAATGGGGCTTCCCCACGTGCTTCGCAGTCTCTATTCAAGACTGGCAGGGCCGCTGCTGCCATCGCAGGAAGGAATTACGTTATTCCTGATGACATCAAAGGTATTGCTTTACAAATTATTTCCCACAGGATCAACATGAAACCTGAAGCAAAAATTCGCGGTATTACCGGCATGCACATCGTGAGAAAGATATTGTCGGAAGTTCCTGTTCCAGTCATACAACCAATGTGATTTGGCTGAATCTATCCTTGCATTGAAAGAGGAGTTCCCCCGTGGCTTAAATTGTCCGAGGGTGAGTAACATGAATCCGTACAAGATGGTAATCGCAGTAGCCAATCAAAAGGGCGGTTGTGCTAAGACGACCACAGCGGTTAATTTAGCGGCGGCTCTGTCAAAGGGGTCAAAGCGACAAAAACTACCACCGGCTAAAGTCCTGTTAATTGACCTAGACCCGCAAGGTAATTGTGCAACATCATTTGGTGTTGAAAAAAAGAAAGTCAAGCGTACGGCATATGATTTACTTACCAATGATAGTGGTGAAGAATTACCATTGATGGAAGAATATTTGATTTCTCCTAAGGCACTTACTGAAAGTATGCAAGAAGCATGGAGTATGAGAAACGGTGGCAAAGCTGCACCTGACAACATCACGGTTGACAACTTATGGCTAATACCAAGTGATATTCATCTTTCAGGAGCTGAGATTGAATTAAGTCACAAAATCGGGCGAGAGACCCGCCTTAGAGAGGCATTATTGCCAATTATTGACAAATTTGATTATATCATAATAGACACTCCTCCGTCACTAGGATTACTATCGATAAATGCGATGTGTGCTGCTAACTGGGTAATGGTACCAGTACAGGCCGAATACTATGCTCTAGAAGGATTTAGTATGCTAATGAATTCCATTAAGATGATTCAAAGAAGAATAAATCGGAACTTGAAAATTTTTGGAGTGGCAATGACTATGGTGGATGCACGATCAAAACTAAGCCGACATGTCTGTGATCAAGTGAATACTAAGATGCCCAAGAAATTATTCAAGACAACTATCCGACGATTAGTCAAAGTTGCTGAGGCGCCTTGGAGTGGTGCCCCTACAGTGCTGCTAAACAAGCCAACAAATTCTGGAGCTGGTGCTGGATCGCTAGAATACTGGACTCTAGCCAAAGAATTCCATCAAAGAGTAGCTGCAATGCGTAGAGAGTTTGGAGTTAATGAACAGCCACGGTTACTATTTGAAAGAAATAGATAGCCGGTTCTTTAGAAATACCTCGAAAAACTAGGCCTATATTCGGTTTTCTTTCGCGTAGATTAAGTAGACCTATGATTACTCAGCCACTGGGATAAAGCATGACAGCAGAAGGCATGACCTCAATTAGCGTTAGTTATGAAGTTAGAAGGCAACTAAATACGCTTAGAACTCTAAGTGGGTACAAAAGTGTGGATGAATTTCTTACTGACCTAATTAGAGCACATAAAATAACCAAGATGAATGGTGAAATTGAAATGTTGAGAGAACGCATGAAAGCCGTTGCAGATGTTGATGTAGAACACCTAGTAGACAGGTTGAATCTTTCACCTTTCAGGGTGTGAAATCATGATGGAATGGCGTCCACGTGGATATCTGTTTGAAACTAATAATCTAATCCGGGCTTTATTTGATGAAAATACTGCAGAAGGACAATTGATGAATGCCGCCGCTGCAGGTTATATCGAAATATTTGCCCATGCAAAATCATGGAACGCAATCTTATGGCTCATTATGAACACATTAGTTGAAAAGGGTAGTCCAGTTTACTCTGGAGATGAACTAGGTGAACTGAAAAGGTCCCTACCTATTGTTTGGCGATGATTATTCATCCCCATGCTGACTTAGCCATTCATGACCATACCATTCCCATTGGTCCATATTCCAACCTTCTGGCAATCCAGATGCCGGTAATGGGGGAGCATTACTAGGCTTTTCATTTTCAGACTCTTCGTCCTCTAGCATAGCAGATACCTCTTCTTGCGAGGTATCATCAGCAGCGATGTCAATACCGGCTATTTCACTCATATCAGAGTCAGAATCATACAATTCCTCGGCTGAGATTTTATTCTCTTCGATAATTTCTTCTGCCTCTTCTTTGCTTGAGAAATCCATTTGGTCAACATCATCATCCCATGCCTCATCAGAATCTACGCCTCCAACAGCTGATATCCCTGCAGAGTCTTCGAGTGCTTCCTTAGATGCAGAGGAGGCTTGTGGCTCAAATGGAACCCCATACCGCTTGACTAAATTATTCAGTTTCCGCTTTTTCATAACAAAGCTTGCTAATAAAATCAGTACAGTTGTGACTGCGAATATTACTCCGCCAATCACTGCGACATCCGTAATGGTTGAGCTTAGAGTTTCCTCACTATCAGATAACGATTCGGCTTGCTCATTGGCCAGCCAAGCAGAATATGACAGGTCTGCTTCACCTGGAGATTTATCTCTTGATAGATAATCTTGATAATCCAAATCATTCCATGAGTTACAAGCAGTTGATTGATCACCCGAGACGCGGCAATAATCTTCTTGTGTGGTGATTAGTAATTCAGTATCATCGTAATCTAAGTTAGCCCCCACACCATCACCATCCGAATCATACCACTCGGTTGGGTCTGTAGGGAATTCATCTGACGCATCCTCATATGAGTCTCCATCAGTATCTAAGCAGCCGTATTTTTCGATAATCATGCCGTCTATTCTTACTTCGTTACTAGAATTACCAGGGACTAATGGACATGAATCCGGTTTGTTTGCTGGACTAGGATTGTCTCCAAAACCATCACCGTCCATGTCCTTCCATTGAGTGCCATCAGATGGAAGGGCATCAGCACCATCTTCAATTGACCATTCGTCATCCGGATCAGAATAGTAATCTAAATCATTATCTATACAACCAAACCGATCCTCACTAGAGAACCCAGCCACGCTTGGACAAGAATCCGGTAGTAAACCATCACTGTTGTCACCGTATCCGTCTGAATCTGTATCATTCCATTGAGATGGCTCAGATACAAATCTATCGCCCATTAAACCATTTGAGTTATCGCCATAGCCATCTCCATCGGAGTCTATCCATTGCTCAGAGTTTAAGGGGAAAGCATCACCTTGTTGACCTTCAGAATTATCTCCATAACCGTCACCATCTGAGTCCAAATATTGTTCATCATTCCCGGGGAACATATCGGGGTTATTACCGGTCAAATTATCCCCATAACCATCACCGTCTGAATCGATGTATTGTGTTGCGTCGATAGGAAAATGATCGGATGAATCGCTATAACCATCTCCATCACCATCTAAATCATAATACATTATTTTGCCTCTATTATCTCCATTGAATAAAATTGACATCTGTCCTGTAGGTTCTTTAAGAGCGTATTGTGAATCAATTGGTGTCGAGAAACTATCCAGCACAGAGTAAGTAGATTTGTCGATGAAATAGATCTTATCATCACCATCAAAAACTGAGTATAATGAATTATCATAAGATTGGATACTAGTGATTTCACTGGAACCAAGAGCTAATGTTGTGTGAGACCAAGAGTTGTTGACATCATAAATGTGCAACTTTCCAGCTCCGGACCCTGCAATCAATATTCCGTTGTTTGTTTCGTGTAGCGTAGTTATGTAAGAATTAGGTTCAGTATATCTTGATACTAAATTTCCTGCGTCATTATACACGTGGATTTTGGCGTCAAAAGCGCCAAAAACTAGATTACCATTTTCTAATATTTCAAAGCATAAAAATCCTGAGGTGATGCTACCTGTTTGTTGATTAGTTAGAACACCGTTTGAATATTCCTTGGCCCTTCTAAGTCCACTGCTGTAGGCAATCCATAAGTCTCCATCCTGGTCCCAATCTATCGAATCGGGAATTGACGTTAGGGTTGTATTCAATTGAATATTTTTATCTTCCAAACTAAATGTCAAGAAGCCAGATTCATGGATTACTGCCAACAATTTCTCTCCAGGGTCTAGTTTGGCATAACTTGAAGTCAAATTTAGATTATAAGACCACAGTGGCGTTAGTACACCTTGACTATGACTGTTTACCGATAAGGAGCCTCCTGAATTAACTGTCAGTATCGTATTATCATCTAAAACCTGAGTGAAAACAAACTCTTCTTTACTTTCAAAAGTAACACCAGATTCAACTAAATTATTTGTTGCGCCAGCAATAGGAGAAGCAATGATGAATGATGACAATAAGGTCAAACATACAAAAGCGGCCTTCCCCTTCATGGTTATGCCAACTCATTACAGGATATGAAAACAGCGTTCAGTTGACAAGTGGAGTTTATTCACTCATCAGATTCAAGGATCTGCCTTTTTACTGGTTTTAGCATGTGCTTAACTGGAGTCAGTTTGACTACATTAGATTGAACTTGTTCGAGTGGAACCATAGTTCTAGTAATCGGTGCTAATGTTGTAGTCTCTTGATTATCAGCAACTACTCCAAGTTCTTCATTAACGCTTTCTGGTTGTAATTCTTCTTCGATAACTGGCTGAATTGCTGGTGTGCCAAGCTTCATTATTGGTTTAGGTAGAATTACTGAAGTCGTAGGCTGTGCACTAGCAAGAGGTGATTTGATTGGCCGAATTAATGGAGAAGTAGGAATAAGTGGTTTTGCACTAGATTTTGGTGCACGCATACCTGACAAACCAATACCGGCCTTGGTTTCTTGATTCAAACCACCAAGCACACCTCGTAGTGGCCTGCCAGCAGTGGCACCAAGTGCAGATGTTTTAGCACCAAGAATTGATGGATCTGGTAAAGTCATTGGTTGATTTCTGTCTTGACCAGAAATTGATTGCATCCACATCTGGCGTTTTTCTGCTTTGGTATCCAAGTTTTGTAGTTCTTTGAATTCCTCTTGTCGAGTTTTGTATTCAGATTCATCAACATCGATTTCACCTTGGACTTGCTTCTCAACAGCTTCACGCATCTTGATTTCTGCAGTTTCTTTGAAATTATCCATCTTAGAAGATAAGTTCTGCATTCTATCTCTGATTTCTGCTCTCTTCAAACCTAATTGCGCTTCTATTTCTGCACGGATTAATGCTTCACGCTTTCTAATCTCAATGAGTGCTTTGTTACGCATAATCTCTTCACGTTTGTCGAGTTGACGGTCAAGTTGTGAGGCGACTTCCTCTTCCTTGCGTTGTTTGAACTCTTCAAGGCGGTCTTCCATGTTGACTTCCAACTCAAGAGCAGTTTCTTCCTTAAGCAATTCTAAGTGAGTCTCAAACGTTAGACGTTCGTTACGTAATCCTGCATCAATTTCTGACATAATGGCCTTTCTTGCTGCTGATTCTCTTGATTGGAATTCTAATTCTAGGCGTTCTGCCCATTCGGTCTTCTTGGAATCATATTGTTCTTCAAGTTGGTCGCGAAGTTCGTTTTCACGTTCGTAGCGGAATCTTGCCAAGCGGTTTTGAATTTCGCCTTCTCTAGAGTTACGATAACTGGTATATTCACTTTCCATTCGTTGCTCTAGCTCTACATCTATCTCTTGTTTGAGAGTCTTTGAGATATCGTCAACTGCTTTGGAGAAAGTAATATCGTACTTTTCTCTTAGCCTAGATTTTCTGTCAGACAATCTCTCAGTATGTCTTGCTTCAAGTTGTTTTTCAATTTCAATACGTAGTTCATCTTTACGACGGGCGATGGCTAATTCAACATCTTCACGCATTTGTTCTTCTAAATCATTGGTTTCTTGACGTAATTGGCTTTCAAGTTCAACTTGTATTTGTTGAGCAATGTCTTCTTCTAATCTTAGACTACGGCGGTCATATTCAGATTTAAGTCGGGCTTCTCGTTGCTTAAGTCGGGCCCTTAATTGCTGTTCTAACCTAGTGCGAATCCCTCTACGTAACTGCTCTTCACGCTCGGACAATTTAGCCGAGTGAGTTTCTTCTAAGCGGTTTAATTCATGAGATTCCATTTCTTTGAATCGTGATTCCATTTCTGCACTAAGGTCAGACTCCATATCTCTTATGCTATGTTGAAGATGTTGATTAAATTCCAAGGCAACGCGCTCTTTTTGGATTTCTAGTCGTTGTTTGTGTTCTTTTTGAAGCTCCGACTCAATCTGCTGTTTGAGTCTGTCTTTGTATTCTTGAATCTTAACATCTTGTTCAATCTCAAATTGTTCTTGTAGGCCCTCTATCTTTCGATTTAACCTAACTTCGTATTCAGAGCGAAGTCTACCTTCTTCTTGGACTATAGCTTCTTTTTCGAGAGTTGAAAGTTCAGTTTCCATTTGCTCACGTAGTTCTCGCTCAAGAGAGTCTAGTGTGAGTTCATGCTGCACTGCCAAATCCTTTGCAAGGGTATCTTGCATTGCAGTTACTCGCTCACTAATCGCTTGTTGTCGTAGCCTACGCTCACGGCGTATGTCAGATCTGAGGCGCTCTTCATTACGGAACCTTGCGCTAGTCATTTCGCTTTGGCTTACTGATTGAGTGTGACTTCTGGTAAATTGAGACCTCAATGCTGATAAAGACATCTTATCGCCATTTTCTCGATTGCTGTGAGTCTTATCTAATGACTCTTCTTTCTTGCTATCGCTGGCGCTCATGGTACCCATCCGACTGTTTATCCACTTCTAATCATACATAAGGAGCGCGATAACTTAGCGACGGAAGACAGCGATTTCTAGATGATTTTACCGCCTGCCAAAACAAAGAATTGATCAAAACTTTACCGTAAATTTTGTGTCACATGCCGGACAGTCAATCTCTCTCTTACCAGGCTTCTTTTTCATACGCAAACTGCGGTCGCAACTAGGGCACTGGATTTCCACCCTCGGAACATTTGGCTTTAAGACGAATTGACAGTTACAAGAAACACATTGTAAATTAGCCGGTCTCTCTCTTACTCCAACGATTAAGACTTTCTCGCACTCTGGGCAACTTACTTTCTCATCAGCCCACTTTTTTCTTGTCCCTTCGTGTTCTATCTTTACCTTGGCAGAGCACAATGTGCATTGGACTTCTCCAAGTTCAAAGGGTAACATTTCGTTACATTTTGGACATGATAGCGCAGGAGGAGCAATTCTAGATTCTACTGATAATTCTTCACTCATACAATCACCTACTTTTCACCGATAAGGGCAATCTTCTCAGGCACGAAATTCCAAGGAATATTCAATTCTATACCCAGATCTTCGGCTAATTTTTCCAACAATAATTTAGCACCAACACGATCTCTTGACCCATCTAAAGAAATTACATGTGTGTTCTGGGCATCGACATCAACTGACTCATGATTCGAAGATTTTTCAATCGAAGGTCGGTTAGAGATAGTTAGCAACTCAGGCATATCAACTACAGTTGCAACCTTCCACCATCGTGCTCGACCTTCGTCACGATGATTCTCTACCAAACCTAATGCTGCTAGTTTTTTCAGGTGGTGATAGAGGTTGTAACGATCTACTTCGACTAAGTTTTGCAACTGAACTGTACTCATTTCAGGGGAATTACTCAACGAAATATACAGGTTCCTTCGAGTAGGATGAGCAAGTGCAGCGGTAATCGGGTCTGCTCTAACTCGACTCATCTCCGCACCGATTTGGAAGAGAGGCTTCTATTGTTTAAGATGTCGCGTGCTTTTGATTTGCTGGGTCAAGATTGCCCGCTGATTCACGTTTAGAATAATGCTCTCTCATTTGGAGAAATACCTGCTTCGTATCAATCCACAGATTCTTAGTGGTAATCATTAGCATCGAGAGCATGCTACCTTTCCCAGCCAATCTAGCACCGTTGAAAATAACCAATAATACGGACATTTCATGGATTAAGACACCCACCCATAACTGATTATACATTTGATTTATCACCGCGATAACAAGTATGAAAGTAATCGATATTGAAAGAAAAATGTTACCGATTAAGGCGCGATTCATCTTAACTGCTAGGTCATGTAAATCGACTAACATTTTTGGATTATCTCCAGGGAACATAATATCTGCAGCTTCTAAATTTACTGATTCGCCAGTCCCAACGGCAACCCCTACATCGGCAACTGCTAAGGCTGCCGAGTCATTGAAGCCATCACCGACCATCATAGTTACGTGACTCTTCGACTTATCCTCAACCCACTGTACTTTGTCCTCTGGCGATAATGACCCTAAAGCAAATTGTTCGGGCAGCCCGACACTCTTAGCAAATGCATTTACTGAGGATTGCTGATCTCCAGAAATAATTTCAACACCTATACCTCTATCGAGGAGTTTTTGTATCAACTCTTTACTACCGTCTCTAGTATCATCATGGATGAAACTGAATAATGCAATAGCCTCGGACTCTTTAGCAAGAATACTTGCCCCGTGACCTTGTTCTTTGGCCTTTTTAATCGCAGAAGAAATTTCTGCTGAAATCATAATACCGTGTTTTTCTGCCAAATCTGCTCGAATTAAAGAGACCTCTTTACCGCTCGAAAAACCTTTGACTCCGGCTTCAATATCGGTGATTCCTGCAACAGTAGAAGGATTAATTGATGCTGATTCGAGATATTCTAGAATGGTAATGGCATAAGGATGGGATGAACGCTTTTCTAAGCCGCCTGCAAGAGCAATTGCGGCTTTCTTTTGACGGCCTTTAGCGATGGTAATATCACCTAATGTTGGCTTTCCTGAAGTCAAGGTTCCGGTTTTGTCTAACATCACATGATTTACTTTTGAAAGGCGCTCTAGGATATCTCCGCCGCGAACTATAGCACCCATTCTCGAGGCTTTAGATAACGCAGCAGCATGGGGCATTGCAGCTGCAAGTAATAATGCGCAGGGACAAGCAACAACCCACAACAACAGAATAATTTTCCAATTATCTCTGGGAAACAGGAGATACCAAACGACCAAAGCGCCCACTAAAACTAATGGTACCCAAATAGCAGTGAATTGCTCAAGTTGATTTTGTATCGCTGGCTTTTTCTCCTTGAAACTATGAACTGCGTCGATTAACCCAGATAGCCTAGTCGCCTCACCAACGGCGGTAACTTCTACCAATACTGGTCCACGAGCAAGAATTAATCCTGCATGTAATTCATCACCGAACTCAACTTCAACTGGTACAGATTCACCTGTCAGTGGGGCTTTGTCAAGGGCCCCAAAACCATCGATTATTTTGCCATCAGCAGGAATTAGTTCACCACTGCGAATTTCAATTACGTCGCCAATATTAAGCAAATCTAAGGAAATTGTCTCATGTTCTTCTGTGACTTTCACGTGTTGGTTGAGATTGATTATGCTGGGAGTTAATCCTACATTTGCAGTATTTTCGATTGAGAAGTTTTGGATTTCTTCTACTTTAGTTGATTTTTTTGCGGTGTTTAGCAATCTACGCGCTGTCCTTGGTATCCTGTCAAGGCCACCTTGCATTGACTCGCGGGCATTCTCTAATGCACTACTTTCTAAATGGGCGGCTATGGCTACTAAAATAACCACCATCAAGGCTTCTTCCCACATGCCAAGTATCGATGCCCCAATCACAGCAATACTAGTGAGTACCTGGAAACCCATTTGTCTTGAAAGTAAACTAGCTAAGGCTTCATGAAACATTTGTAATCCACCAATTAAGACGCCATAAGCCGCTATTATTCCCATCAAGATTGGCGACCATTCTAATAACTCGCCAAGTAAAATTATGATTAAAATGGGTACTGCCACCGCACCACCAAACAAGCGCCATTGGTCGGGACGAAGCCGGGTTGACAACGCCTCGGTAAACTTAGGCTGAACACCTGTTACTTGCTCAATACTTCGGTCTCTAAGCAGTAAGAGTTCTTTACTGGGTGCAGGAATTAACTGTAACAGTACTTCATTGTCTCTACTAATATCTACATCAAGCACACTTGGCTGGCGCATCATTAATCGTTTGACATCTTTTACGGCAATATTATTTCTATGTGCTATAGTTTTAGCATTAGTACCACTAAGTAAATAAAACGGTGATTTTGGCGGATTGCCGAGGGATTTTAGAACTGAGGAAACTTGTGACATTAGCCCTTTATCAAGATCTATGCTGAGTTTTATTTGCCCAGTTGTTGCTGAAATCTCTGGATTTGAAACCTGATCTAGATTACTTAGTGCTCGCATTGCTTTTGACGCACAGTCTGGACAATCCATGCCAGTAAGTGCCCATCCTACCGGATATACACCACCAGCCTGCTCAATCACGGTCGTGTCTAATATCTCAGCGTCTAAAATCTCTGTTAAAGCGGGTTGCTTAACTTGGGTCTTGGATGATTTTTTATTGCCTTTTTTATTGTTATCCTTGGCATCTTCATCCTCTAGAGAAAGAAATGATTCTTCATCAACTCTCTCCGCCATGTTGGCCGGTGGAGTTGAACATTGATTAATTATGTCATTGATATCAGCCACAATCAAGGCGAATATTGATGAAAGAAACTTTCCACGCCTCGTATATGCAGTGGCTTCCTGACAACTGGAAGCCAAAGGTTGTCGCAGTAGATATTGACGGCACCTTGACCAATGAGAATAAACTCATTGAGCCATCGGTAATTGATGCATTACAACAACTTGAAAAAAGTGGTATTCCAGTTATTTTAGCAACTGGCAATGTTAGAGCAATTACCTACGGCTTGTGGCGGTTTCTAAATTTAAGCGGGCCAATTTGTTGTGAGAATGGTGGTGTGTTGTGGCATCCTGACTGGGGTGAAACAAAATATCGGGCTGATGGTAGTGAAGCCAAAGCTGCGGCTCAATGGTTAGCTACTCAAATAGAAGGCTTGAGTTGGCAAGGTATTGAAACTAATCAATGGCGAGAAAGTGAATGGTGCTTATTGCCAAACGAAGATTTAGCATTGATAGAGCAACTTATTGCTGATAGTAAATGGTCACACCTATCGGTTGTGAAAACCGGCTTTGCGATACATTTGATGGAGCCACAATTATCAAAAGGTTCCGGACTAAAAATTATCCTCGAAAAAATGGGGCTTAATAGCACTGATTTACTATGTGTCGGGGATGCTCCAAACGACCTATCGATGTTTGAGTTTGCCCACTGGTCAGTTGCGGTTGGTGGGGCTTTTGCCTATGTGACTAAGGCTGCTGATGTCGCCTCCCCTTACCCTCACGGCCAGACCATAAAACCACTAGTAGAGGCAATATTAAGCAGTGGAACTTGAAACACTTTCGACATAATAACAACTGAGGGATTATCTGTCAACTAATAAGGAAGAAAGCGATTATACTAAAATCACCATTGGAGTAATTATTGCTGTTTCAATCGCTATCATAATAGTCGGATTAATAATTGATTTATTTGGTTCTGTTGATGATTCAGCATCCAGTTTCCAATCAAGCTCGTACTTGATACTGGTATGGCGACTATTGTGCTTATCAGTTGGTCTTTATGCCATATTTTTCATGTTCAAAGTTGGAGCTGGCAACATGCTGGTCGTAAGATTAGAAGATAACCAAGAGGTGTTACTTCACCCGGTTGGATTAGAGAAATTTGTCACCTTCAGTTCTTGGACATTGTTAGCTAATGTGCTATATTTTGCTGTGGCCAGTTTGTTACAGCTGATGAATAATGGAGAGTCTGGCGACATAGGTCTTTTGGGGACATTGCAAGTAATCTTATTTGTTGCTGGAATTTCAATGGCTTTCCTTACCGCCACTGTTGTCCGATTTATTATCCTACCAAACGAGGTAAGAATTGCCCGAGAACATAGCCATTTGTTCTTGTTTCATGAACAAATAATGCATAATTTTGCTGCTATCTTTCTCGCAGTTGAAATGATTTTAGTTAGCCCAAACTTGGCTCCTGAATTCGCATTGTTTGGCCTGTTTTTTGGCATAATTTATCTTAGCTTCGCCTACCTAAATGCGTATTATGGTGGCGGTTTCTTCGTCTACAGTTTCCTTCATCCAAAACCAAAGATTGCCCCCATATTTGCCGTTGGCTTAGCCAGTTCACTGGCTGTTTTTTACCTTGGATTATGGTTGGTCTCAGAAGTGCGCCAAACAAATATTTGGTTAAGCGGAATTACCATGATTGTATGGGTTCTCTTGGTTATCCAATTCAAGCCGGTTATGACAGAATTTGCAGAGGATTTTCAGTGAATCGATGCAAATCTCGAGAAGTTTTTACAATATTACTTACCGTTCTACTGAGGCCCATTTACCCCTTGGATATTGTTCATTAAAGCGTTTTAAGAGCGTTGACAAGATCTTGCCATAGATCTTCCATGTCCTCGATACCAACTGACAAACGAATCAAGCCCGGAGTCATTCCTGCATCATAGCGTTGTTTCTCAGGAATTGCTGCATGCGTCATTGTCCAAGGATGGTTGATTAGCGATTCGATTCCACCCAAACTTTCTGCAGTTGCAAACAATTTCAACTGGGCTGCAAAATTTCGAGCCCCCGCTTCTCCTCCTTTGACCTCCAAGGAGATAATACCACCAAAGGCGTTCATTTGTCGTTGGGCTATTTCATGGGTTGGATGGCTTTCCAGCCCTGGATAAAAGAGACGAGTAACCTTTTCATGTTCTTGCAACCGTTGTGCTAATACCTGTGCACTTTCACAATGACGGTTCATTCGTAAAGCGAGGGTACGTAGTCCACGGAGGATAAGGAAACAATCCATTGGTGCAGGAACTGCACCAACTGCATTTTGCAAGAATGAGATTTTTTCTGCGAGTTCCTTACTCTGGGTAATTAGACAACCACCGATGACATCACTGTGGCCACCTATGTACTTGGTTGTTGAATGAACAATAATATCTGCCCCTAATTCAAACGGTCGCTGTAGGATTGGTGTTGCGAAGGTTGAATCAACAACGACAATAAGGCCATGTTCTTTTGCTTCAGCAGCTAATGATTTGATATCATGAACTGTGAGAAGTGGATTGGTTGGACTTTCAAGCCAGAGGATTTTTGAGTTCTCACGCACCAATTTCCCAAGGTCTCCGCTTTTCAATGGAGAATAACTTGTTTCAATGCCAAAACGAGAAGCTATTTGATCAAATAAGCGAACTGTGCCTCCGTAAAGGTCGTCACATGCGATGACATGGTCGCCTTGTTTGAGCATCTGACTAATGGTTGTAATCGCTGCCATTCCGCTTCCAAAGCAAAATCCATACGCTTCTTGATGAGGTGACTCCATTTCTGCTAGTGCTCGTTGAAGAGCATTTCGAGTTGGGTTATCTCCACGTGCATATTCATATCCAAGATGGTCAGCAAAATCGTTCTGAACATAGGTTGAGGTTTGAAAAATGGGTGTGTGTACAGATCCTGTCGTAACTTCAGGATCCAAGGATGAATGAACGCAGCGGGTTGAATCTCCAGTCATTTCACCACTCCCATCCATCGATATCGAATCCGTTATCCCTTAACCAGTCATCGTTGTAGACTTTTCCAAGGTATGGATTTCCGGCATCAGGTAGAATGACAACAATCTTTGCCTTTTCTCCTGCTTTATCTTGTTCAGCAGCTATATCCAGTGCAATCTGTAGCGCTCCACCGCACGAACCACCGCAGAATAACCCCTCTTGCTTGGCCAGACGTCGGGCCATACGGAAACAAATCTCGTCATCAACCATTCGAATTTCATCAATAACTGAAAAGTCGGTCGCTGGTGGAATAAAGTCTTCACCAAACCCCTCAACTTTGTATCCATGAGGGACGCCCATGGTTCCATCTTCAAACCACTGTTTGAGAATTGACCCCTCTGCATCGACACCAACGATTTTTGGAGCGGCTATACCGCTTTCTTGTGCTTGCGCTTTTAGATATTTTCCGCATCCCGTAATGGTGCCACCAGTCCCCATAGTTGCGACAAAGTGGGTAATGTCACCTTGAGTCTGTTGCCAAAGTTCTGGTCCAGTTGAATGAATATGGGCTTTTGGATTTGATTGATTGGAATATTGATCTGGATACCACGCTCCTTCAATCTCTTTGCTCAGTCGCTCAGCGACCATGTAATAGGAACGAGGGTCTTCCTTTTCAACTGCAGTCGGACAGATTTCAACTCTTGCACCCATGGCACGAAGCAGATCAATTTTCTCCTTCGCCATCTTATCAGGCATTGTGAACACACATTTGTATCCCCTTTGTGCTGCAACCATCGCCAGTCCAATACCTGTATTGCCGCTTGTTCCTTCAACAATGGTTCCACCGGGTTTAATCCAACCATTCTCTTCAGCTTCCAAGATCATAGCAAGACCAATTCGGTCTTTTATTGAGCCTCCTGGACTACAACGTTCTAGTTTAGCCCAAACTTCTGAGCCTGATAAGTCAGCAGTCACCTTGTTCAAACGAATGAGTGGAGTGTGACCAATCGCTGAAACTACATCTTCGTAAACGCCATGAGGAAGGGACATATTGATTGCCAACGAACTCAGGTTCATCAGGCTTTTCAAATTTAATAGGAAGGCATTAGCAGTCAATTGAGAATGGATCGTTTACAAAAGTGAATCATGATTTGCTTCTGTTAACATCCCATATCGTCCTGCGGCGAACTTGCTGCAACACTGTGTACCCATTGAAACAAATCAGTAGGTTAGTTGAACATCTGAATTCGTTGCAAGTTTGATCACTCCAGGCGGGCCGCTCCAAGTGATTTTGTCATCTGCTATGTTTAACGCACCATCGCCTTCGCTGTGTCCAAGAGTTGCCTTTACTGAAGCAAATGAACAATAAACCACAGCATTGTCAAAGATTTTGCTTAACATATCTGAAACCATTGTAGAATCTGTCCCCATTTCCTTGTTTAATTCCCCAATATATTCCCCATCAAGCAATCTTGTTCCTGAACCGGCAAAGAATACGCTAACTTCATGTCCATCATTTATCGCTTGTGCAGCACAAGCAATTCCTATTATCGACTTCAATGAATCATTTTTTGGTTCGGACACGAACTTAACAAAAACACTCTTTCCCATGGTTTGGCCAATCATTGAGAGGCAATAATAATTTCATTCCGATGAAAACGATTAACTCATATTTAGCGATTTAATATAGGTGCTGAATTCACTTTTATCCATATCATTAATGATATGGTGAAACCTCAATAAGCACCACTACTTTCAAGATTGAGATACTAGAGAATTAACTCTAACTAGTTTTTATCTATCTATCTAACAACATCCATCACATGTGCAGCTAACGCCACATGGATTACAGTTACAACATTCACAAGCCATGATAATTTGAATACCTGTTAATAATTAAACATTCCGAAATTAATAACCTATATTTGTGTGTTTACACTACTATATTGTCTCGGTGGAAAGTAAGATTCAAACTATGAGTATAGTTAGAAAATCAAATTATGGTAATGTGACATTCAATGGTGCTGTTTGAATATAGAAAAATAGTGCCGGGGGCAGGATTCGAACCTGCGAAGCATTACGCAGAGGATCTTGAGTCCACCCCCTTTGACCGCTCGGGAACCCCGGCTTATGTTACAGGCGTGGGACATTTCATTCTTGATTATTCCTCTTCGGAGTTGGTTTGGTTTGGCGCTAGGTTTTCTCGATCTAATCGCTTCTGACTACGTATTTGATCAATGTGGATTTTAGTGTATTGCTCTAAATCTTTAGCTCTTTGCAGATACGCATAACCAAAGCCACCGACTATAACCACAATGAAAATAATCACCAGACCAAGAGTGCCCATCAAATCTCTTTGAGAGGACTGAAATTCTTCAACATCTTCAATCTCTAACAATACTGCTTGGGAATAATTAGGTAAACTAACAATTAATTGAATATCGCCTACCGTCCATGCTTCAATTTCCCAATCGATTAATTTGTAGGCACCTCCATCAATAACCACTTCTTTTGATGCGAGTAATTTGCCATTAATATCAGATATATGCACCGTTACTTGGCCTTGCTCTAATCCAGTATTGACCAACCTCGTAGTAACCAATAGCGCCTCACCGTTGACGGGTTTATCTGTTCTTAGTTCAACAAGATTAATCACTGGTTCAAAATCAATCCATGTCAACTTAGGGATTAGCGGTTCTTCAATCGTAGCAAAACCCATCAAAGGTTTACCTGAATTATCTGGCAAAGTCAGCCAAATAACTAATTCGACACCTTCACTAATGTCAAATTCGCCAGTTTGGTTTAGGTTCACTATGTCGTCAAATTTGTACAATGAATCTGCAACACTTTGTAAGCTTAGAGGGGAAGTGAATGGTTCTTGGTTAAGTTGTTGACCATCTCGTACCAAATTCCAATAAACGATTAATTCCGGATTAATCAGTTCAGTTGTTTCGTAGACTTCAGCACTAAACCTCACTTCATCTAACTTGTCAGAATCCAATCGGAGTAAATCACCTAATGCCAGATTTAGTATTGGACGCGCTTTGTCAACTTTGATTGTTCCATTTGAGGTTGAATTAAACTGTCCGTCATCAGATAACACCCACAGTTGTACATCAAAAACAGAGCTTGAACTACTGGATGGCACCGTAAAATTACATTGTAAAAATCCGTTAGAAAATTCCGCAGTAATAGATCCTGTAGACACACCGTCGATAATACAACCCAAGGAATTCATGTCGGATAAGTTAGTAATAATTTGCTGGCTACCATTGTGTAGCAGCATTGCAGATATTGTCAATTCATCACCTGGGCTGACCCACGCTGAAGAATTATCTGACTGGCCTATGGGTAAGGTTTGGTCAGAAAAAGCCAATTGGTTAGTAATTATCTCGGTGTTGGATTGCCAAGAAAAAC
>Ga0233444_10000249_pt1 | contig 75258 bp, 62 predicted proteins | sample SI_124_October20_6_FD_182792 | JGI IMG/M metagenome (GOLD analysis project Ga0233444, IMG submission 182792) | Seawater microbial communities from Saanich Inlet, British Columbia, Canada - SI_124_October2016_10_MG | ecosystem: Environmental > Aquatic > Marine > Inlet | place: Canada: British... | reverse complement strand
AGCTTTTGCTGAGGAACCAGAGAAGCTTTCAAGTCTACGAAATGAGATCGATGAGGCCATTTCTGAATATTTTGAAGATAACCTTTTACGCATGGACTTTCTAATGGCGAAGGGCAAAAAATTTAACCAGTAAATATTTGACGAAGAACAAATCTGGTTGACACACACAGCTCCCCTCACTGTCAAAGTTTAAGTATATATAATGGCCACAAGGGCGTGGGCCATGCGGCGCCAACTACTGTTGACCAGTGAGGGCGTCACCTGCGTAGCCTGAAAACAAAGTTTTTATAAATTTTTTTGTAAAAACGTTTGGTTTTACCTGACACACCCGACACCGATTACCCAACTTCTTATATGATTCATTTACTCTTGTGCTTTGATAAACTTTATCAAGCGACCTGACCTGCCATCCTCCAAGGCCCAGATGGCACCATCGCTTCCAAGCTCCACGTCACGTACTCGTTGCGACCAACTGAATCGCTCCGCTTCAACTGGTAGATCATTTTTGAACTCTATCCTTACGAGTGCTCTGCCCTTTAATCCTCCAAGGAAAGCATCCCCGTTCCAATCCGGGAATTCATCCCCTTGATAAAAAAATAGGCCAGAAGGAGCTACTGTGGGAACCCAAAATAATTTTGGCTTTTGAAATTCTGGTCGAGTATCGTGCGTTGGGATAACTGCACCACTATAGTGGTTACCTTCCGACACTATCGGCCACCCATAGTTTGCTCCAGGAAGGATTAGATTCAGCTCATCGCCATGCTTCGGCCCCATTTCATGAGCCCAAAGTTCATTCTTATGATTAAATGCAATTCCTAACGAATTTCTGTGACCAATCGACCAAAATGTTTTTGCTAATTCTCCCTTGTCTTGGAAAGGATTATCGCCGGGTACGGATCCATCATCATTTAAACGAATAATCTTTCCTAATGCTTTATCCCAGTGTTGAGCGGGCGTTTGCTCTTGCCTATCGCCGGAAGTTATGAAGATTTTGCCTTCATGTTTACTTCCCTGTTGTCCCAAGGTGATTTTATGTGAGAAGTGACCTTTTCCAGATCTCGCCGGGGTTTGGTTCCAAACTGTTGTAATGTTTTCTAACTTTGGTGAATGTTTTATATTTAATTCTGCCCTAACCACAGTGGCGTATCGTGTATCGCCTGCGGTATCTGAGGAAATATAAGATATATAAATAAATTTATTTTGTTTGAAATTTGGGTGAGGAACAACGTCGCCTAAACCGCCTTGACCACCATAAAAGACTTTGGGAACGCTGGCGACTAAAGACTTTTCACCATTTGTATTAACCAGCCAAAGATCACCAGATTTTGTCGTAACTAGTAGTCGGTCAGGCGAAATAAAGGACATGGCCCAGGGGTTTTGAAACCGTTCAACTACACTCCCCTTTATTTTTGAGCCCTGATTTCCTTCAATAATGTTATTCGCCAGCGCATGTGTGGCTAAGCTCATCAAAGCAACATAAATTAGCAGCCGCATTTGTACTCCAATTTCAATATATCTACTTTAATTTGAAACTTAGATGCTTTTACGATCAACCCTAAATCCAAAAAGAATTAATATGAAACTCAAATGAAAATCCCTATTGATTAATATTTTTATTATGCTTCGCCTAAAAAAGGCGATTTGAAGAGTTTTGTCGGTCTCATTTATTTAACTTTGATGAAATGACTTTGAGGTCTAGCCTAGTGATGTAGAATTTTGTGACCCAAAGTGTCACAAAGTGACCATACACAAAAAGGGAGGAAACGTTATGAGTGAACCAAATTTTATTGTGATAACCGGAGCGACAAGCGACACCAACGATAGAGCAGGCTTAATGGGTGCAATGGGTGATTTCGCCCAAGAATGCAAAGACAATGGCGCCATGCGTATTACATACGGCAGCGTTCTAAGTGGCAAGCATCCAAACGCCTTAATATTTATTCAATTCTTTGAAAGCCTAGCAGGGTTTGAGAATGTGATGAAGGCCATTCCAAACTCAAAACCGTATGAGAGCATGATTAAGGATCATGCAACAAAACCTTTTGTTCGCAATGTTATGCAGAGCAAAGCAATACCCTTTGAACCTACGCTATCACCCATGCCAAACTATTTAGTTCTTACTCGGGCAAGGCCAAAGACTTTAAATGAGGCCGAAGTGATTAACTTATTATCGTCCACCACTTCAACGTTTAAAGATCATGGGGCTCAAACATTAAGGTTTGGCCATACCGTGACAGGAAACGATATTGGGACTTATCTACTGGGCGTCACATATCCCTCAATGGCTGCAATTGAAGCAACATACACTGAGCTTGCAACCAATCAGGCCTTTGCCAAACTTTCTGCAGGTATTGATATTGATATGAGATCGATAGTGAAAATTGCAGGTATACTTTAAAAAGTTTCCAGGTTACGCGCTGACCATACAAATGGTTAACACACCCCCAGCTCACCTCACTGTCAAAGCTCAAGGATATATAACGGGCATAGAGGGGGTGTGGCGTATGCGTACCCCCTTTGTGGTAACCACTTATTGTAGCGAAACAGGCTGCTTACCATTTGGAGTGAGTTTTACGAAATCGCGACATTGAAGGGTCTTCTATCGTCCCACCTCTTGAACATCTTTTGTCACACATTTGGTCCACATTGGCACGTCATTATGGATGGATCATGTGTTGACAGGCTGTCCTCACCGTGTGACTCCATATGCAGGAATTGATTTAGGTATCTGAAATTAAATAAGTACTTCTTTAGCGTTTTTTATTGCGGCCGGTTTTTATATCTCGGCATTTGTGAAAACCTACAGACGAAATCGGCCTCCTCTTCACGAATGCCCAAAAGCTTCCAGGCTCCAGTTATCTTTTACTGCAAAAATTACGGACGACATTTTTGTAAATAACGCGGCCATAGCAATTTCCTTAACAGGCTGTTGAACAGATCAGTGACCAAAATTTGCTAAAAGGGTAAACCGGGCAGGAGATTACTCGTTCTCAGCGCGCGCCGCCGCCGATCTTTTGAACCATTATTATAATTTTGTGTTGTTCGAAGGCTTAGGTGAGGTCTACGCAGATTACTAAGATGACGCGGGTTTGATGCCATTTTAGAGCGGGTCAAGCTGATCTTTTTGGCCACAATGTGTTTGCATTGAGCACCAGCCAAAGCTCACAGAGGCTGAACCTCTGTACGCCTCACATATGCGATTTATTTTCACAGATGCGTCTTAGTAAAATGCATTTTTGATAGCGGCGCTTACAAGTTTAAGAAGTTTAGGGCTGCGACTAAGACGGCCTGCTTATGATTAAAATACATATCCTTTCACCTCGAGCTTAACCGCTGAAAAATCACAAACCGGGCCCTTTTAACAGTAAACCACATTTTGTTCTAAGGCGCGCAATGCGCCTTAACGGCATAATTTACGCTCTGGATTGAGACATGCGAAATTTTGCAAAGTTCTGACGGTTTTCGATAGGTCAGATGAAATACCTAGGCTCGCTTACTCCCGTTAAGGGCAATATGCGTTCTAAAATTTCTTTATTTTATGATTTTGGTCGGGCTAGCAGGACTTGAACCTGCGACCTTCCGTCCCCCAGACGGACGCGCTACCAGACTGCGCCATAGCCCGCCAATACAGCTCTTCTTAGTGATTTTCTTCGGCAGGGCAAGCGAAAAAGACGAGATTTAAGGGGTGTTGTGCCTTTTACTATAGCTGCCCCATATCGCCGCCATGCGCTGCATCAATGGCGCTAAATCTGTTTTTTGCGTTTTGCTTAAAGGGGGCATCTGCCGGATGTGATGTTTTATAGCGCCAAAATTGGGTGCGATATTAAACGGCGCTGTCACTGGCTCAGATCTCGGTGGATTGTCAGCTTCTGTATCCGCCCAAAAGTTTGAGCTTGGTTCATAATCATCGAAAAGCGAAGCCTGTCTCGCATCGCCGCTGGGGAAGGGGGGCGTTTTGCGCCCCACAGATTTCTTTTGCGGTGGGGATAGCGGCGAAGGCTCGATTTCTGGCGAGGGCTCAGTTTTTGGCAAGGGCAATGGGATCACTTTTGTGCTGGTATCGATCAAACGTTCGGCAGAGACGTTCACATCTTCAATCGCGGCAATATTGGGCGCGTCATCACTTGGACGGGCAGCCGCCTGATCGTTTCGATCTTTCATAAAACTAGGGGTCTCAGATAATGCGGCAACATATTTCACCCCGCGTTTGTTCAGAATTTTTTTTGCTGCTTTGATGCTTTCGCCATCTTCATGTAGTAGTTTTTTTATGCCGCCGATCAGCAGCATATCTTTGGGGCGATAATACCGGCGCCCGCCTGCGCGTTTCACGGGTTTGATTTGACTGAACTGGCTTTCCCAAAACCGCAATACATGCGTGGGTACTTCAAGCCAATCCGCAACTTCGCTAATCGTCCTGAACGCTTCGGCGGTTTTTTCCATTGCCCAGCGCCGCCTTAACTTTTATTTCCCAATGCGACTTTTTCTTTCATCAGATGCGACGGACGGAACGTGAGCACGCGCCTTGGTGTTATCGGAACTTCCTCCCCGGTTTTCGGGTTGCGCCCAACCCGCGCGGTTTTATCGCGCACGCTGAACGTTCCAAAAGATGAGATTTTGACCTGTTCGCCTTTTGTCAAAGCGTCGGACATGTGGTTGAGCAAGCTTTCTACAAGCTCAGCGCTTTCATTTCTGGACAGGCCCACTTCTTTAAAAACAGCTTCGCTCAGATCCATTCTGGTCAATGTTTTATCGCTCATTGTCGCTCCCAGTTTTACGTGAGTGTAAAGGCGAGTGAATTTGCGAGTCAATATCACAGCTTCAACAGATCACCGATTTACGTGGTTTTTTAACGTTTTGGGGCTCGGGTGCTCAACTCTACCACCTTAAGACGACCGCACCCCAAGCCAGTCCACCTCCGATGGCTTCGGTGACGATCACGTCATTCTTTTTGATTTGACCGCGTTCTTTGGCAACCGAGAGCGCCAGGGGAATCGATGCTGCAGAAGTATTGCCATGGTCTTGAACGGTTGTCACAACGCGCTCGGGGTCGATCCCCATTTTCTTAGCAGTCCCTTGGATAATGCGAATGTTGGCCTGATGTGGAACAACCCAGTCGATCTCATCGGCAATAAGCTGGGCTTTTTTCATTGCCGCTTCGGCGGTTTGGGCCAGCTTTTCCACAGCGTGTCGGAACACTTCTTTGCCATGCATTCTCAAATGTCCGGTCGTTTGATGCGAAACACCGCCATCAACGTACAGAATATCGCGGTAAGCGCCATCAGAGTTCAAATCAACAGCAAGCACTCCGCGATCGCCTTTATCGCCCTTGCCGTCTTCGGCCTCAAGAACCAACGCGCCTGCGCCATCGCCAAATAAGACGCATGTGCCGCGATCCGTCCAATCCATCAATTTGCTGAAACTTTCGGCGCCAATCACCAAGATGCGTTTGGCCTGCCCGGCGATGATTTGCGCATTGGCATTTGCCAATGCATAGATAAATCCGGCGCATACCGCCTGCACATCATAGGCAAAGCCGGTTTTCATTCCGAGACCTGCTTGCACCATGGTTGCCACGGAAGGAAAGGTAAGGTCTGCGGTTGAAGTTGCCACGATTACCGCGTCGATATCATTGCTTTGCAAATCGCTGTCTTTAAGGGCGGCTTTGGCGGCTTCAATCGCCATATCAGATGTGGTTTGTCCATCTGCCACGAAATGCCGCTGTTTGATCCCAGAGCGCGCTTGTATCCAGGCGTCGCTGGTGTCCAATTGCGCTTCAAATTCTGAGTTCGGCACCACTCTTTCGGGCAGGTAATGGCCAACGCCCCGCACAACGGCTCTTACTGTCATTCTTATTCCGTTTCTTGCTCTGTGGTTGGGACATCGTGGGGTATTGTGTCAACAGATGCAAGCCGCGCGGCCAGATTTTGAGAAAACTGCGATTGCGCGAGATCTACAGCCAGTTTCACAGCGGCAGATATCCCCAGCGCATCTGCGGATCCATGCGATTTTACAACCGTGCCGTTCAGACCAAGAAACACGCCGCCATTTACCTGTCTTGGATCAATGCGTTTTCGCAGCCGTTGCAGGGAGGTGATGGCCAATATTTGGGCCAACCGAGATAGGGGCGAAAACTTAAACGCCTCGCGCAGCAGTAAACCGATCAGGCTGGCCGTGCCTTCGCCGGTTTTTAAGGCGACATTGCCGGTGAACCCGTCTGTTATAATCACATCCGCTTTGATGCCAGGAATATCACCGCCTTCGACAAAACCCACGAAGCTAAAATCGTGATCCTCGGCATTTCGGCTGATCAGCGCATGCGCTTCGCGCAGCTCTGGGCGGCCTTTATTATCTTCGGTACCAACGTTTAAAAGGCCAACGCGCGGGCGCGCAAGAGCCAAACCGGTGCGGGCGTAAGAGGCGCCCATAAGCGCGTATTGCAAAAGATCCCGAGCATCGGCCCGGATATCGGCGCCAACATCCAGCATAACGTTAAATCCTTGCGGGTTGTTGGACGGCCATAGGATCGCGATCGCGGGGCGGTTCACGCCTGGCAACTTGCGCAAACGGATCACGCTGAGCGCCATTAACGCACCGGTATTGCCACAGGAAACGCAGACCTCTGCTTCGCCGTTGCGCACCGAATCGATGGCAGACCACATCGAGGTATTTTTTCCCGATCTTAATACCTGGCTAGGTTTATCATCCATTGAAACAACATCGCTGGTGTCGCGTATGTCAACGCGGCCCCACAGAGCCCGGCGCTTGGCTACTTGCAGGTCCAGCACCGATTTCTTGCCGTGAATGATGAAATGCAGATGCGCATTCTGTTTTGCGGCTCGGGCAACGCCTGCCACAACCGCGGCAGGGCCTCGATCGCCCCCCATCGCATCAATGCTGAGTACAATTTTGTCGGCCGCCCCCTTCGTATTTTCAATCGAAGTGGTCATTTGCGCCCGCCTTCGGCCGTTTAGGCCGCGTCTTCGTCCAGATCGATCTCATCTACCAGAGCAATGACTTCACGCTCTGCGTAATGCCCGCATGATGCGCAGACGTGATGCGGCCGCTTGAGTTCGCCGCAATTTGGGCACTCATTTGGATTGGCCGCAGAAAGGGCGTCATGGGCGCGACGATTGTTCCGGCGCGATTTGGATACTTTATTCTGTTGGACGGCCATGCCTGAACCTCGTTTGCTCGGAACCCAGTCCCGCGTTAGTGTAAAATTATCCGCCGCGCATACATCTAATTGTGGGTGCGTTACAACCTTCTTTTTGCAACTATCGACAAAAAACCCGGCTATTTCGCAGTTTATCCGGCTTGGATATCCATAATTATTGCTCTTTGTCCATTTTCGCACGCAGGGCAGCCAGCCCCGCGAAAGGTTTAGGAGGGTCTTCTGGAAAGGCTGTTGTGCCGGCCGGGGCAGCTTTCACGCTGCCTAATTCAGCGCCCGCAGCGCGTGGGTATTCCGGAACCTCTAAAGCCAAAGCTTCTTGCAATATCTCCATCAGCTCAAAGCTTTCTGGCAGCGGCTCAAGCGAATCGTCAGGATTCGAGATCAGTTCGGCCTCTTCGCTCTCTTCCAAGGGTATAAGTTGATCTTGTGGAACAAAATGGCGCAAAACTTTTGTATCGATACGGGTCACCACAGGGGCAAGCGTCACGACACATTCCTGCTGTATGGTTGCCCCTAGAGCGCCCTGAAGCACCCATTCAAGCGCTCCGGTTGCGCTGAGCGTGCCCGTTAGCCGTAGTTTTTTGAGGCCTTTAACCGATAAGGTCGCAGCCATGAGCGCGCAATCCGTTTCATTCGGGCGTAGATCGAAAGCCTGCGGTTTTTGACCATTCAGCTCGCTTCGGCGGATTATTGCGTCTGGTGTAGTGAATTCGGGCATGTTTATAACAACATCCTTTAGAGAAACATTTACTTGCGCTAGGGTTTGGGCATAAAGATCAAATCACAGCGAAACAAGAGGCGAGATATCATTCGATGCGTAGGGCAGGGTTTCAGATCATATCCGCACTGGTTTTGGTGACGTTGAGCGCCTGCGCCGGACAAATCCGCAATCACGGTTACATGCCGGCACCCGATCAAGTGGCCGATGTTTTGGTCGGCGTCGATACGCGCGCCAGCGTAGAAGAGCAATTGGGGCTGCCCACCACAGAAGGTTTGATCGAACAAGACGCATATTTTTATGTGCGCAGTCGATTGCAAAATAAAGGCTTACGGGGCGCTGAAGAAATTGAACGGAATATTTTGGTGGTCAGCTTTGACAAAAATGATGTGGTGAAAAACATCCAACGATTCAGCTTGTCGGATGGTCAAATCGTGGCGTTGCAACCGCGCGTCACGCTTCCTCCAAGGGAAGAGAAGGGGATGTTCAGCCGTATCCTTTTATCGATAGGATCCCCGGATGCCGCTTCGGTCATCAACGAATAAACCCGATTGCAAGGAAAAGGCCAGCACTGTGGCAGAGACCGAGCGGTTTTTGCTGTGCTGCGCGCGCGCGAATGATCCACGATTTGTCAGGGATGTGGCTGGGCTATCATGTTGAAAAAAGCTAAATATGCCGCCAGACTTGCTGAAAACCTTCAAGATGTTCACTCTGCACAAGCGTTGCGGTGTTTGGCGTTTAATTTGCGATCTGAAACTGGTCTTGATCAAGACCGGTTCGATGATATTTGCGCGCATATGCTGATCGAAGAGGTTGCAACAGGTGCGCTTGTATGTTGTTTCAGGCTGCTCCATCTAAATGGCGGCAGCGATATCGAAAAAAGCTATTCTGCGCAGTTTTATGAGCTATCAGCTTTGCAAAGCTTTGACGGAAAACTGGTTGAAATGGGGCGTTTTTGCATCCATCCGCAAAATCAAGACCCCGATATCCTGCGGGTGGCTTGGGGTGCGTTAACCCAGTTTGTTGATGCGCAAAAGGTAGATTTTCTGTTTGGATGCACGTCGTTTCGCGGCACTGACACGAAAGCCTATCTGGATGCGTTTGCGATGCTGCGCGACAAGCATCTGGCGCCAAAGCGGTGGTTGCCGCGGGTGAAGGCGCCCAATGTGTTTGAATTTGCGGCGCGCTTGCGGCGAAAGCCTGATGTTCGGTTGGCGATGCGTCATATGCCGCCTTTGCTGCGCAGCTATTTGTTAATGGGCGGTTGGGTCAGCGATCATGCTGTTGTAGATAAACATATGAACACGCTCCATGTATTTACCGGGGTTGAGGTCGGCCGTATCCCGCCAGCGCGCAAACGTCTTTTGCGGGCGCTCTCTTGACCTTTTAGAGTAAGCCGCATAGCTGGCGGGCTATGGCACGTACTCCGCTTTTGCAGTTAAAAGATATTTCCCTGACCTTTGGGGGCAATCCGATTTTTGACGGGATGGATCTGATCGTTCAACCGGGCGACCGTGTGGCGCTTGTGGGGCGCAATGGATCTGGAAAATCGACCTTGATGAAAGTGATGAGCGGTCTGGTCGATGCCGATCGAGGCAACCGTGTTTTGGCGCCGGCAAGCTCGGTGGGCTATATGGAACAAGATCCGCAAATGACTGGGTTTGACACTTTGGGCGATTTTGCGATGAGCGGTTTGGAGCCGGGTGATTATTATCGCGTGGAGCGCGCCGCAGAGGGGCTTAAGTTTCAACCGGACCGCCCGGTAGCGACGGCGTCAGGTGGCGAGCGTCGACGCGCAGCGCTGGCCAAGCTGATGGCAGAAGCGCCCGAATTGATGCTGCTCGATGAACCGACCAACCATTTGGATATTGAGGCGATCTCATGGCTTGAAGAAGAGCTGCGCAGCACCCGCGCGGCGTTTGTTCTGATCAGCCATGACCGGCGGTTTCTCGAGCGTCTGACGCGGGCAATCCTATGGATTGACCGTGGCGCGGTGCGCCGCAATGAAGTTGGCTTTTCTGGGTTTGAGGCCTGGCGCGATAAATTGTGGGAAGAAGAAGACATCCAGCGCCATAAATTGGATCGGAAGATTAAATCGGAAGCGCGCTGGGCTGTTGAGGGCATCAGCGCGCGGCGTAAGCGCAACCAGGGCAGGGTGCGCGCCCTACAAGATTTGCGCAGCGAGCGATCGTCAATGATCAAACGGCAGGATCGCGCGGCGATGGCACTGGAGGCGGGGCGCAAATCGGGCCGCAAAGTGATCGAAGCAGAAGCAATCGGCAAGCGTTTCGGGGATCAAGAGCTGTTCAAAGATTTTTCCATCAAAATTCAACGGGGTGATCGTGTTGCTTTTGTTGGCCCTAATGGGGTGGGGAAAACAACGCTTCTGAAAATTTTATTGGGTGAATTACCCGCCGATAAAGGCAGCGTCGTCTTGGGAACCAATCTGCTGGTCTCTGTGTTTGATCAAACCCGCGCGCAGTTAGACCCTGAGATGAGCCTTTGGGACAGTCTGACCGGCGATCCAGAGATGCGCGTCTCAGGAAAAGCCGACCAAATTCTGGTACGCGGTCAACCCAAACATGTGGTGGGATATCTCAAAGAGTTTTTATTTGATGAAGCGCGCGCGCGCGCGCCCGTGAAATCGCTTTCTGGGGGCGAAAAAGCCCGCTTGCTCTTGGCCAAAATCATGGCGCGGCAAAGCAATCTTTTGGTGTTGGATGAACCAACCAATGATTTGGACGTGGAAACGTTGGATTTGCTGCAGGAGCTCTTGGCGGATTATGACGGGACCGTCTTGCTGGTCAGTCACGATCGCGATTTTTTGGATCGCACGGTCAATATGACGGTTGCGCTGGAAGGGGATGGCCAGGCAACGCTTTATGCAGGGGGCTGGTCGGATTATCAATCACAGCGCAAGCCGCAAACCGAGCCTCTCGAGATCGCTGAAAAAAGAAAGATGAAAGATACAGCGCAAGACGTTGATAAAAATCATGAAAATTCTTTATCGTTTACCGAGAAACACCGCTTAAAAAGTCTTCCAGACTTGATCGCCCGCCTTGAGGCCGAGATTGTAAAGCTTGAAACGTATCTATCAGAGCCTGATCTGTACTCGGCTGCGCCGTTAAAGTTTGAAAAGGCAACGCAAGCATTGCTCGAGCGTCAAAACGCCCTTTCTGAGGCTGAAGAAGACTGGCTAATGCTCGAAGAGCGCTCACAGGGGTGACTTGCCGCGTTTGCGTTCATCTTAGAAGGCGCGCGGCGCCCAATAAGCGCGTTTGAGCTTGACCTTTATTGCTTTGCCGCTGCAGAACAAACCATCCATGCGCGGATATCACGGATGATGCGAAGAAATTGCAAGGAGCCTGCAATGGTGAATATGCCCGCCCCCAAAGGCCAGTTGACGGCCAATCGTCCTTTGGCCGATTTAACTTGGATGCGCGTTGGTGGCCCCGCCGATTACTTTTTTCTTCCAGAAAGCAAAGAAGATTTATCGCATTTTATCAAAGATTTATGCAGCCATATTGATGTTTTTCCGATGGGGGTTGGAAGCAATGTGATTGTGCGTGATGGTGGGGTGCGCGCTGTTGTCATACGGTTGGGGCGCGCGTTTAATCACATTGAAATTTCGGGCAATCAAATCAGGGTTGGCGCGGCCGTTCTGGATGCGCATCTTGCCAAACAGGCGGCACAAGCTGGGCTAGATCTGACGTTCTTGCGCACCATACCCGGTGCGGTTGGCGGCGCTGTGAAAATGAATGCGGGCTGTTATGGCACCTATGTGGCCGATGTTTTGGAAACCGTTGAGGTGGTGTTGCGCTCTGGTGCGTCCAAAACCTTACCCGCTAAAGATCTTAATTTGCGGTATCGCGCTAGCGATCTTCCCGCGGGTTGCGTTATTACGGCCGCCACGTTTCGCGCCAAGGCAGGTCATCCAAAGGATTTGGCCGCGCGCATGCAAGATCAGCTGCTCAGGCGGGATCAATCGCAACCGACAAAGCTGCGCAGCGCGGGCAGCACGTTTCGCAATCCGGCCGGGTTCTCCAGCACGGGGCAGCCTGATGATGATCACAGCTTAAAGGCATGGAAAGTGATTGATGAGGCGGGCTTGCGCGGCGCGCGCATCGGCGGCGCGCAAATCAGCCCGCAGCACGCAAATTTTATGATCAATACCGGAGATGCCAGCGCCAAAGATTTAGAAGATTTGGGCGAAATGGTGCGAAAAAAGGTTTTCCAATCCAGCGGAATACAGCTAGAGTGGGAGATTATGCGGGTTGGTGATCATCAACCGGAATGACGCCTGAAAACAGGCGCGAATAAATCGGCTCACAGGGCCGGGTAAAGGCGAAGCGGGTATGTCGAGCAGGGCAACCCAAAAAGTGGCAATGTTAATGGGGGGGCTTTCCGCCGAGCGCGAAGTCTCTCTTGTCAGCGGGCGCGAATGCGCTGCCGCTTTGCGGGGCGAAGGATTTGAGGTAATTGAGCTGGACGCTGGCGCAGATCTTGCCCAGCGGCTTGAGGATCTGCGCCCCGATGTTGCGTTCAATGCGCTGCATGGTCGCTGGGGTGAGGATGGCGCGGTTCAAGGCCTTCTTGAATGGTTGAAAATCCCCTACACGCATTCGGGTGTTTTGGCCTCTGCTTTGGGAATGGATAAGCAGCGCTCAAAAAAAGCGTTTGTTGAGGCGGGGCTGCCCGTGGTCGACAGTAAAATCGTAGCAAAATCAGATGCCGCCAGCCAGTTTTTGCTGCCCGCTCCTTACGTGATCAAGCCCAATAATGAAGGCTCGTCTGTTGGGATATATTTCGTTCAAGACGGGGCTAACGTTTTGCCGGATCTTGGCGATGACTTGCCCGATCTAGTTATGATAGAGCGGTTCGTGCCGGGGCGTGAATTAACCACCACCGTGCTAGATGATCAAGCCTTGGCTGTCACGGATATTATCACCGAAAAATGGTATGATTATGCCGCCAAATATCATCCGGGGGGGTCCCGCCATGTGGTGCCAGCGGATGTGCCGGCTGAGATCACTGCCGCCTGTTTGGAGTATGCGCTGCGCGCGCATCAAGCGTTGGGGTGCCGCGGTTTGAGCCGAACCGATTTTCGCTGGGATGAAACGAAAGGGCTAGAAGGGTTGATCTTGCTCGAAACAAATACGCAACCGGGCATGACCCCCACCTCGCTAAGCCCCGAACAAGCTGCCAGCGTTGGCATTGGCTTTGGGGCGCTGTGTCGGCGTATCGTGGAGGATGCTGGATGCGATCGCTGATTGGCAGGCCGAAGCGGCAAGAGGATCCTGCACCCTCGCGGCTGGCCTATCGTCTGCACAGGATTATGCTGCGGCCGGTCTTAAGATTTGCAGTGATTTACGGGCTGCCCGTCGGTCTAATGCTGGCCGCGCTTGGGGTTTATTTTGGCGATCAGCAGCGCCGGGATGCGGTGCGTTTGATTTACAATCAGGCGGCTACGCTGTTTGTCGAGCGACCCGAATTCATGATTGATTTAATGTCGATCAGCGGCGCCAGCGATGATGTGGCGCAAGATATTCGCGAGGTTTTGAATATTGATTTTCCGATCAGTTCTTTTGATTTGGACTCTGCGCAGATGCGCGAAACGATCTTGGGGCTCGATCCTGTAAAAGAAGCACGGGTGAATGTACACTGGGGCGAGATGGTCCAGATCGAGATAGAAGAGCGGCGTCCGGCTATTATTTGGCGCCGCCGCGAGGCGCTTGAATTGCTGGATGAAACTGGCGCCTACGTTCGCACTGCGTCCTCGCGGCTGGATTACCCGCAGCTGAATTTGATCGCGGGCGCCGGGGCGGATCAACATGTGGCCCAAGCCTTGGCACTTTACGCTGCGGCGCGCCCCTTAGCCGAGCGGTTGCGGGGTATGGTTTACGTGGGGCAGAGACGCTGGGATGTTGCCTTGGATCGCGATCAACGCTTGATGTTGCCCGAACGCGATCCTGTGCAAGCCTTAGAGCGCATCATTGGCTTGGATCAGGCGCAAGATCTTTTGGCCCGCGATATTGAAGTGGTGGATATGCGCCTTGAAAGCCGAATGACCTTGCGCCTTGGAGAAGAGGCGCTTTTGGGATCTCAGGACGTGATACAGATGAAGACTGGAGACTAAAGATGGCAGGGCTGTATGAATCTCAACGTGCTATGCGGGCGATGCGCAAAGCAGCATTGCAGCGTGGAGTGATCGCTGTTTTGGATATGGGCACTGCGAAAATTGGATGTTTTATCCTGCGCTTTGAAGGCAGCGGGGCCTCTGAGGGCTTTGATGGGGTCGGCTCGTTGGCGGGGCAATCCGAGTTTCGCGTGGTGGGCGCGGCAACCACCCAGTCTCGCGGTGTGGAATTTGGCGAGATTATATCGATGCCGCAAGCCGAGCGCGCCATTCGTACGGTTTTACAATCCGCGCAGAAAATGGCGCGGTTGCATGTGGATCACGTGATTGCCTGCTTTTCAGGCGGCGCCCCGCGGTCTTATGGCGTGACGGGCGAGGTCAACGTGGAAAGTCAAATCGTTCAAGATCAAGATGTGGCCCGCGTTTTAGCAGCGTGTGATATCCCTGAATTTGGAGAGGGGCGCGAGGTTTTGCACGCGCAGCCGGTTAATTTCGTTTTGGATCAACGCAGCGGCCTGTCAGATCCGCGCGATCAAATTGGCAACGTGTTGGGGGCGGATATGCATATGCTGACCGTTTCTGAAAAAGCCATTCATGATTTGGCCTATTGCGTGAAGCGCTGCGACCTTGAATTGGCGGGCGTCGCTTCTTCTGCTTATGTGTCTGGGGTTTCGTCTTTGGTCGAAGATGAGCAAGAGCTTGGCGGGGCCTGTATTGATATCGGCGGCGGGACGTCAAGCGTATCGATTTTTATGAAAAAGCACATGATTTACGCCGATACGGTCAGGCTAGGCGGTGACCATATTACGCGGGATATCTCGATGGGCTTGCAAGTTCCTATGGCGCTGGCAGAGCGGATTAAAACCATGCATGGAGGGCTGATTGCCACCGGTATGGATGACCGGGATATGATCGAAATGGGCGGCGATACCGGCGATTGGGAACGGGATCGACGGATGGTCAGCCGCGCCGAGTTGATCGGTATTATACGGCCAAGAATGGAAGAAATTTTTGAAGATATAAGAGCCTGCTTGGATGCTGCCGGGTTTGATCATCTGCCCGCGCAGCAAATCGTGCTGACGGGCGGTGGCAGCCAGATCCCGGGCATAGATGATTTAGCCAGCCGGTTGTTGGGCCAACAAGTGCGCTTGGGCAGACCGTTGCGCATCCACGGATTGCCGCCAGCATACGCGGGCGCCAATTGCGCCGGTTTGGTCGGATTAAGTCTTTTTGCCGCCCATCCGCAAGATGAATGGTGGGATTTTGAGATGACAACCGCGCGCTATCCGACTCGCTCTTTGAAACGAGCAATGCGCTGGTTTAAAGATAATTGGTAGAGCTTAGCGGAAGGCTGGCGCCTAGATCGGGTGTTATGGGCACAAAATCGCCCATATTTAGCGGGTAGATCGTAATTTTGCGTGACCTTTTGAATTTATTTAGCTACCATTCACGTAATAATTAAAAATGTTCCCAAAATGGGACAAATCACAGGCGGATTAACCATGACATTGAAACTTTCAGTGCCCCAATATGATGAACTAAAACCCAGAATTACCGTTTTTGGCGTTGGTGGCGCTGGCGGTAATGCGGTGAATAACATGATCAGCAAAGAGCTGGATGGCGTTGAATTTGTCGTTGCGAACACCGATGCACAGGCGCTGCAGCAAAGCCAATCAAGCACGCGTATCCAGTTGGGTGTGAAAGTGACCGAGGGTTTGGGCGCGGGCGCACGGGCGTCGGTTGGATCTGCCGCTGCTGAAGAAAGCATCGAACAAATCGTCGATAATTTGGCGGGATCGCATATGTGTTTTATCACGGCCGGAATGGGGGGCGGAACGGGCACGGGCGCGGCACCGATCATCGCGCAAGCCGCGCGCGAACTTGGGGTGCTTACGGTTGGGGTTGTTACCAAGCCGTTTCAGTTCGAAGGTGCCAAGCGGATGCGTCAGGCTGAAGAGGGCGTCGAGGCACTGCAAAAGATGGTTGATACGCTGATCATCATCCCGAACCAGAATTTATTCCGTCTGGCGAATGAAAAAACCACCTTTACAGATGCGTTCAGCATGGCGGATGACGTCTTGTATCAGGGCGTCAAAGGCGTCACCGATCTGATGGTGCGCCCCGGCTTGATCAATTTGGACTTTGCCGATGTCCGCGCCGTAATGGATGAAATGGGCAAGGCGATGATGGGCACAGGCGAAGCGGAGGGCGAAGACCGCGCTATTCAGGCGGCTGAAAAAGCAATTGCCAATCCACTGCTCGATGAAATCAGTCTGAACGGCGCACGCGGCGTTTTGATCAACATCACCGGTGGCCAAGATTTAACCTTGTTTGAGTTGGATGAGGCGGCCAATCGGGTGCGCGAGGAAGTGGATGCGGATGCCAATATCATCGTCGGTTCAACGTTGGACACGGAGATGGCGGGTAAAATGCGGGTTTCAGTCGTTGCCACTGGCATTGACGTGAGCGAAAGCAGCAATGAAATTCCCCAACCACGCCGGAGAATGGCTGAGCCCTTGGTCGCTGCTGAGCAGGCTGCCGAGCTTACTTTGGCGCAGGAGCGCGAGCCAGAGCTGACGGTGCCCGCTGCGCCCGAGGCGGATTTATTCGCGGATGCCGGAAGCGCACATGATGTGGATGAGGCGCTTGCGCCGCATGACGAGAGATTGGGGGGACAGGATGACAGCCTGCCGCCTCCTGCCTATCAAGGGCAACCGGCCGCGCCGCTTCAATTGGGCGAAGATACGGCGGTGCGCGTCTCTGCGGCCGGTGTGCCAACCGATGAAGCGATGGCGCGCCTTCGGGCTGCGGTGAAAACCACCCCCGCCTCGGCGCAACCTCAAAGTCAGGTTGAAGAAGAACCTGCGGCTTCCGAGCGTCCGCGGTTTGGAATTGGATCTCTTATCAACCGCATGTCGGGTGCAGAAAGTGATCGTTCGAGCGTGGCCACAGCCCCTGCAGCGCCGCAAGAAACACCCGTTTCGCGCGCTCCAACAGCAGAAGCGGCAGAGCCGCCTTTAGAACAAGAGCGGATCGAAGTGCCCGCCTTTTTGCGCCGTCAGGCGAACTAAATCCATCGATATGTCAAGCATTGCATCCCCTCTTTTGATGGGGATGCGCTCGCGCAATAAATAATTGGGCAAATTCGTGCTGGTTTTGAGCGACCATGTTTCAGTGCGTAACAAAGTTTGAATTGTGATTGTTGGCCCATTTAAGGTAGAAGCGTTGCAAATCATAAAAGAGTTTTGGGGTTAAATTGCAAACCACTGTTTCTAAGGTTCTGGTCTTTCGCGGCATTGGGTTGCATTCCGGTGAGGAGGTCGAGCTTAAACTTTGCCCGGCCCCCGCGAATTTCGGCCTCTGTTTTTTCCGCAGCGATGTAGAAATTGGGGATTGCGCTATTCCGGCCCGCTGGGACAGGGTTGAGCAATCTCCATTATGCACAAAGCTGGTGAATGAAGCGGGTATATCTGTTTCAACCGTAGAGCATCTGCTCTCGGCGCTGGCGGGCTGCGGTGTGCATAACGCACGGATTGAAATTAACGGCCCTGAAGTGCCCATTCTTGATGGCAGCGCGGTTCCGTTTGTGCGCCAGATATTGGCAGACCCGCTGACGCAATTGGATCAGCCTGTCGAGGCGATCCGGATTTTGAAAGACATTGAATTTAAAACCGATCAGGGTTGGGCGCGTTTGGTTCCCAGTGATGTTCCCAAGATGAGCTTTCATATCGATTTTAAAGACGCTGCGATCGGCGTGCAAAGCAAATCGATTAATATGTCAAACGGTTCTTTTGTGCGCGAGTTATGCGACAGCCGTACCTTTTGCCGCAGCGTGGATGTTGAGACGATGCGCGCGAATGGGTTGGCGCGGGGCGGCAGTTTGGAAAATGCCGTGGTGGTTGACGGCGCAAAAGTGCTAAGCCCCGGTGGTTTACGGCACGCCGATGAAGCCGTGCGGCATAAAATGCTTGATGCTTTGGGTGATTTAACCTTAAGCGGTGCTCCGATCATTGGGCATTATATCGGGCATCGTGCCGGGCATGCGATCACCAATAACCTCTTATGCGTTTTGTTCGCCACGCCTGGAAGTTTTGAACGCGTGTCTTGCAGCGATGATGTGTTGCAAATATTGCCCGGTATCGGGGCTTGTTTAGAAGAATATCGCGCAGCGTCTTAAAGATCGCTCTTTTTGATCCCCTTGTTTTTATGTTACAACAACGCCATGAGGCCAAGTAGGATGCGGCTTTGTGATTTGTACAAAAGGGATGTTCGCGAATGAAGGCATATGGGTTTCGCCACGGGATCGCCGCAGCGCTGTTGGGCGTTTTTTTATTGGCCGGATGTGAGGATGCTTTTAAAAGCCAAGAGCCTGAAAATCTTGAAAATTTCAGCCCTGAAGAGATTTTTAAGAAGGCTGAAATAGAGCTGAACAAGAAACGCTATGATCAAGGCGCGCAATATTTCAGTGAAATAGAGCGGCTCTATCCCTATTCTGAATGGGCCAAACGCGGCTTGATCATGCAAGCATTCGTTTATCATCAAGGCAAGAAATATGATGAAAGCCGCGCCGCAGCCCAGCGATATGTCGATTTTTTCCCAGCAGATGAAGATGCCGCTTATGCGCAATATCTTTTGGCGTTAAGCTATTACGATCAAATTTCGGATATTGGCCGCGATCAGGGGCTGACATTGCAGGCGCTTGAAGCGTTCCGCGTTGTGATTGAGCAATATCCCGAAAGCGATTATGCTGAACCCTCAAAATTGAAATTTGATCTGGCGTTTAGCCATTTGGCCGCCAAGGAAATGGAAGTTGGGCGCTATTATTTGAAATCTGGGCATTATGGCGCGGCGGTGAATAGGTTTAGAGTGGTCGTTGAAGATTTTCAAACCACATCGCAAACCCCCGAGGCTTTGCATCGATTGGTGGAGGCCTATCTCTCGCTTGGTTTGGTGGATGAGGCCCAATCTGCGGCGGCGATTTTAGGGCATAATTATCAGTCAAGCGAATGGTATCGCGCCAGTTTCGCGCTGCTTAAATCGAAGGGCTATTCTCCAAAAGTATCGGGTACGGGATGGCTGAGCAAAGTCTACCGACAAGTTGTAAAAGGCGAATGGCTGTGATGAAGCAGACGGGCTAAGGCGATGCTCAAAGGATTAGATATTCGCGATATTTTGATTATTGATCATCTTGAGCTTTCGTTGAGGGCTGGCTTGAACGTGCTGACTGGAGAAACCGGGGCGGGAAAGTCTATTTTGCTTGATAGTTTGGGCTTCGTACTTGGCTGGCGCGGACCATCTGATTTGGTGCGCCAAGGGGCCGAGCAAGGTGAAGTAAGCGCGTGGTTTGATTTGCCCGATGACCACCCGGTTTTGGATTTACTCGAGCAGCATGGATTGCCTGTTTCGCAAGAGTTGATATTGCGGCGTATCAACGGGCGAGAGGGGCGTAAAACCGCCTGGATCAATGACCGCCGGGTGTCAGGTGAATTGCTGCGCAAACTGTCCGAGCATTTGGTTGAACTACATGGCCAGCATGATGATCGGGGCTTGTTAAACGCCAAAGGGCACCGCAATTTATTAGACGAATATGGCCAATATGGCGCTTTGAAAGCGGCGGTCGCCAAAGCTTGGGGCGAAAAAGAGCGCGCTCGCAAAGCGGTTGAACTGGAAAGCGAAGCGGTCACAGAGTTGCGCCGCGAAGAAGAGTTTCTGCGCCATGCGGTGGCTGAATTAAGCGCGCTGGATCCAAAACCTGGCGAGGCGGATGCGTTGGATGCGAAGCGGCGGTTGATGCAGGCCTCGACGCGGGTGCGCGCAGATGTGTCTAAAGCCCATCACGCACTGGGGCGCGAGGGCGCCGAAGCTTTGCTGGATGATGCCCAGCGCTGGCTGCAAGAGGCTGCTGCACAGTTAAACGATGAATTAGACGCGCCGCTCGACAGTTTGTCGCGCGTGATGAATGACTTGCAAGATACGCTGAATGAGGTTGAAGCCTGTTTAGACGCAATCGGGTTTAACCCACATGAGCTTGAAACGCTTGAAGAGCGCTTGTTTGCGATGCGCGGCTTGGCGCGTAAGCATGATGTCCATGCCGATGCATTGGCTGACTTAGCCGGCGATTTAGAAGCGCGTTTGCTGCGTTTGGACGCCGGCGCAGACAATTTGAACGCCCTGCGGGCAGCGCAAGCTGAAGCCGAAAACGTCTATGCTGCGCGGGCAGCAGAGTTGCAGCTTGCGCGCAGCGCTGCCGCCGAAAAGCTGGATCAAGCGATGGCCTTAGAATTGGCACCTCTGAAAATGGAGCGGGCAGTGTTTGAAACCAGACTGACCGCGGCCGCCGCAGGCCCTGAGGGGATTGATCAAATCGATTTTTGCGTGGCCACCAATCCAGGCGCGCCGGCGGGGCCTTTGGGGAAAATTGCCTCTGGTGGTGAATTAAGCCGATTTTTATTGGCGCTGAAAGTGTGCCTCAATGCGGGTAATTCGCACGCAACTTTGATTTTTGATGAGATTGACCGCGGGGTCGGGGGGGCCACTGCCGATGCGGTGGGCCGACGTTTGGCAGAGCTGGCGCAATCCGGGCAAGTGCTGGTGGTCACGCATTCTGCACAGGTTGCCGCATTAGGTGATGCACAATTCCAAGTCAGCAAACATCAAACAGATAGCCATACTGTCTCGCGGATCAAACAGCTTGATCGCGAAGAGCGCGTGGATGAGATTGCGCGTATGATTTCAGGAACGCAGGTTACGGATGCCGCGCGTGTGGCGGCTCAGACTCTGATCGCAGGGCGTTGATCTGCACTGCGATCCGGCGCCTTAATTCTGCCTTAACAATTTACCTGGATTTAAGATGTTCAAGGGATCCATTTGGCGTTTCAAGCCGCGCATAACCTCCCAGGCTAGACCATGCTCTTGCTCCATAAATTTCAGCTTGCCCATGCCAATCCCATGCTCGCCGGTACAGGTGCCGCCCAAGGCCAGTGCGCGTTCGGCCATACGGTCGGAAATCTGCATTGCAGCTCTGTATTCGGATGCATTGTCAGGATCGATCAGCAGAATCGCGTGGAAATTTCCATCCCCCATATGCCCTAAAATAGGCCCGCTGATCGCGCTTCGGGCAATATCTGCATGGGTTTCTTCTACCGCGTGCGCCAGAGCAGAGATTGGCACACAAATATCAGTTACGATTGCACGCGCGCCAGGGCGGCTTGCAAGAACGGCGTAATAGCCATTATGGCGCATCGTCCAAAGCGCGGTTCTTTCTTCGGGCAGCGCGGACCATTGGAACCCGGCACCGCCATATTCTTGACAGATATCACAAAATAATTCGGCATTTTCAGCAACGCTGGCATCGCTGCCATGCAGCTCAAACAACAGATGTGGTTGAATGCGCATTTCAGCGCCAGCATATTCGTTAAAGGCTTGAGCGGTTGCGCCATCAACGAATTCTATACGCGCCATGGGCAAGCCCATTTGTATTGTTGCGATCACGGCCTTTACCGCTTGCTGCATGCTGTCAAAAGCTACGATGCCGGCGCTTATGGCTTCTGGCTGTGGATGCAGCTGCAAGGTAAGCTTTGTGATCAGCCCCAGCGTGCCTTCGGATCCCACCAAAAGCGACGTGAGATCGTAGCCGGCAGAAGATTTACGCGCCCGGTTGCCCGTCTGTATCACTTGGCCATCCGCAAGAACAACTTCTAATGCTTTTACATTTTCCCGCATGCCACCATAGCGCACCGTGGTTGTACCGCTGGCGCGCGTTGCGGCCATGCCGCCCAATGAGGCATTGGCCCCTGGGTCAACGGGGAAGAACAGCCCGCTGGCCCGCAATTCGATATTCAGCGCTTCGCGGGTGAGCCCGGGCTGCACAAGAACATCCATATCTTCAGCATTAAGTTGTAATAGTTTGTTCATCCGCGAAAAATCGACGCTGATCCCACCACGTGGAGCCGAGGTATGCCCCTCGAGCGATGTGCCGGTGCCCCATCCAATCACGGGGCATTCAAATTGCGAACAAATCTTGAGCAGGTTTTGAACCTCTTGCGTGGTTTCCACATAGGCCACAGCGTCCGGCGGCATGAGATCAAAATAACTTTCTGAGCGGCCATGAAGGTTGCGATCCGACTTTGATGTGCTAAGGCGGCCGGGCAAAAGCTGCGACAGGGCTTCTAGGGTTTTGGCATGGCGCATAGCGCTGCCTCCTTACTGGGTTCGCCTTAGCTTAGCCCAAAGTTCCATTCTCCGAAAAGACTGCCAGCGATCAAAGTTAACAAAATTTCAGAACGCTGTGGTTCAGCCCCATAGCCTGCGGTTTTAGAAAAACATATTTATGGTGAGGGAAATCACATCATCATCGGCAATGCCCGAGAAAGCCAAACCGCTTTTTTTGGCGTCATAGAATTGGCTGCGCAGTTCCAAACTGGACCAATCGTTCAGCCGCCGCGATGCTTCAAAAGCAATCAAAGATTGCTCTTGCTTTTGGTCCTGTGACATCAATGCCAAGAAGCTTGTATCTTTGGCATCATTCAAAACAAGGCGTAAGCCTGCACTGTAAAAGCGTTCGGCCGCTGCTTGTGGACGGGTGTCATATTGGCCCTCAGCGATAAGTCCAAGATCCCAGACCTGCCCGAAGGCGCCATAAAGCGTATATTCCAAACCGGCAACCGCGGCGTCGAAGCCTGCCCCCGATTGTGTTCCATGCAGGCTTTCCCATTTCAAAAGCGTTGGATCGCCGGTAAATTGCGCTTCAAACCCGATTGTTTCCTGCAGCATGTAGGTCGCGTTCAGCGCGCTACTGTCTTGGGTTGGTGTTATAAGTGGCTCGCGGGCTGTGCCTTGGAAACCGCTAACTGCAAAATCCCAATCGCCCGAAAAGGTAGAAAACCGCGCCGCAATATCATCTGCCTCTTTGCCTTCAGAGCGTTCATAGAGGCTTGTGGTCACATTTAAGCCACTGCTTGGATGGCCGTTGCCGTCGTTGAATGTGCGCTCACGAAAACGCGAAATATACCATAATTGCAGATCACCGAAATCGAAATAGCCATCAAGCGACAGCGATGGGGCGCCTAATTTTGCCTCGCTCCCCTGATTTGCAGCCGCGTCGCTTTGGTTGATAACATCAACAACGTTTCTGCTTTCTGCTTTGCCCCAAAAGGTTTGGCGCTGCCCGATATAAAGATCAAAATTGCTAAAGGACCGGCGCAGATAGGCTTGGCGCGCCTCAACCAATCTACGACCCTTATCATCGGCATCTGCGCGCGCGATCAATTCAAGCTCTGCGCGATAGGCGTCAAAATCATGATACGCGTCGAGCTTTAATTCAACCGATTTACCATATTCAATCGTTCCTTCAGCATGGCTTGGGAAATAGCTGACTTGGGGGGATATGGTCAGGTTGACTTCACCCGAGACGGCGGGCCCACAGGTCAGTAATATGGCTGTGGGCCAAGATAAACTAAGCGGCTTCATTTGATACGTTTAAGCGCGTTTTTCTGAAAATCTTTTTCGGTCATGCCGGTTTGAAAGGCCCAGTCCGAAAATTGTAATTGGGTTTTCTTGCCCGTCTGATGATTTTCCATACTCAGGGTATCTGCCCGCCAATATTTTCCGAGAAACTTATTATAATCTGCGTAGGAGAGTGTTTTTAATAGGCTGTTTTTCCGATCGTAAAATTCGATCTTTTGCAGCCGGTATTCTTTTTTATCGATCCATACCAATTGGCGGGAATAGCCGCTTTTCCGGTCAACCGGATCATATTCCACCAAAAAGCAATCGAGCCCATTTACCTTTTCATCGCGCAGATAATTATAGGTGTATTTCTCGATTTCTTGGCTCGAAATATCCTCATAGGCAAATTCGCTGCCCATGAAAGGCCCGGCTTTGTTCGATGAGGCAATGCGTTTCACCCGCTTTAACGCAGGCAAAAACAGCCATTGATCATCCGAGCCTGCCTTTTTTGTATGTGATAAAAAGGCGGTTCCGCGCACGTCCCCGGGCGAGTCAAATATAACCAGCGATAAATCGCCCTCGCTGGACCCTTCTAAAGTTCGGTTTCTGATCGCGCGTTGGGTGGATTGGCCATGTTGGTCAGATAGAACCATAACCATTGTAGAGGTTGAATCTTTGAAACCCGTGTCACGTTTGTCAAGTTCTGTGGCAATCTCCAATCCCTTTTCAGGAGAGGCGGCCGCGGTTGAGGGAAGGCTAAGGCCTGTTAGGCCTGCAATCAAAATCAGGGGTAAAAATTTCATCTCTTTCTCCTTAAGATGTTGGCTGCATTGCCGGTGTTTCTGGGCCATCATGGGCTGCGTGCTCTGCAGCTTCTGAAGGTGTGTCTTTATCTAAAGCAATCAACAGCGCCGGCAGTAAAGTCAAGTCTGCGATCAGCGCCATGATCAACGCGATGGCGGTGAGACTGGCCATATAGCTGTTTAAGCCAAAGCTGGATTGCGCCAGAATAAAAAAGCCCGCCGCTAAAATGATGGTCGTAACCAAAAGCGCGGTTCCAACCCCCGTAAACGCAAAGATAACCGCGTCTTTAGGTGAAAGCTTTTCATCGCGCCGCGCAATTTGATATTTGCTTAAAAAATGCACGCTATCATCGACCACAACGCCCAAAGCCATTCCCGCAACCACGGCAACAGCCATGTTGACCTGCCCGACAAGTAAGCCCCAAAGGCCGAATGCAAGGCCCGCTGGCAAGAGATTTGGCACGAGGCTGATGACGCCGAGGCGCACGTTTTTAAGCGCAATCAAAATCACACCGCTGATCAGCAATACCGCAAAGAAAGTACCCGATAGCATGCTTTTGATATTGCGCTCGGCGATATAGGCAAACATCACCGTGGGACCGACCGCATAGGTGTTGATGCCCAGATCATTGGCGAGGAAATCTTCAGCGCGTTGCAACCAGGCCCTGACTTCATTCGTGGTCATATCTTCAATTGTAATCACAATCTGCGTTGACGATTTATTGATGTCCAATTGGTTGTTCAAATCCAGCCCATAGGGCAGGGACAGTTCATATAGCAGCAAATATTGCGCGGCCAATTCGCGGCTTTCGGGTATTTTGTAAAAAGCCGGATCGCCGCCGTTTAGATCACGGTTCAAACGTTTGAACGTGTCAGAGATCGATTGCACGTGGGTAACGGGTTCTTCATTCATCGCCCAATCGGTAAAGGCTGCGATTTTCTTGATGAAATCGGGCGAGCTGATCCCGTTTGGTTCACCGGAACTTAGATCAAACTGAATTTGATTGATGCCAGTTAAATTCTGTCCAATCCATTCCGAATCTTCTCGGAACTGGATTGATTCATCGAAATATTTCAAGAAGTCATCATTGATTTCATTCAAAGGGATCAAGGCTAATAATCCAAGTGACGCCGCGATGCTGAGCGTCATCACGGTTTTGTAGCGATCGGCAATGAATACGCCCAATTTGCCCATAACACCGTCGAGCTTCTCGATCGTGGCTTTGGGCTTTATTGTAACAAAACTGATCAAAATTGGCAGCAAGGTGACCGCGTAGATCCAAGCGGCAATCACGCCAACCGCTGTGATATTTCCCAAATCGTGGAAGGGGGGCGAGTCTGAAAAGTTAAGAGACAGGAACCCTAAAGCAGTGGTTACACTGGTCAGGAAAATGGGTTTTCCGTTTACTTTCAAACTGTAGATGATGCTGTCGCGTTGGTTATGGCCGGCGCGCATTCGGTTCATTAATGTAACCAAAAAGTGGATCGAATCTGCCACCGCCAAGGTGGTGATGATGGTCGGCGCGCTTGCTGAGGGCGGCGTTAATCCAACCCCCATCCAGCCACCAATACCCATCGCAACCAGAATACTTGGGACGATGATCACCAAAACCATTGCCGTGGCATAGAGCGAGCGGAGCAATATGTAAGACACCGCTAGAATGACCAAATACATCGCCGGGATCAGCGAGGCCATATCATTCATCGAGGCTTCTAGAAACGCATTATTGAAGAAAATAATGCCCCCGGTACGGATTTTAACATCATGCTTTGCTTCGATTTCGGCAACTATTTCACGCGCAACAACGGCAACTTCTGCCACTTCATCGGCGTTTTTGCCGGGCAATTGGATCGTAACGTTTACGGATGTGCTGCGATGCTGTGCATCGTGAATTTTACCCGCCAGCGTTGGCTCGGTTGAGCTGATTTGATCAACGAGTTTCTGTTCATCAGCGCTCATATTCGCGGCGTCAAAATACAAATCTCTCACGATCAGATCATCGCCCTCGACTTCGGTGTGCTGATAGTTCGAAAGGCTGTCAACGCGAATGGAATAGGGAATTTGCCATGACATATCCGTCAGCTCTTCAATGGCGGCCAACACTTTGGGAGAGTTCGCTTTCCCCGATTGAGGATCAATCGCGAATTGAACGTTGTCAATTTTTGTATAGGTGCGTTGGAGTTTTTCAAAGGCTTCCAATTGGGGATTGGTTTCACCAAAAAAACTGCGGTAATCATTGTCAAAATACAGGTTTTTCGCCCCAAAAGTGCCAGCAAGCGTGAGGGTCAACAAGGCAACCAGAACGATAAGCCGATTGTTTAGGAGGAACTCTCCATAGGATGTTTTTTGGGGTGCCATTTTGAATATACCTTTGAAATCGCAAGCAAGATCACTGCAGGGTTTAATGTCATATCTATTGATGCAAGCACCATTTAAACCACTTGCAAAATGCAAGCTATCTGATTATAAAGCGACCTGCAATGCTTTTAATCTCATTGTCATACAATTTTACGAAAACGTAAGTTTTCAAGCGTGTTAAGGCCATGAAGCGAAAAAACTGTTGTCCAATTGCACAAGCATTAGGCGTTTTAGGGGATAAATGGTCCTTAATCGTGTTGCGGGATGTAATCTTTGGCAAAAAGCGGCATTTTAATGACCTGCTCGCCTCTCCAGAAAAAATTTCGACCAATATATTGTCAAATCGGTTGAAAACCCTGCAACAGGAAAGCCTGCTCTGTTGTTCTGTGGATTTAGAGAATAGACGGTCAAAAATTTATACACCTACAGAAAAAGCTCAAGATTTAGTGCCGGTTCTGGTCGAATTGTATAAATGGGGCGAAAAATACAATGATAGGGCCGATACGGCAGAAAATCCGCTGCAGGAATAGCCTTTTTAAGCGTTCTGGCTGGGCTTTTGGCTTGGCAAAGACTGATATCGCGGCAACACTGATGCGGTGAAATTGCAAAAAAGATGACATTATGACCTACCGCCCAATCCCGCTTCCAGACCGAAGCCTTTTGACGGCGCAAGAAGCCGAAGAGGTGTCGGCTACATATTTAGCGCAGATGCGCCGGCGGCATTCTGTACGGCATTTTGACACCGCCCCTATCTCAGACGTTTTACTGTCTAACGCGATTTCTGTTGCCGCATCTGCGCCCTCTGGTGCCAATCAACAACCTTGGCATTTCGTGATTGTCAAAAACCCGGCCATGAAAATGAAAATCCGCTTGGCCGCCGAAGCAGAAGAACAAAAATTCTATGCCGGAATGGCAGGAGATGCTTGGATTTCTGCCTTAGAACCGATTGGCACGCATTCTGTAAAAGCTCATTTATCCGAGGCCCCTGCGCTGATTGTTGTGTTCGCGCAGCGCTATGGGCTAACCGAAGATGGCGCGCGTTTTAAGCATTATTATGTGACTGAGAGCGTTGGTATCGCAATTGGGTTTTTAATTTCAGCGCTGCACCAAAGTGGGTTGGTTTGTTTGGAGCATACTCCTAATCCAATGGCCTTTTTAAATCAGCTCTGTAATCGCCCGGCGAATGAAAAACCAATGATGATCTTACCGGTCGGCTATGCTGCAAAAAACGCTGAAATCCCTGCTGCCGCCAAGGTTAAAAAGCCCCTTGGTGAGGTGTTATCAGTTTTTTAAAATCGCAAACGCGAAATTTTACGTTAGGGCATTTTTAGCAGTGGCCAGTGCGCTCGGGCGCAGCGCCCCTTATGCTGACATTTGATTTTATTATCACGGATGGATGCTGTTTTAGGTGTTAGTCAATAAGTGCTGTCTTCGTACAGCCAGCGCAGCTTGTGCCGATTGTCTTCAAGCCTTGCGCTTAAAGGCCCCTTTTTACCAGCGCCGCTTCCTTAAACAAATTGCCAAATGCGCCGTATTCATTTGTGAAGCGATCAGCGAGCGGAGGGTCAGAATGCAGGTTACTCATCCATCTTCCACCTTTCAATGGGCGGCTTATCAAGCCGCTATTGCACGGCCAGCACCGCTTAAAACGCGCCGCATTTCAAAACAAAGCCGCGATGCGCAGAAAAAAACACCCGCTCGGATGGGAAATACGGATTGCCAACGCTCGGGCAAAGATTTTTCGATATCCTTAAATCAAAAGCTAACCAGCGAAACCTTCTAAGTTTTATAAAGCCAGATTGGGTGGCATGGCGCTGGAAAATTAGGGCGAATTGCTACTGCATCCTTATGCTAAGTTTGAGACTTAAGCGCGTGATTTCGCTGGGTGAAGCTGGATTTTTGGTGGCTGGCATTCGGCGCTTTGGCTGATATGCTGGCACTGGAGAAAGCACCCGGCGTATGAACTCAACCTTTGAAAACACACTCAGTCAGATCTATTGGAAGCGTTTTCAACAATTTGGGTCCACGCCACAAGGCAGCTTTTGGGCGACAGAGGCGCGGCAAGCCCTTCGGTTTGAAATCATTCTGTGCGAAATTGACAAGCTGTCGGGGGCAGAGGGGTTTAGCTTGGCGGATATTGGCTGCGGCTATGGCGCCTTGGTTGATCATCTTCTCAAACGGCCTGCTAGCTTTGTTACATCGTATATTGGCTATGATATTTCAGATCAATTGATTGCGGCCTGTAAGCGCAGATTTGAACAAAGGTGGGCGAGCTTCATATGCAGCCCCGCGCCGCGTCAAGAACAAGACTTCTCCGTCATGTCCGGACCTTTTAATTTGGCCGCTACCCGCGATGTCGTGCTCTGGCAAAACTATGTGTTCGATGCTTTACAGGCCTGTTGGTCGCACACCCGGGTGGCAATGATTTTCAATCTTCAAGTGGCCCCGAGCGCGCGAATTTCGCCGCAGAGCCATATTTATTATGCAAATTCAGATCAGGTTTTAGAGCATTGCGTGGCGCGGTTTGGCCCGACGAAAAGGCTTGTTCACCCTGATCTGCCGCAGGATGCAACTTTCGTGGTTTTAAAGCCGCTCTGATCCGAAATCTACCGCCAGTGCTTTGGGGCTGCGCGGCCATGATGCAGAGCAAATACCTGTCTTTTATACAGCGCTACGCAAATATTTACTGGCCGGTTTGCTTTTTGTTTTCGGGGCTGGGTTGGCTAAACCGTGAAGAGATCAGCCGCAGGGTTTGTCTGATCACATTTTGCGGTAGGTTGCTGGAGACACCGCAGGGGGGGGTTAGGCTTGACTGTGCTGGGCAAGGATTGCCCCCGAATAGGCGCGGCAGACATTTTCCTCATCATATCGCAGGCAGAGATGTTCAATCAATTCGATCATATTATGCGGCCCATTCACGTAATCCATAAACGCATCCAACGAGGCCCATTGATTTACAATAACCAACTCGTCGTCTCGGGTGTGGACAATGCTATAGACGTCTAAACCGGCGACGCCGTCCTTGCGACTTTCTGTGATCAGCGCTGCAATTTCATCTATGGCGTCTTCTTTGGGTGTCACCGCGACGATGCTCATCATTTTCATTTTATTGGTCCTTTGGGCTTTGTTCTGGGGTTGAATAAAGGCCTAATTTTTCCAGAAAAGACAATCAAGTTAAATTTCACGCTGGTGTGATTTGGGTCTATGAAGAATTATCGAGGGCTAGTGCTTTGCGCAAGCTGCGCAGTGTTTGCGCGGTAAGATAGAGCCTGCCAGGTTTATTGCGTTACCCTTGGCCTTGGTGATGAGGCCGGTTTTTGGTTGCAATTGCATGCAAACTGGAAGATGCAACATTCATTACCCTATGCTGCATCTGCCCTGTTAGATGCTGGAAGCACGGCCACTGAGTGAGAGCATCATGAACAGCAAACACGCCTATTCTGATTCATTTCTGCGCAAGATTTTGGCGCGCAACAAGGTCATCGTTTCGGTAGGCGTCAGTCTTAACGCCATTCGCCCTAGCTATTTCGTGGCCCGTTATTTAAGCCGGCGTGGTTACACGATTATCCCGGTCAATCCTGGATATGAGGGCGAGCTGCTGTTTGGGCAACGGGTGTATGCGCGCATGGATCAAATTGAGCAACCGATCGATATGGTACAGGTTTTTCGAAAATCGGATGCGGTGCCTGCCATTTATGAAGATGCGTTGGCCTGCTGGCCCGCGTTCAAAACCATTTGGATGCAAATTGGCGTGGAACATGAAGCAACTGCTTGCAAAGCGCAGGCAAGCGGCATTGACGTGGTTCAGGATCTCTGCCCAAAAATGGAGCACCAAAGGTTAAGCGGCGAATTGGGCAAATATGGCGTGAATACAGGGCTGGTGCGCGCGCGCTTGGCGGATGTGATCTAAGCCTCAAAAGAACGGATGAGCGTCGTTTAGAAAGCGATGGCACGGTTAGAATGAGAAAACCGGGCTGCGCCTATTGCAGTGCGGCATTGGCCGCTCTGATCCGCCTGCGCAGGGCGCCGGCCGAGCGGAAGTGAAAAGGCGCAACTGGGGCTTGCTCTGGTTTTGGAACAATCGCAATATAGCATTGAAACAATTGCGGTAGCTGTGATGCCTTTACATGATCCCAATATTCTGCTTCCCGCTGATCCTACGCGTCGCGCCATTGCCCGCGCGCTTTATGATGGCGTGCGTGATCTGCCGATCATTAGCCCGCACGGCCATGTTGATCCCGCCTGGTTTGCAAAGAATGAACCTTTTAAAAATCCAACTGATCTTTTTGTAAGCCCGGATCATTATGTGCTGCGGATGCTGGTCTCGCAAGGTACTTCGCTGGCGGAGTTGGGGCTTGTCGATCAGGACGGGCATCAACACGCGGATAAGCGGGCGATTTGGCGCCGGTTTTGCGCCGGCTATCACTTGTTTCGCGCGACGCCAAGCCGCGTATGGTTAGAATATGCATTCGAAAAACTGTTCGACCTGACCGAACGCCCATCGGCTGAAAATGCCGATGCGCTTTATGATGCAATTTCTCAGAAGCTGGCTGAGCCGGCGTTTTTGCCGCGGGCGTTGTTTGATCGCTTTAATATTGAGGTTTTGGCCACCACAGAGGATCCGCTGGATGATCTGTCGTATCATCAGAGCATTCATAGCAGCGGTTGGACGGGCCGCGTTATCACCACCTACCGCCCCGATAATGTGATTGATCCAGAACATAAGGGATTTGTCCAAAATGTAGAGCGTCTGGGCATTTTAACCGAATGTGACACCCGGAATTGGCAGGGATATTTGCAAGCCCATCGCCTGCGCCGCGCTTATTTCCGCGGTTTTGGGGCAACGGCAACCGATCATGGGCATCCGTCCGCGCGCACCGAAAATCTTTCTTGCCAGGATGCTGCAGATTTGTTTGATAAAGTTGTGCGGGGCCAGGCTTCATCGCAAGAGGCCGAGCGCTTCCGTGGGCAAATGCTGACGGAGATGGCGCGGATGAGCCTAGAAGATGGTATGGTGATGCAGTTGCACCCGGGATCATGGCGCAACCATTCTCCGACTGTTTTCAGCGCTTACGGGCGTGATAAAGGGTTTGATATTCCCAAACCAGCCGATTTTGTGGGGGGGCTAAAGCCTTTGCTGGATCGCTTTGGCCATGAAAAAAACTTCACGCTTATCCTTTTCACCTTGGATGAAACCACGCTGTCGCGCGAACTGGCGCCTTTGGCTGGGGCCTATCCATGCTTAAAATTGGGGCCGGCTTGGTGGTTTTATGACAGCCCGGAAGGAATGCGGCGCTATCGCGAATTGGTTACGGAAACGGCGGGGTTTTACAACACGGTTGGATTTAACGATGATACCCGGGCTTTATGCACGATCCCGGCGCGCCATGATATGGCACGTCGGATCGATTGCGGTTTCCTAGCCGGCCTGGTTGCCACGCATATGCTGGAGGAAGACGAAGCGCATCAGGTGGCCTATGACCTGGCGTATTCTTTGGCCCAGAAAGCCTATCGTTTATGAGTGATCTTACCAAGGATTTTGATCGCGTTGGCGTCGTTCATCTTGGGCTGGGCGCGTTTTTTCGCGCTTTTGGGCTGCCGCAACTGCAAAGGATGCAGGCGCAACTTGGCGCAGATCACGCGATTGGTTGGGATGTGATTGGTATCAGTTTGCGCAGCGCAGGGGTGCGCGATCTCTTGGCGCAAAACGGGTTTCGATATCACGCGGTTGAGATGGATGCAGCGCGCCGTTTGGTTGAAGAAATCACCATTTTAAAAGCTGTCTATTTTCTTGAAGATGAACGCCGCGAGGTGTTGAACGCGCTGCTGCTGCCGCATTTGAATATGGTGACGCTGACGATTACGGAAAAAGGATATTGTTATTCACCGGCGCTAAGCGGGCTTGACTGGGAGCACCCTCAAATTCGGCAGGATCTAATCACGCCTGAAACGCCGTCTTCCGTTCCTGGTTTGTTGGTTCAGGCATTGCGACACAGGCGCGCATTAGGTCTAAACGCCTTTACCTGCCTGAGCTGCGATAATCTGTCTGAAAACGGGCGCGTTTTGCAAACAGTTGTGCTGGAATTTGCACAAAAAATTGACCCGGATCTTGCGCAATGGATCAAAGAAAACGTACGATTTCCTGCCACCATGGTGGATCGTATCGTTCCGGCCGTGACGGCGCAGGATGTTGAAGATATTGCGGCATTGACTTGCTGGCCCGATCCCGCACCGGTCTTGCATGAGCCGTTTTGGCAATGGGTGATTGAAGAGGATTTTGCCGACCTGCCGCGCCCGCCCCTTGAACTGGTTGGGGTAGAGTTTACCAGTTCGGTTCGCTCTTTTGAAGAAATGAAGCTGCGTTTGCTAAATGCAACCCATTCTTCCATTGCGTATCTTGGTGTTTTGACAGGGCATGAAACCGTTTTTGATGCGATGCAAAACACGGCATTGGCGGCGTTTATTAAGCGCTTATGGGAGCATGAATTGCGGCCCAGTTTTACGCCGCCCCCGGGCCAAGATTTAAAAGCCTATACGCAGGCGCTCGAGCGACGGTATCGTAATTCAGCCATCGCGCATGCGACTTTACAAATTGCCATGGATGGATCCCAAAAGCTGCCGCAGCGCGTGCTGGCGCCGCTGCGCGCTAATTTAGCTGCCAACCGGCGGATTGACGGGCTTTGTTTGGTTGTTGCGGCTTGGATATTGTTTTTGAACGGGCAGAGCGAGGCAGGCGTGCATTATGTGATAAACGATCCTTTGCAGCCCCGCCTGAGCAGCGCCTGCGCGCAAAAGCAGGATCCTGTCGGGGCGGTTCTTTCAATTGCTGAAATATTTGGCTCTGATTTGAAGCAAGATGCCCGATTTGAACAGGGGGTGCGTCAGGCCTATGCCCGGCTTCGCATTTCTGGTGTGCTGGCAAGCGTTGAGCTGGCCTGCCAGCACGCGGGCAAAGCCAATTGAGAGGGGCAGAGGAAGCACAAAAATACGCCGGCGCGCTCGGTGAAAACGATATTAAACGCACTCAAGAAAGGCAGACGCGCCTTCTGCACTGGGCTTTTATCCCCCTAAAAACGCGCTGTGCGATATGATGGCGCGGCCTTTGAAATATTACATGCCGGTTTGCGGCTTGGGCCTCACCCAGATTATGGGTTATGGCACGTTGCTTTATTCTTATGCCGTGCTCTTGCCCATAATGGCGGATGAGCTTGGCCTTGGCCTGTCGGATGTGTTCGGGCTGCTCTCGATTGGCTTTTTTTTTGGTGGCCTGAGCGCGATACTGGCCGGGTTTGCGGTGGATCGCATCGGCGGGCGTTGGGTGATGAGCCTTGGCTCGGTAGCCTCGGCTGGCGGGCTTTGGGGGTTAAGCCAAGTGACAGGGCCGATTGGATTAACCGTTGCGATATTGCTCACCCAAATGGCGGCAATGTTTGTGCTTTACGATGTGGCTTTTGCATCAATTGCAAAACTTCGCCCCGGGCCGGCGGCGCAATCGGCAATTTCGGGGATCACGCTGTTTGGAGGTGTGGCATCAACCATTTACTGGCCACTGACTCTGGCGCTTTCAAATCTTTATGGGTGGCAAGTGACATGGCAAATCCATGCTGCCAGCGTATTGCTTATTTGCGTGCCGGCGCATTGGTTCAGCCTAAGAACGGAAAATGGAACCTGCGCGCCCCCAGAGAAGCGCAAAGAAGGGTCAGAGACTTGGCCGCCATTACAAGGCCCGGCCCGCCGTCAGGCAATGATTTGGATGGTGCTGTCTTTTACCTTTTCGGGATATATTATGGGGGCTTTGATGTCGCTTTGGGTGAGCAATGTGGAAGCATTGGGGCACAGCGCTGCCGTCGCCGTGAGCGCGGGCGCGTTGATTGGGCCAGCCAAAACGGCGGGGCGGTTTTTTGAATTGATCTTTGGCCGCGCGCTGCATCCTTTGATTACAAGTTTTATTTCTTTGGGTTTGATGATGATCGGATTTTCTATCTTATTGGGCTTTGGCGCGACCTTTGCCGGTTTGATGGTTTTTGCTGTGCTTTACGGGATGGGCGATGGAATTAAAACGATCACCATGGGCACGTTGCCTTTGGCGCTATTTGGCCCAGAAGGGTTTGGGGCAAGATTGGGGTGGATCGCGTTTATCCGTATGTCCGTGAATTCCTCAAGCCCTTTTCTATTCGCTTGGATCACTGAGGCCTATGGCGGTTGGACATCATTTTCGGCCATGGCATTGTTTATACTCATGGGGCTTGGTGCGCTGTTCTTTGTAAAGCGGCATTCTCAGTAACTGGGCTTCGCGCCATCCGATTATCAGAACTTGAGGCTCATAATTTTTTACCACTTAGATATTTATTTAGAAGGTATTAGGTTTTCCTGTGATCTGAGCCTTTTAGAAAAGTATTTGAGTGAAGCAAAATGCAATCTCATTGTGGCATATAATTTGCTGTGTACCCTCTAGCACTATGGTATTTGCGAGGAAAATTATGAAGCAAGACGTCGAAATTGTACGCCCAAAAGAGTGGTTGGAAGAGGCTTTGATTACACTTGAGAAAATCAAAGCGGGTGCAAAATCGGCTGAGGAAGCCTTAACCTTCAATAAGTTTGTGTTCACACATTATGTTGTTGAGGCGTTCGAGGCTATTTTGGCTGCAAAAGCGATCACGACCGAGCAGGCTGAACTGGTTCATAAAGTTGTGACAGAGTATTTAAGCGATGAATTGCTTGCCGCCCTGAGCGATTATGATCAAGAAGTTATTCAAAATCTTCTTGTGCCGTTTTCTCAAACTGAGGCTGCGCCTCAGGAAGATCCGACAGAAGCCGTAACATTGGTTAATCCTGTTGAATGGATGCATGAGGCGATTGAAACGCTTTATCGCGTAGACCGCAGCTGTAAAGACCCCTTGAAAGCCGCGAAATTGAAACATTTCACATTTTCCACTTATGTCGCGGAAGCCTTTCTGGCGATTGTTTACCGCAAAGCAATTTTTGAATCTGAAGTCGTTTTGGTTAATGAGATTATGAGTAAATATTTCGATCAAAACGTTTATGATCTTATGTCCGAGCAAGAGAAACTGATTTTAGAACATCTGATGATGCCATTTGCAACCGAGCACGGTGTCGACGAAACATTCTATAAACTCGTCGCTTAAGGGAGCTTGAAATGGCATTAAATATCGCAACCGATACAGCTTTTCTACTGGCGTCTAAAAGTTCTGATAGAAATACCGTTACGCTCAATCAGTCTATGGAGCGTTTGACCTCTGGATTGCGCATCAATTCAGCCTCTGATGATGCGGCTGGCGTGGCTGTGGCAACAAGAATTAATTCTGACGTTCAAGGTATGCGTATGGCCATTCGTAACGCCACGGATGGGCAGTCGATGATCAATACGGCGGAGGGGGCTATGGTTGAGATTACCAATATCCTTCAGCGCATGCGCGAATTGGCAATTCAAGCGGCGAATGGCACCAATAGTCCAACAGACAGAGATATGATCCAGTTGGAAATTGATCAATTGACGATGGAAGTCGACCGGATTGCCCAAAGTACACAATGGGCAGGGCAGAGCATTTTCAACGGCGCCCGGGGTGCCAATGAATTGGCAACATCGCATACAGAGGCGTATACAACCAACTTTCAGATTGGCTCGACACCAAATGATGGCGATAACATCACGGTGAATTTCTATGCGATCACCTCAGAGGCTTTGGATATTGAGGGCACTGGAACGGTGCCAACAATCGCAACCACATATGCTACAGGTGGCAGTGGCGCCGTTGCGATAAACCCAACCGATGGAAAAGTAACTTTAAGTGGTGCTTTTGCCGCGGATGATAAAATCACTATGACGATTAATGGTCAGTCGATACAAACAACGCTGACAGATACTGATATTATTGATACGGGCGCGATTGCGGTTAACGGCACATCTGCGCTCAGCGCGGGCGAATATTATATCACGTCGATGGGTACGACTGATTTTACAACCTCAAATTCTGGTATCAGCGCGTCGGTTACGTCTCCGATCGCGGATTCTAACGATGGGGCCAATGGCCTTGGCTCGATAATCACGGTTGCGGCGAATACAACATCTTTAACAGGCACGGGCCGCGTCAAGGCGATCAAAACCGATGCCGACGTTAATGCGGCTGCGGTTGGCAAGCAGTTTAAAGTAGTGAATGACTCATCTGTTTTTTTCGATGCTAGCTTAAGCCCCACTTCAGTCGCTGGCGGAGGTACGACTTCTATTACAAATACCAAAACGTATCTCGTCACTGAGGGCGCATTTGTATACGGAAGCGATACATTTACAGCGGGCCAGTCATTTGTGGCGGCCTCTGACACTACCGTTACAGCTTCTGGTTCTAGTGCTTTGGTAGAGGTTACTGCAGTTTCTAACACGGATGATACTGCTCCTACCGATAGTCGGATCAATAATATTACAAACACTGAGTCTTTTGATGTTACGGTAGGAAAATCGTACTTGGTTACCAAAGGCTCTATCACATATAACAGTCAAACATTCGCTGCAGGATCAACATTTGTTGGAGTAACTGGGCAAGCCTCTGCAACAGCTGGAGCGGCGAGTTCTGTGTTTAGTACAGCCACGGATTATGAAGCAGGTTCTGTAATTGAGACAGCAAGTGGTCTGTATATCGGACCAAGTGCTAAGCTTGTTAACTATGACTCGCCCGCTGCAGCTGCTCAACAAATTGTAGCTAAGTTACAAGCAGAAGGTATAACAGGGTTGAACCTTACGGATAATATCGATGGTACTTTCGATATTGTTTTGGGTGGTAATTTAAGCGTCGCTTCTGCAACAGATTCCCATAAAGCCATTAATTCGATCGATCTCGCCATGCAGATGGTAAGTGCAGACCGTGCTATGTTTGGTGCCTTAAGCAACCGCTTTGATATGTCGATTTCGAACCTATCAAATGTGGCTGCTAATTCAGAAATGAGTCTTGGGCGCTTGCAGGATGCTGATTTTGCAGCAGAAACATCAAGAATGACCACAAGCAGAATTTTGGAACAAGCTTCGATTGCGATGATGGCCCAGGCCAATGCAGCGAAACAAAACGTGCTGCAATTGCTCGGTTAACACCACGTCATAAAACCAGCAAAAGCGCGCCGGCGGTTAAACCCGGCGCGCTTTTTTATTGAAAACTCCGATCTTCGCCGGTTTTTATTGCGAAGCTTTATAAGATTGCACCGGCTGTTGGGCTTTCTGCCAGCCTGTGATGCCTTGTGACAGATGACTGACATTGGAAAATCCCAGTTGATCCACCAAAGCCTTGCCCAAATTCGAGGTTCGGTTGCCGGTGCGACAATAGAGCATGATCGGGGTCTCGCGATCGGTGATCACCGACATGAATTTTTGTTGAAACTCTGGGTGAAGCTGGCCCGATTTTGTAAATGCTGTGATCAACTCGGCCCCTTCGATAATACCCGTTTGCGCCCATTCCTCGGGGCGGCGAATATCGATGATCAGCGTGCCGTTTTTCTGAGCCTCTTGCAGATCTTGATTGCTGGCTTGCTGTAATTTTGGCGGCCAGGCCGTTTTCAGCAGCTCAACCTCAAAGCGCAACGTGGCATTTGGTGGAATTTTCGCGCCAGCACCGCGCGCGCCATACCCCAATTGTGGTGGGATGGTTAATATTCGGCGCTCGCCCACTTTCATTCCCAAAATGCCCTGCTCCCATCCTTGGATGACTTGTCCGGTGCCAAGCACAAAGCGAAAAGCTTGCCCGCGTGGACGCGAGGCATCAAATACGGTGCCATCGCTCAGACGCCCTTCATAATGCACGCTGACTTGCATACCGTTTTGCGCGGTTGCTCCATTGCCTTCCTGCGTGATGTCTATGCCCAGTTCAGCCGCAGACAGCGGCGCGCTGACACCTAGCGCCAGAAAAAGATAAAAAAACCTGCGCAGGCCTGCGATGATACGGGTGATATGGGGCATAATAATCCTTTCTATGGCTGACGTATTAAAGCCTAGAGCGGTTTTTGGATTTGTCTATTGCCAAGGGTCAGAGATCACAGCGTGTTGACCTGCGCGGTGCAGCTGGGATTTTGTAATTTTCTCACGATTGCCGCTGTTCAGTCGGGCGTAATTTGATAAGCTGTTGCCAAACGCATAACTAGAAAAGGATGCTCAAAATGGCAAAGGTTTTACAGGTGGTTATTTACACCGCGATTTCAGATGAAGCGAAATTGGCAGCTTATGCTAAGCTTGCAGGGCCTGCGATGCAAGCCGCCGGTGGGGTGTTTTTGGCGCGCGGCGTGCCGGTTGCGGTGGCAGAAGAAGGTCAGATGACACGGACAGTGGTGGTTGAATGGGCAAGCCTTGAAGCGGCGCAAGCCGGCTATAACAGCCCCGCCTATCAAGAGGCGCTTGCTGCGTTGGGCGATGGGGCTACGCGCGAATTTAGATATATTGAGGCGGTCTAGCGCGGTTTCATTATAGAGAGTGTGAAAGGTAAGCGGCCGGAGGCATTTGCGTCAAAAAAGTCGCATGCCTTTTCTTCGCTTCAGCGAATGCGCGCCCTAAAGCAGGTTTATGCGCACTGCTTTCGGCGTCTCTGCGCCTTAAAACAGGGGGTAAATGGGCGTGATCTTTATTTGGATAAGACGCGTCTGGCGCTATCGTCAAAGCGGTCATTGCGGGGCTTAAAGATCAACGAATAGCCCAGCAATCCAACCAAGAAAACGAAGATAATTGCAGGAACAATAATGTTTTTACCCAATGTTTCGCCCTCGCTTTGTTGTGTGGCATTTGCTGTGCATGACCCAAAATAGCTGCTCAGATAGTACAGCTTTTCGCCATATCTGGCAAGTTTGGCGGTGAGCCGCAAATTTAAAGCCGCGCACCCTAAGGTATTCAGGGATGGATCGCCACTTTGAGGGGCCTTAAACGCGCCTTGTCGCGGCGCCTGTTAGAGCGCTTTTGTGGCTTGGCCCAGCCATTGCGACGCGCTGCTACTCAGCTGATCCTGATGCAGATCCCAACATTTTTTGTGATAGGCGTTTATCCAAGCTTTTTCTGTTGGGTCCAGCCAATCAGAGATGACCATGCGAAGATCAATCGGCACATAGGTAAGCGTTTCAAATTCCAAAAGTCGTGTTAAATTGGCAGCTTCGGGCAGATCTGCCTCGCCAACGCTGAGCAAGTTTTCAATCCGAATTCCAAACGCACCTTCTTTGTAAAAGCCGGGCTCGTTCGATAGGATCATGCCTGGTTCCAACACCACTGTAGAGGCACGCGATAATCGCTGCGGGCCTTCATGCACGTTTAAAAAATGCCCAACGCCATGGCCCGTGCCATGATTGAAATCCTGCCCCGAAGCCCAAAGTGGCGCGCGGGCAAACGCGTCCAGATCGCGCCCGGAAATGCCATAAGGAAATTTCAGGCGAGAAATCGCAATCATCCCTTGCAAAACCCGCGTGAAGGCGGCGCAAACCTCGTGCGGTTGCGCGCCAATCGCGATGGTTCGCGTAATATCGGTTGTACCATCCAGATATTGGCCACCGCTATCCACCAGCATGACCTCTCCGGCTTGAAGCTGCCGGTTTGACGCTTCATTCACCCGATAATGGGGCAGGGCAGCGTTCGGGCCGCTGGCTGAAATAGTGTCAAAGCTGATGTCCAAAAGCTCTGAATTTGCGCGCCGAAAGCTTTCGAGCGCAATGACCACGTCAATTTCTGTTGTGGTGCCAATTGGCGCGTTATCAAGCCAAGCCAAAAACTCGCACATTGCGGCGCCATCGCGTTGATGCGACACGCGGGCATGTTGTAATTCTATAATGTTTTTGCAGGCTTTTGGAAGGATGACGGGGTCTGCTTCAAACGCGATTTCAACCTGTGCTTTTTGAAGAATATCGACAACGGCATAGGGAATATGCCCGGCATCAACGCGTACTCTGCCGTGTAATTGCGACAGTTGCGCGTCGAATTGATCTTGTGAGAAGAGGCGTATCCCGGCGCCAAAATGCCCCGATAGGTGTTCGGCTTTTCCAGGCGCAATGAACAGATCCACTGAAGCATCGGCGTGCAAAAATGCAAAGCTATGAACCAAGGGCACATGGGTGACATCGCTGCCGCGCATATTTAGCAACCAAACGATGCTGTCTGGCAGCGTTAGGATCGCTGTGTCTTGCGCGTTGTCGCGCAGCATTTTGGCAAGGCGTTTGCGCTTATCACTGTGGGTTTCACCGGCATAATCATCGGGGTAGGCATAGGCCTGCGCGTTGGGGGGATCTGGTCTATCGGTCCAGATTTGATCGATAAGGTTGGTATTTGGCCGCAGCTGAATGCCGTTTTCGCCCAGCGCCGCGCGATGCGCTTTTATCTCGCCCCAACTGTGCAACCATGGGTCAAAACCGATCGTGCCCGTTTGCAGGTTTTTTTGGAGCCATGTGGGCAGGCTCGTTTCGGGCCAGTCAACGGGTGTGAAGATGGCGTTTGTTTGCACTTTCACTTGAACCCGGTAGCGCCCATCTACGAATACACCCGCAACATCAGGTAAAACGGCGCAAAACCCGGCCGAACCTGTAAAGCCGGTTAACCAAGCCAAGCGTTCATCGCGTTTCGCAACATATTCCCCTTGATGCACATCGCTGCGCGGGACCAAAAAGCCGTTTAGCTGTGCCCCAGAGATGGCCTTGCGAAGCGCGGTTAGGCGCGCGGGGCCCGCATCGGGTTCAGAGTCGTCAATAAAGCTTTGGAAATGGGCTGTTTTCATCGGGCTCAATTCACTTTTCTCATACCTGTCGAGCGTGCGCGCGCGCGCGGATCATTGTCAAATAACGCCGCCAATTGTTCGGTCATGGCGCCCGCAAGCTGTTCAATATCCGTGATCGTGACGGCGCGTTCATAATAGCGGGTGACATCATGGCCAATGCCAATTGCCAGTAATTCTACCGCTTTGCGCTTTTCAACCATCGCAATCACGTCGCGCAGATGCTTTTCAAGATAATTGGCTTGGTTCACCGATAAAGTGCTGTCATCAACCGGTGCGCCATCTGATATCACCATAAGAATTTTGCGGGCCTCGGGGCGCCCAGCCATGCGACGATGCGCCCATTCCAACGCTTCACCATCAATATTTTCTTTCAGCAAACCCTCTTTCATCATCAAGCCCAAATTGGATCTTACGCGCCGCCAAGGCGCATCGGCGCCCTTATAGATGATATGGCGTAAATCGTTCAGCCGCCCAGGCTGTTGCGGACGCCCTTCATTCAGCCAATCTTCCCGGCTTTGCCCGCCTTTCCACGCACGGGTGGTGAACCCAAGAATTTCCACTTTGACATTACACCGCTCTAAGGTACGCGCCAAAACATCCGCACAAATCGCCGCGATGGAAATGGGCCGTCCGCGCATAGAGCCGGAATTGTCAAGCAAGAGCGTGACCACGGTATCGCGAAATTCGGTGTCTTTTTCCCTTTTAAAGCTAAGCGGGGTAGTGGGGTTCGCGACGATGCGCGCCAAACGCCCTGCGTCCAAAATGCCTTCTTCTAAATCGAACAGCCAAGAACGGTTTTGCTGGGCTTGCAGGCGGCGTTGCAGCTTATTGGCCAGCCGGCTTACGGCCCCCTTTAATGGCTCTAATTGCTGATCCAAATAGGCCCGCAGACGCTCTAGTTCAACGGCATCGGCAAGCTCTTCTGCCTTGATCTCTTCATCATATTTGGTTTCATAGACGTTGTAATTCGGATCAGCATCCGAAATTGGTTGCGGAGCAGGGGGCTCCATTGGAGCATCGCCATCGGGCAGTTCAGTCTCTTCCGACATCTCATCTTCAGCGCTTTCATCGCTGCTGACTTGTGCTGCTGAAGGATCTTGCTGTTCTTCTTGGCTTTGTTCAGGCGTGCTTTCCGTATCATCTTCATTGCTGTCATCTTGGCCCGTACTGTCGGGATCTTGATCTTCTTCCGTACCTTCATCCTGATCTTCGTCAGACTGATCTTCAAGATCATCAGGATCGTCGCCCAGCTGGTCACCATAGCCTAGATCCGAAATGATTTGGCGGGCAAATTTCGCAAACGCGCTTTGATCTTTCAATTTGCTCTGAAGATCTGCCAAAGTGCCACCGGCTTGCTCTTCGATGAACCCCTGCCAAAGCTGCATAATGTTTTGCGCGGCGGGCGGCATATCGCGCCCCGTGGCCAAATGCCGGATCAGGTATCCAGCGGCGGTCGATAAAGGTGCATCAGAGCGGTCGGTGATATTAAGATAGCCAAGCCGGGCTGCATCCGCGCCAATTTTCGCATCAATATTTCCCGCCGTACCCGGCATATCTTGTGCGCCAACGGCTTCGCAGCGGGCCACTTCCATCGCCTCATAAAGTTCGCGCGCCATATTGCCCTGGGGGGCGTATTTTGTATGCGTTCCATCATCGTGATATTTGCGGTGCAGGGCCAAAGCATCCGCTGTCCCTCTTGCCACCAAAACTTCATCACGGGTCATTCTACGGCTGATTTGGGGCAAGCGCATGACATCGCCGGATACGCCAGCCGGATCCACGGAATAGGTGATCGACAGATCGGCATCATTGGCCATCACTTTGGTGGCTTCAGCCAAAGCTTTTTTAAATGGATCGGCCGGGTTATCTGAATTTGGTCCCATAACGCAAGTCTCGCTGAACGTTTGAATAATGCAAGCTCTGTTTACAATGCCGCAACCTGAGTTTTAGCGCGCGCTTTCCTGTAGGGTTGGAAAAATCAAAAACGCGCGCGCGCTGCGGCTTAAAACTTTAGCCCAAGCTGACGCTGGCAGCGCTTTCTGGCAGTTCTTCGTCAAAACAGCGCTGGTAGAATTCTGCCACGGTCTGACGCTCAAGCTCATCGCATTTGTTCAGGAAAGACAAACGAAACGCGTAGCCTATATTGCGGAAAATTTCTGCATTTTGCGCCCAATTGATCACGGTGCGCGGGCTCATTACGGTTGATAGGTCGCCATTCATAAACGCGGTACGGGTTAGATCTGCAACCGTTACCATTTGCTTTACCGTTTTGCGCCCGTTTTCCGTGTTATAATGGGGGGCTTTTGCCAAAATTATTGCGGTTTCGGCATCGATGGACAGATAATTCAAGGTAGCGACAAGCGACCAACGGTCCATTTGGGCTTGGTTTATTTGTTGGGTGCCATGATAGAGGCCGGTGGTATCGCCCAGACCGACAGTATTGGCGGTTGCAAACAGCCGGAACTGCGGATGCGGTGTGATAATTTCGTTTTGATCCATCAGGGTAAGTTTGCCATCATGTTCGAGCACGCGCTGGATCACAAACATCACATCGGCGCGCCCGGCATCATATTCGTCAAAAACAATCGCCACCGGGTTGCGCAGCGCCCATGGCAAGATGCCTTCGTGGAATTCGGTGACCTGAACGCCATCGCGCAATTTGATCGCATCTTTTCCGATTAAATCGATACGGCTGATATGGCTGTCCAGATTAACGCGCACGGCGGGCCAGTTCAGGCGGGCTGCCACTTGCTCAATATGTGTTGATTTGCCCGTTCCGTGATAGCCTTGGATCATCACCCGGCGATTATGCGAAAACCCTGCTAGAATAGCCATGGTTGTATCGGGATCAAACTTATAGGTCGTGTCAATTTCGGGAACCCGCTCAGAGCGATCTGCAAAGCCTTTCACAACCATATCTGTGTCAAGCCCGAACATTTCACGCACTGAAATATCCTCAGTCGGTTTTACATCCATTGTATTGCCGCCGTCAGCCATACTTGCGTTTCCTTTAATTGCCAATTTTAACCTCTGCTCTGGTGCAACATAAAGCGGTTAAGGGCAAGGGGAAGGGCAAAAATAGTCAAAATAGAGTTCTATCCGCTCTTTTATGGCGGCGGCGTATTTCGATCTTGAGGTCACGCAAAAAACCGGACTTTTTGCTTTCTTAAACCAAAAACTCTGCTGGATCAGGTATATCCTTCGAGTTGAACCGATAGAGTTCTTCAAAATCGCGAAAAACTGCGTTTTCGATTGCGTCTTTACTGGATTTTTTTACCGATGGGTGCTGTCTGATACGCTGCATATAAGGGGCTGTATCTTCTGAAACAGGCAGTTCGTAAGTCTGAATACGTGTGATAATGGGCGCGTAAAACGCATTTAAAGCGCTGAATTCTCCAGCCAAGAATGGACCTTTAGAAAGTGTTAGAATAATGCGCCATGCAGTCTTGAGACGGTCTATGTCTTTGCGGACTAAAAGTTTGTCCCGCCAGATCAATCGGCCAATCTGGGGAAGATCTGCGTCAATATTCGTTGGGCAATGTCTGCGCAGCGCAAAAAAGCAACTCTGCATTTCAGCGCAAAGGCTGCGCGCTTGAGCGTGCAAGGCGACGTTTCGGGGCCAAATCTTAAACTGAGGGTTTTGCTCTACACGATATTCTATGATCGCCAGCGGTTCCCATATGATCAAAGGGTCAGCTTGCGGGCTGGCGCTGTTTGAGCATTGCAGAAAGGGATCCTTACCCGCTGGCGAATATTTGGCAACGGTTTGTTTGAACTGCGAGCTTTCAGAAAATCCGTCGAAGGGAATGAGCTTTTCGGTGAATTGAATGCCGAAAGCGTGCAACACCAACCACGGCCGCATTGACCAGCTTGAATAATTTTTATCGCCAATAAACAGCGTGATTGCCACAGGCTAGCCCACTTTTGTGAGTTTCACAGAGCAACCCGCCATAACAATATGTAGATTTTAGGGTGCAGACCTGATTATTTGAAGTTTCGGCTGTCTTTTAATTGATCCCAAGCCCAAACCACTTCTTGTAGCTGTTCTTCTTGGCTGCGATCGCCGCCATTCATATCTGGGTGTAAGACTTTGATCAGCGCTTTATACGCGCCGCGCACTTCTGCTTTGCTCCAATTGTCTTTGCCTTCTAAGATTTCCAAAGCGCGGCGCTCGGTTGGCGGTAGACGTCGGCCACTGCCAGCCGAGCCTCCAGATTTGCCTGGGTTCTTGGTGGCATTTTCGCCCAAAACCTGATGCGGATCCTCAATCCCAAGCCGCGCCCAAGCACGGGCTTCTGTGTCGCGGAAATCTTTGGTTTCTCTTTCCCAGACTTTGTCTTTCGAGCGCTGGGCATTGATTTCGGCCTCTGTGGTGCCGTTAAAGAAATTCCATTTTAAATTATACTCGCGCACATGATCTTTGCAGAACCAGAAAAAATCATCCAACACATCGGGGGCTTTTGGCGCGCGGAATTTTCCAGCCTCTTGGCAGCCATCATGTTCGCACAGTCGGGTCGAGGTGTCCGAGGCTCCAGACATGCTGCGCCGCCCGCGCGGATTTTTCTTCTTCGAAGAAGACACAGACATATCAAAACCAAATGGGTCGGAGGCAGCCATAAATTCACCTTTTCTGTTCAAGGCAGATAGCATAGGCTTTCCTCAGGTAATTTGAAGAGGCGAAAACAAAAAATATGACCCGAGTGGAACAAATTCGCAAAAATCTTGAGAATTCTTTTCAATCAAGCTTTTTGGAGGTCGTAGATGAGAGCGATCAGCACCGTGGGCATGCCGGCGCGCCAGAAGGCGGGCAAAGCCATTTTCGCGTCCGCCTGAAATCTGAGCAGTTTAAAGGGCAATCGCGAATCGCGCGGCATCGTGCGGTGCATGCAGCGCTGGGGCCAGAGTTGATCGGCGCGATTCACGCTTTGGCTTTAGAACTTGATACCCCTTAAGCCTTAACCTTTAACCGCTTGAAAGGGCCCGCACCTGTTGCTGAAACCCAACTGGTGCCACGCGCTGGGCCTTGCCATCGTATTTATTGGGCCAATTTTGTGGCAACCAGTTCATTCACCACTTTTGGATTGGCTTTGCCGCCTGTGGCTTTCATCACTTGTCCGACGAACCAGCCTGCCAGCTTGGGGTTGGCCTTGGCTTTTTCAACTTGTGCTGGATTATCTGCGATCACTTGATCCACCGCCGCTTCGATCGCTCCTGTATCCGTTACTTGTTTTAAGCCGCGCGAGTCCACGATCTGCGCCGGCTCACCGCCCTCGCTATAAACAATTTCAAACACATCCTTGGCGATTTTCCCGCTGATCTCGCCTTTGGAAATCAGATCGATAATACCGCCCAGTTGCGCCGGGGTGACCGGGCTTTCACTTATATCACAATCATCTTTTTTGAGGCGTCCAAAAAGTTCGTTAATCACCCAATTTGCGGCCAATTTGCCATCACGCCCCTTGGCCACTTCTTCAAAATAACCCGCCGAGTCAAGCTCTGCCGTTAGGACATTGGCATCATATTCCGAGAGGCTGAAATCTGTAACGAAGCGGGCTTTTTTCTGATCGGGCAGCTCTGGCAGATTGGCTGCAATCTCATCCACCCAGTCTTGTTCGATTTCTAAAGGTAAAAGATCCGGATCGGGGAAGTAGCGATAATCATGCGCCTCTTCTTTGGAGCGCATAGAGCGCGTTTCGCCTTTGTCGGGATCATAAAGCCGGGTTTCTTGATCGACGCTTCCGCCGCTTTCTACGATCGCAATTTGCCGCCGTGCTTCCACGTCAATAGCTTGCTGAATAAATCGCATTGAGTTCATATTCTTGATTTCACAGCGCGTGCCAAGATGCGAAAAATCTCCGCTTTCGAGATATTTTTCATATTGCCCTGGCTGGCAAATCGAGACGTTGACATCGGCGCGCAGGTTCCCGTTTTGCATATTCCCGTCACAGGTGCCCAAATAGCGCAGGATCTGACGCAATTTCACGATATATGCGGCGGCCTCTTCTGGGCCCCGAATATCGGGGCGGCTGACGATCTCCATCAGCGCCACTCCGGTGCGGTTCAGATCAACAAATGACATATTTGGATCCATGTCATGGATCGATTTTCCGGCATCTTGTTCGATATGAATGCGTTCAATACGGACCCGGCGCGCAACGCCCGGCGCCATATCAACGATCACTTCACCCTCGCCAACGATCGGATGATAGAGCTGGCTGATCTGATATCCTTGAGGAAGGTCTGGATAAAAATAATTCTTTCGGTCAAAGGCAGAGAATAAATTAATTTCGGCCTGCAAACCCAGCCCAGTTCTGACCGCCTGCTCAACGCAAAATTCATTTATTACCGGCAGCATGCCCGGCATTGCAGCATCCACGAACGCAACATTGGAATTTGGTTCATTTCCAAATTTTGTGGATGCGCCAGAAAATAACTTTGCTTTTGATGCAATTTGGGCGTGCACTTCCATGCCGATCACCAATTCCCAGTCATATTTAGCACCGGCGATGGTTTTGATCTTGGGCGGTTCAAATGTCAGATCCAGCATGGTGCATGTCCTTTAAGGCGTGGTTTCTTTGCGCCGGTTTAGCCAATGCGGCTGCGGGTTTCAATCTCTTTGCGCCTCATTCGCGTTCTCGTTGCAGTGCGCTCTGCGCACCAGCAGGGCGACTGCTTGGCCGTTTGCGCGGCGCGTCAGTCGTGTACAATCCTTGAAAGCATCTCGCGCGAGTCTCGGCTGAGCCCATCCATCTCTAACATGTTTTGCAAAAGCGGCTTCAATAGGGCTTGCCGACCTTTATCAAATTGGCGCCAAGTTTTGAACGCTCCGCACATGCGGGCGGCGGTTTGCGGATTGATTTGATCAAGCCGTGAAAGCCACTGCACCATTAATTCATAGCCTTGGCCCGATAGGTGATGGAACCCTGCCATATTGCCCGCCAGTGATCCAAAAACCGCTCGAAAACGATTGGGGTTTTTCCAATTGAAATCTTCATGTTGCGTAAGAGATTTTGCAACAATTGCAGCTTTTTCCGGCGGCGCGAAAGCCACCTGCAAGGCAAACCACTTATCGATTACCAGCCGATCTTCTTTCCATTGACGATAGAATGCCTGCGCCTGTTCGGCGCCCTTTTCAACCGATAAAAGCGCGCTGAGCGCGGCTTGCTGCTGGGTCATGTTATTGGCGGTGTCGAATTGTTTTTTTGCGGCCTCGCCGGCATCAATCCGCGTTAGATAAACCAAAGCCCTATTGGCCAGCGCGCGCGCATTAGATTGCTGCGCGTTTGGTGCATAAGGCTCTTGTATCTGATGCGCGGCATGCAATTGCGGCCAGATATCTTGCAAATGCTGGGCAAGCGTTTGATGCAGGGTTTCAAGCGCGTCGAAAATGCGCTGTGGCTCGGGGGTTAGGCCATCTGCGTAGAGCGACCGGGCTATTTCATCTTGCGATGGCAGGCCAAGCACCAAGGCGCGAAACGCCGGATCAAGCGCGTCATCGCTGGCCACAGCCTGCAGCGCATCCAAAAACGCAAGCGCAGGAGCCTGATTGTGTTGCGCCAATTCTTTCAAACTTTCAACGGCCAGCGTGCGGGCGGCCTGCCATTTGTTGAAAGGATCGGGGTCATGCGCAAGCAGAAAGGCTTTGGTAGCGTCGTTCTGGGTGTGTTTGAGCAGGATGGGGGCTGAAAATTCGCGTAAAATCGAGGCGATAGGGCGTTCAGAGCTTGCAAATGTAAAGCTTTGTTGGGGTTGGTTAAGCTCGAAGATCTGCGTGGGCAAAAGCTCTTGTCCGCAAGGCGATAATAAGCCCAGGGCAATTGGTATGACTTTGGGATCTTTTTCTATTTGTCCTGGCGTTGCCGGGGTTTTTTGCGAAAAAGTAAGTTGGAATTCACCCTTTGCATAGGTTTCTGTTACGCTCACTTCGGGGGTGCCGGCTTGCGTGTACCAGTTTTTGAATTGGCTCAAATCGCGCCCGGTGCTGTCTTCAAAAACCTGTAGCCAATCTTCGATGGTGGCGGCATCGCCATCATGACGCTGAAAATAAAGCGCCAAAGCTTTGTAATAGGCCTGATCGCCGACAAGCGTTTTCAGCATGCCAATTAATTCAGCGCCTTTTTCATAAACCGTGGCCGTGTAAAAATTATTAATCTCGATAAAGCTGTCAGGGCGCACGGGATGCGCAAGCGGGCCAGCATCCTCGCTAAATTGGATCGCACGGAGCCGGATCACATCTTCGATCCGCTTTACCGCGGCGCTGCGCAGGTCTGATGTGAATTGGGCGTCGCGAAAAACGGTTAGCCCCTCTTTCAGACAAAGTTGAAACCAATCGCGGCAGGTAATGCGGTTGCCGGTCCAATTGTGAAAATACTCATGCGCGATGATCGCCTCGACGCGTTCAAAATCTTTATCTGTGCTGGTGGTTGGGCTGGCCAAGACGCAGGCACTGTTAAAGATATTTAAGCCCTTATTTTCCATTGCGCCCATGTTGAAATCATCAACGGCCACGATGTTGAAGACATCTAAATCATATTCGCGCTGATAGATATTCTGATCCCAGTGCATCGAGGCTTTTAACGCCTCCATGCCGAAGCCGCATTTGTGTTCGTCGCCAGGGCGCACCCAAATATTCAGCGCAACATGATTTCCAGATGCGGTGGTGAAAGTATCGCGATGGGCAACCAACCTGCCGGCCACCAGCGCGAATAAATAGGCAGGTTTGGGCCAAGGGTCTTGCCATTCAGCCCAGTTTTCACCCTGCGCCTTTGGATTGCCGTTTGATAGTAAAATGGGCAAATCGCCCTCAATCCGAACGTGAAACTGCGCCATCACATCGGGGCGGTCGGGATAATAGGTTATCTTTCGAAAGCCTTCCGCCTCGCATTGCGTGCAATACATGCCGTTTGACATATATAACCCCTCAAGCGATGTGTTGTTTTGTGGGTCAATCTCAACCTCACATTCCCAAACAAAGCTAGCGCTGGGAACCCGAACGGATAAGCCGCCTTTCGTGATCTGTGGAGATACAGCCGCGCCATCAATTTTTGCCCAGATAAGGCGTAGATCTTCACCATGTAGGAACAAATCATGTTGCGATGAACCTGCAATCGGCTCAAATTCAACCAAAGAAATGACTCTGGTTTTGAGAGGGTCTAATTGAAACGTCAGATGTACATTTTTGACGCGAAACGGGAAAGGCGCGTAATCCTTGAGATAAATGGTAGTTGGGCTGGCATCTTTCACGGCATATCCTCAAAGCATCATTTCTTTTGATAAATTTAGGTCTAAACCACGGCTTGCAAAGTGCAAGGGCGCTTTGCCTTTTTGGGAGGGATAAACCGCCCATAGGTTCAAGTGCGGGCTGGCGATCTGCTGCTCTGCGCCTATATCACAGCCAGCGCCCGGTTGTGCTTCGTAAAAAACGCACCACAGAGCTGCATAAGTCTGCAACCGTTCAGATCAGGGCTTGAAAATGAAAATGCGAAAAAAAATCGATTTGCCGCAAAAGCTCTGCAAAACCTGCGGACGTCTCTTTCTATGGCGTAAAAAATGGGAAAAAGACTGGGAGCATGTTCAATATTGCAGCGAGAAATGCCGACGAAATAAGAATATTGCGCAGGACCCATCTGGAAAAATCTAGCTTTGGTAAAATAGTTTTACCAAAATAATTGCATATAGGAAACTTTTTCCCTAAAGCAGATGATATCTGAGTTGGAATCAAGCGAAGGGGTGTTCTGTGTCGGAGCGGGTATCACGAGAAGGTTTAAGCGTCGCGCATCAACTGGCGGCATTCATCGAAATAGACGCCTTGCCGGGCACCGGCATAACGCCGACCCAATTTTGGGCAGGGCTCGCGGCGCTTGTTGCAGAATTAGGGCCTAAAAATCGCGATCTTTTACAGACGCGCGAGGATATCCAGACGCAGCTAGACAATTGGTACATCTCGCATCGGGGCGTTGATTATAGCTTCGAAACCTATCAGGACTTTTTGAAAGAGACCGGCTATTTGGTGGATGAAGGGCCGGATTTTAAGATTGAAACGCAGGGCATTGATCCTGAAATCGCGCAGATTGCAGGGCCGCAGCTTGTGGTTCCGGTAATGAACGCACGCTTTGCGTTAAACGCAGCCAATGCGCGCTGGGGCAGCTTGTATGATGCATTATACGGCACCGACGCGATGGGGGATTTACCGCCAGCGGGGGCGTATGACCAAGCGCGTGGCGACCGCGTGGTTGCTTGGGGGCGGGCATTTTTGGACGACAGCCTGCCTTTGGCAAAGGGGTCTTGGTCGGACGTGTCTTGTATGTCTCAAACTAAAGACGGCTTCTGCGCGGATGATATCGGGTTGACGCATCCAGAGCAATTCATCGGGCGGGTTGGCGACGGCGATAGTTTGGGTGGATATATTTTTAAGAACAATGACTTGCACATCATTGTTGATGTCGATTCTGCCAGTGTGATTGGGGCTGCGGATCGGGCCGGAATTTCTGATATTCGGATGGAGTCGGCGATTTCAACCATTATGGATTGCGAAGACAGCGTGGCCGCGGTGGATGGCGCAGACAAGACCCTAGCCTATCGCAATTGGCTGGGGTTGATGAAGCGGGATTTGAGCGAAGCAATCGTAAAGGGCTCTGAGACCTTTACCCGCAGATTAAACGCGGACATCACCTACACCACTGCGCAAGGTTTGCCAGCGCATTTAAAGGGGCGCAGCTTGATGCTGGTGCGCAATGTGGGGCATTTGATGACCACACCGGCAGTGCTGGATCAAGATGGCGCAGAGATAGGGGAAGGCTTACTTGACGCTCTGTGCACCACGATGATTGCGATGCATGATCTTAATTCAGACCAAGGCAACGCGATGCATGGCTCGGTCTATGTGGTGAAGCCGAAGATGCATGGCCCCGCAGAAGTGGCTTTTGCTGATGAAATCTTCAGCCGTGTAGAGGATATTCTGGGCCTGCCGCATCATACGGTGAAATTGGGCATTATGGATGAAGAACGCCGTACCTCTGCCAATCTGAAAGAATGCATTCGCGCTGCAAAAAACCGCGTGGCGTTTATAAATACGGGGTTTTTAGACCGCACGGGTGACGAAATTCATGCAAGTATGGAAATGGGTGCATTTCTTCCCAAGGGCGATATGAAAACCACGCCTTGGATAAAATCTTACGAAGATCGCAATGTTGATATTGGGCTGAAGTGTGGCTTGCAGGGAAAGGCCCAGATTGGAAAAGGCATGTGGGCTATGCCGGACCGTATGGGCGACATGCTTGCGGCGAAAATGGGCCATCCAGAGGCCGGAGCCAATTGTGCTTGGGTGCCATCTCCCACGGCGGCCACCCTGCACGCCACGCATTATCATAAGTTGAACGTGAAGCAGCGCCAAAACGAGCTCGCCGCAGCCGGCCCCCGTGGGACACTAAAGGATCTGTTGACAGTGCCGGTTCTGCGCGGCCGCAATCTCTCGGATCAAGAAATACAAACCGAGATTGAGAATAACGCACAGGGCATTTTAGGCTATGTGGTGCGCTGGGTGGATCAAGGTGTGGGGTGCTCAAAAGTGCCCGATATCAATGATGTTGGATTGATGGAAGATCGGGCAACCTGCCGGATTTCTTCGCAAGCCTTGGCCAATTGGCTGCATCATGGGGTTGTAAGCCACGCGCAGGTCATGGCCGCATTGCACAAAATGGCAGCAGTTGTGGATCGCCAGAATGCAGGGGATGCTGCCTATAGGCCGATGGCGCCCGAGTTTACGGGGTTGGCGTTTCAAGCCGCGTGCGATTTGGTGTTTAAAGGGCGGATACAGCCCTCGGGCTACACAGAGCCAGTGCTGCATGCGCGCCGCCTTGAAGTGAAAGCTGCGCAAGCTGCCGCGGCGGTTGACGCAGCATCTGCCGCATAGGCGAAAAAAACCAAAGAAAATAAGACAGTTTAGGATCAAAGAATGAACGATTTAACCTTGCGTAAGGCCAAGATAATCATCCGCAAAGCCTTGGAAAAAGGCAAAGAACTTGGTTTCAAGCCTTTGAGCGTGGCAGTATTGGACGCGGGCGGGCATTTGATCGCCTTTGAGCGCAGCGATGGCGCCGCGCCAGGACGGGTCGCGATTGCGACAGGCAAGGCCTATGGTGCGGTTATGTTGGGTATGGCGGGGCGCGCGCAGATGGCGCGCGCTGAGCAGCAGGCTTATTTCATGCAGGCGGTGAATGGTGCCTTGCAAGGGCAGGTCGTGCCGGTTCCGGGTGGCGTTTTAATCCGCGATGCTAAACTAAACGTCGTTGGAGCGGTTGGTGTGACGGGCGATTTATCTGATAATGATGAAATTTGTGCCATCGCCGGTGTAGAAGCGACCAACCTGACTGCAGAAGCATAAGCGATTATTGTCAATCTTTGAGTTTCGCCCCTATACTGCGTCTATCAATCACGGGGTAAGCGATGGTACGTCCAATAGTTGGGGTGATATGTAATCACTATATGATCAATGATGAATATCCGGCGCACGCATCGGGTATCATCAATGGTGAGGCGATATCGCAAGTTGCTCAGTGCCTTCCTATGCTTATTCCAGCAGACCCGCAGCAGGTGTCGGTGCAAGACCTGCAAGCGTGCTGCGATGGGTTTTTATTCACTGGAGGCCGGCCCAATATTCACCCCGCAGAATATGGCCATGCTGAAACCCCCGCGCATGGCAGTTTTGATCGGGCGCGGGATGCATTGGTGCTGCCGCTTATTCGGGCGTGTATTGCCTCGGGTCAGCCAATTTTTGGCATTTGTCGGGGCTTTCAAGAGGTGGCGGTTGCGATGGGCAGCACGCTGCACCCCGAAATACGCGATTTGCCGGGCCGGATGAATCATAGAATGCCCCCAGAGGGATCGCTCGATGAAAAATTTGCCCATCGGCATAGCGTTAAACTGACCTCAAATGGCCCGTTCCACCGCCTTTTAGGGGCGCGCGAGGTCTCTACAAATACGCTGCACGGGCAGGGGATTGACCAAGCCGGGCCGCGCGTTGTGATCGATGGGGTTGCCAAAGATGGCACGCCCGAAGCGCTTTATATTAAGGATGCCCCGGGGTTCACTTTATCCGTGCAGTGGCATCCTGAATGGCAAGCTGCTCAAGATGATGTCTCGCGCCCTTTGTTTCAGGCTTTCGGTCAGGCGGTCTATCACTGGGCGGGTCGGTCTTTGCAGGTTGAGCGTGCAGGATGAGGCCAGCGCGATATGCAGGTCTAAACGTTCAAAGGTATTTGCCGGTTAATTGATGTCAGCGATGCTTTCGGTTGAGGCCGCGTTTCTTTGAGCAAGAGGTTGAGCTTTCGGATCGTTTTTTGGTTACCAATTGACAATCTCAGGCGTCGGTTTGATTTGCGGGCAGCTCGGCTTGCCCAGCCCTGATAATTTTTTTGATGCCCCCAGCGCTGCGCTTGCAAAGCCTTGACGTAGCATGGGCTGCCTGCGACGTAGGGATGTCACGCAACGGGTCGCAATGTTTAAGACAGATAAGGATGACTTTGAAAGGTGCCTGAGAAAATGGCTGTTTCAGCAACCGATGAGGCAAAGATATCCACCGCATCCAAGCCCGCGCGGCTAAGGGATATATTTTGGGTTTTTGTCAAAATCGGCTTGTTGTCCTTTGGGGGACCAGCTGGCCAAATTGCATTGATGCATCGCATTCTTGTTGACGAAAAAGAATGGCTGGATGAGCAGTCGTTTCTGAATGCACTGAATTTTTGTATGTTGCTTCCCGGCCCGGAGGCGATGCAACTGGCAACCTTCGCCGGCTGGCGCCTGCGCGGCGTTTCCGGTGGCTTAATCGCTGGCAGCCTATTCGTAATGCCCGGCGCCGTGGTGATGCTGGCTTTATCGATCAGTTACGTGGCCTTTTCTGGAGCGCCGGTGTTATCTGGAATTTTTTTGGGGGTAAAAGCCGCGATCTTAGTCGTGGTGGTGCAAGCCTTAATAACTTTATCCCGCCGTGCTTTGACGCAGATCCAGCATTATGTGATTTCCGGAGCTGCTTTTGTCGGTTTGTTTTTTCTCAATCTGCCTTATCCGGTTATTGTGATTGCCTCTGGGGTGTATGGCGCGTTTTTCTTAAGCGCATATCACAAACGCCCGCAAATTCTATCGCCAGAAGATGCTCAGATTTCCGAGTTGTCTGCGTTTTCTTTCGGGCGATTTGCGATAACGCTTGGGGTGGGGCTTTGTCTCTGGCTGTGCCCACTGGTCATCGTGTTTTGGGGTGTTGGCGTTCCATTTCTGGCTGAGCTTGGTTGGTTTTTCAGCAAACTTGCCTTGGTCACCTTTGGCGGGGCCTATGCCGTTTTGGCGTATATGGCGCAGGATGTGGTAGGGGCGTATGGATGGCTTAATCCGGCGCAAGTTCTAGACGGTTTGGGATTAGCCGAAACCACGCCCGGGCCGCTTATTTTGGTCACGCAATTCGTGGCCTTTGTCGCCGGTTTCCAGCAAGGTGGCTATGCCTTGGCTTTGATGGCCGTCTCGCTTGGGCTTTGGGTGACCTTTGTGCCTTGCTTTTTATGGATTTTTCTCGGCGCGCCATATTTTCAACGCCTGTCAAGCCAGCCAAGGTTATGGGGCGCGCTGGGTGCGGTGACGGCGGCGGTTGTTGGGGTCATCTTGAACCTGTCGGTTTGGTTTGCGCTTCAGGTAAGCTTCGGAACGGTTTTAGAGTTGCGCATGGGGCTTTTAACGTTTTGGTTGCCGCAACTCGCCTCGGTCGATTTAAGAGTGATCGTTATCGCAACGCTTAGTGCCATTTTAATCTGGCGCTTTAAGCTTGCGCTGGGCTGGGTGCTGATGGGCGCTGCCGGGTTCGGCTTGCTGTTTGACTTACTGGTTTGAAATCCAGATCGGCCACGCTTTTAAGCTTGATTGGCCTCTTCAGGTTACGGCGGCGCGAATTTTATAGGCGTCAGCGTCCCACAGGCGGTTTTGCATTACATCGGCAATGATATCGGTGGCCGCTCTTACGTCTTGTTGATCGATGTAAAGCGGCGTGAATCCAAAGCGCATTGTGTCAGGCGCACGAAAATCCCCAATTACCCCGCGCTCGATAAGCGCTTGCATTGCGGCATAGCCTTCTTGAAAATGAAACGCCACTTGAGAGCCGCGTTTATTTGGATCCCGCGGAGAGCCCAATTTTAACATCGGGCATTTATTTTCAATTTCAGCAATGAACAATTGGCTGAGCGCAATAGACTGCGCCCGCAACTCGGCCATATCGACCATATCCCAAACATCAAGTGCGGCTTCGAGGCTGGCCAGCGCCAGAACCGGCGGCGTTCCCACCCGCATGCGGTCAATGCCGTTTCCTGGCTCATAGCCTTGCGCGAAGGCAAATGGCGCGGCATGGCCCAGCCAACCTGATAAGGTTGGTTCAATATTATCAATAAGATGCGGCGCTACATAAATAAAGCCGGGCGATCCTGGCCCGCCATTGAGGTATTTATAAGTACAGCCGACGGCAAAATCTGCTTTGGCTTTGGCAAGCTCTACTTCTATGGCGCCTGCAGAATGGGCAAGGTCCCAGATGCATAAGGCGCCGTTTTGATGCGCCGTTTCGGTAATACTGCACATATCATGCAGGCGGCCAGTACGATAATCGACTTGCGTGATCAGCGTCACAGCGACTTCTTCCGTGATGTGATTGTGCAGATCTTCGGGGGCAACAAGGCGCAACTCATGGCCTTGATTAAGCGCTTGGATCAACCCTTGCGCGATATAAAGATCGGATGGGAAATTTCCGCTATCAGACAAGATCACTTTGCGATCCGGGCGCAATTGCAGCGCAGCATCTAGCGCTTGATAGACTTTAATCGATAAGGTGTCTCCGACAACAACATGCCCGCTTTGTGCCCCAATCAGGCGCGCCAAACGGTCGCCAACCGCATTGGGTTGCGCCATCCAACCGGCTTTGTTCCAACCCGTGATCAACATCTGGCCCCATTCGGCCTTCATCACGGCCTCAACCCGCGCCGCCGCTGCTTTGGGCAGAGGCCCGAGGGAATTGCCATCAAGATAAAGAATGCCGTCGGGCAGGTCGAAGAGAGATTTGGTTTTTTGAAAAATATCGCTCACTTTTAGCCACCTGAAATTTCGATTGCCTGTCCGTTTACACTTCCTGAGGCAGAATTACAGAGCCAAATAGCCGTTTCTGCGATTTCATTAACCTCGATCAGCCGTTTATGGGGGTTGGCGCTGACCATCATTTCCAGCGCCTGCTCTTGGGTGAATCCGCGCTTTTGGATGGCTTCTAGGTTTTGATCGATAATCGGCGTTTGCACATAGCCGGGGCAGATCGCATTGAAGGTAATCGGCCCGCCCAAATGTTCAGCCGCATAAGAGCGGATCAAACCGATCACACCATGTTTGCTTGCCGCATAGGCGCCGCCCCCCTTCAAGCCGCGCAAGCCCGCGATCGAGGAAATCGCGATCACCCGCCCCCAATCTGTGCTTGTCATTGAAGACATCGCTTCGCGAATGGTGATGAAGGCGCCATCAAGATTGGTTGCCATTATTTTGCGCCACAACTCCATTTGTGTTTTTTGCAAGGTTCGTCCTTCTGCTATACCGGCATTCGCCACGCATATTTGCACGGGCCCGTGTTGTTTTACGGCGTTTGCGATCACCTCTTTTTGCGCGGCTTCATCGGTCACATCCATTTCTGCTGGAAATATGCCTTTGCCCGCAGCGGCCTGCAGCACGGCTTTGCGCCGCCCAGTGATCGTGACCTGCGCGCCCTGCGCGGCTAACTTTTGCGCGATCGCCAGCCCAATGCCGCTGCCCCCGCCGGTGATCAATGCGTGCTTTCCCTGCAAATTCATGGCGGTTATCCTTGCTCCTTCGGCCGTGCTCGTTGCCAATCTAGGCATTATTCCCGGTTAAGCCAAGCTGAGTGTGCATTTTACCTCTGCGGCAAACCGATCCTAGATCTGCTTTGTTCCGCCGCATCTGGGCCTAGGGGTTTCGGTTTGTTCTCACCGCAGAATATCGGATATGCCGCAATTATTTTTTGCGTGATGAAACGGATTTTTATCGCTCGCTGCTTCGCGCTATTTTCGCCTTTTGGTTCAATTTATCGAAGCGAAGTGGCTGAAAACCTTATTTTCAGCGCTGTTACCGCTTTCAAAAGGAAGTTTTTAGACGGCTTAGCGCAGAAAAGCGCATTTTAGGGTAGACGTCAGGAAAACAGTCGGTAAACCAACGGCATCGCTTTCACGTGTTTCTGCTTCGGCTACTGGACGGTGCTTTTTGGGGCGCTACGTTTGGCTAGCCAGCCCAAATGCTTTTTGGCTTCACCGTGAAGGGCGCATCCTATGCTCGAAATATCTTCGAGCTTCAAAATAAAGAGTTAGAGGAGTGTGAGACGTGAAAATCGGAACACCCAAAGAGGTAAGCGCGGGCGAGGCCCGTGTAGCAATGACACCAGACAGCGCTTTGCAATTGCAAAAGCTTGGCTATGAATGCGTTGTTGAAAGCGGCGCCGGAGTGGCGGCGGGTTTTGCGGATGCGCTGTATCGAGAGGCCGGCGTTGAGGTGGTAAAAACGGCCGCAGCTTTATGGAAAGCCGCAGATATTATCACCAAAGTGCGCCCACCCAATGCAACCGAAGCGAAACGCTTGACCGATGAGAAGCTTTTGATTTCGTTTTTCTATCCGGCGCAAAATACCGAGCAGATGGAATTACTAGCAGGCAAAGGTGCCAGCGTAATTGCGATGGATATGGTGCCGCGTATCAGCCGGGCGCAAAAGATGGATGCGCTCAGCTCGATGGCGAATATCGCAGGATATCGCGCTGTGATCGAAGCGGGCAATAATTTTGGGCGCTTTTTTACGGGACAGATCACGGCTGCAGGCAAAGTTCCGCCGGCGAAAGTGCTGGTGGTTGGGGCCGGAGTGGCCGGACTTGCTGCCATTGGCACAGCAACATCATTGGGCGCGATAACCTACGCGTTTGACGTGCGCCCCGAAGTGGCAGAGCAGATCGAATCCATGGGTGCGGAATTTGTGTATCTTGATTTTGAAGAAGCTCAACAAGATGGTGCAGCGACGGGGGGCTATGCTGCGCCGTCAAGCCCAGAGTTTCGCGAAAAGCAGCTGGCTAAGTTTCGTGAATTGGCTCCGGATGTGGATATTGTGATCACCACCGCTTTAATTCCGGGGCGCGATGCGCCAAAATTATGGCTTGCTGATATGGTCGCTGCCATGAAACCGGGCTCTGTTGTGGTTGATCTGGCCGCTGAACGCGGTGGCAATTGTGATTTAACCGTCCCAGACGAAAAAATAGTGAGCGAGAACGGCGTAACGGTTGTGGGATATTCAGATTTCCCAAGCCGGATGGCGGCGCAATCTTCAACGCTTTATGCAACGAATATCCGCCATATGATGACGGATCTGACGCCGGAAAAAGACGGGCAGGTCAATCATAATATGGAAGATGACGTGATCCGTGGTGCCACGGTTGCGCATGAGGGCGCGGTAACGTTCCCACCGCCACCGCCAAAAGTGCAGGCGATCGCAGCAAAGCCAAAAGAAACGGTTCCGGAAAAAACACCCGAAGAACGCCGCGCCGAAGAGGCGGCTGCCTTTCAGCAGCAGACGAAGAACCAAGTCACTTTATTGGCTGTTGGTGGCGCATTGATGCTGCTTGTCGGGGCCTATGCACCGGCCAGTTTCATGCAGCATTTTATCGTGTTTGTGCTTTCAGTATTTGTGGGCTTTCAGGTGATTTGGAATGTCAGCCATTCGCTGCACACGCCGTTGATGGCGGTGACCAATGCCATTTCGTCGATTATTATTCTGGGGGCGGTGCTGCAGATTGGGTCTGGCAGTTTCTTGGTTATCCTCTTGGCTGCGATTTCGGTATTCTTTGCCGGAATTAATATCTTTGGCGGCTTTCTTGTAACACGGCGCATGCTTGCCATGTTCCAGAAATCTTAAGGAGGTCGTGATTATGGAATTGGGTTTTACGACTGCCGCTTACGTTGTTGCGGCTGTGCTTTTCATTCTGTCACTTGGCGGTCTATCTGGGCAGGAAAGCGCTAAGCGCGCCGTTTGGTATGGGATCGTGGGGATGGGCCTTGCCGTCCTTGCCACGTTGATTGGCCCAGGCGCTGGGCTTTGGTGGCTGTCTGCACTGTTGATCGCTGCGGGCGGTTTGATCGGGTATCAACTGGCGTCAAAAGTTGAAATGACGCAGATGCCCGAGCTGGTGGCTGGGATGCATGCTCTGGTTGGGCTTGCGGCCGTATTCGTGGGCTTTAACGCGCATTTCGAGCTGGTCAACGTAATGGCGATGGATGACGCTGCTAAAAAAACGCTTGATGGCTTCGCGGCGCTGCTGGCGAAGAAATCAGGCGTTGAAATCAATATCTTGCGCGTTGAAGCGTCTTTAGGGATCTGGATCGGGGCTGTGACCTTCACCGGATCGGTGATTGCTTATGGAAAATTAGCTGGCAAAGTGACCTCGGCGGCGACCAAACTTCCCGGCGGCCATGCGCTGAATGCCAGCGCTGCCTTGGCCTCGGTGATTTGTTTGATTTGGTATCTAAATTCCGGCGAGTTGCTGCCGCTTTTGATCCTAACGCTGATGGCGCTGTTTATCGGCTATCATTTGATCATGGGGATTGGCGGCGCGGATATGCCCGTGGTGGTGTCGATGCTGAATTCCTATTCGGGTTGGGCGGCTGCAGCGATCGGGTTTAGCCTTGGTAATGATTTGCTAATCGTGGTCGGGGCACTGGTCGGCTCATCCGGTGCAATCCTGTCTTATATCATGTGTAAGGCGATGAACCGTTCATTCGTTAGCGTTATTTTGGGCGGCTTTGGTGGTACATCTGGTCCCCAGATGGAAGTCGAGGGTGAGCAAGTGGCGATCGAGGCAGATGGCGTGGCCGCTGCTTTGGAAGAGGCCGATAGCGTTATTATCATTCCAGGTTACGGGATGGCTGTTGCGCAAGCCCAACAGGCGGTGAGCGAGCTGACAAAACGGTTGATTGCCAAAGGCAAAACGGTGCGGTTCGCGATTCACCCCGTTGCTGGGCGGCTTCCTGGCCATATGAATGTTTTGCTCGCCGAGGCCAAAGTGCCCTATGACATCGTTTTGGAAATGGATGAGATTAACGAAGATTTTCCGGAAACAGATGTGTCTATTGTGATTGGTTCAAATGATATTGTGAACCCAGCGGCGCAAGATGACCCGAACAGCCCGATTGCCGGTATGCCGGTGCTGGAATGTTGGAAGTCAAAGCAGGTTTTCGTGTCTAAGCGTGGCCAGGGTACGGGCTATTCGGGCATTGAAAATCCGCTTTTCTTTAAAGAAAATACGCGGATGTTCTATGGCGATGCAAAAGCGTCTCTTGATAAACTTCTTGGGATGATCGATTAACCCGTCTGGGCAGTGATTTTGCAAAAGGCCCCTGCCACATGTGCAGGGGCCTTTTTTTTGTTCGATGCCTGCGTTCACCAAGGCGCTTTGAGGTCGCTGTAGGCTTTGCCTTCTTTGAAAACTGATATACATCCCGCCTACAGCACCGTTTCATCTATCCATGAGGGCCGCATGTCTGCTATCCAAGATCACCCGTTGCGTTATGAGCTGGCCAATGAACTGCACGCGCGTCCGTTTCCATCTTTAGACGCGCCGGGTCGTGTGGCCTATCTTGCCTTCACGCAAAATACTGAGGGCGGGGACCACAGCCGCTTAAACGCCCGCGACCAATTGATCGCGTTGTTAGACCGCTTTGGTGAAACCCATCCGCAACCCGATGCAACGCATTATTTTGGCGCTTTGGGCCGGCATCAGCTTAAATGGGAGCAACATACTGAGTTTGTCACCTATAGCTTGTTCAGCACCGGCGGTGCCGAGCGCCCGTTTGATCCGGCCGAATTTGAAGCTTTCCCCGAGGACTGGCTGCAATCTGTAACTGCCGAACGCATCACGTCGATCAATTTACGCGTTGAAACGCGGATTTCAGATGATGAGATCAGCCAATCACTAGCCGAGTGGTTTGTGCCCGAAAGCCTAACGGTCAGCGAAGTTTTGGATAAATCGGCCGTGGTGGCGGGTGATTTTCGTGTAGATGCATCGGGCCATCAGCGTTTTGCGTTATTTGTCGCAGCCGAAACGGGGCCCAGGCGCATAGGCCGCGTTATCCAGCGGATTTGCGAGATCGAAACCTATAAAAGCATGTCGATGTTGGGGTTCTCAACGGCGCGCAGCATATCGCCGCGCATGGCGCAGATTGATGCAGAGCTCAGCGAATTGATGGCTGATATGACTCAGGCACAAAAATCCCCCGAACGCACATTGGACGCGTTGTTGAAAATTTCCGCTGAATTGGAAAACTTATCAGCGCAAGTTGCGTTTCGCTTTGGCGCCACGGGCGCTTATGAGGCGATTGTCAATCAACGTATCCAAGTGTTGCGCGAAGAGCGCTTTACGGGCCGGCAGACGTTTGGCGAATTTATGATGCGGCGATATGATCCGGCGATGCGCACGGTTAAAGCCTCTGAGCGGCGACTGTCAGCGATGGCGGATCGCGCGATGCGGGCGGGGAATTTATTGCGGACCCGCGTAGATGTTGAACGGTCTGCTCAAAACCAATCGCTCTTGGAAAGTATGAATGCGCGCGCCGATCTTCAGTTGCGTTTGCAAAAAACGGTTGAGGGTTTATCGGTGGTGGCGATCAGCTATTATGCCGTGTCTTTGGCCGGATATTTGATGTCACCCTTAGCAAGCCCACTTGCGATCAGCGCAAATTCATTGAAGGCCACCGTCACGCTGCCGGTGGTGCTGCTGGTTTGGTGGGCCATTCGGCGCATCCGCAAGCGCATTGAGTAGCTAAGCTAGTTGGCATTTTTTAACTGTGAGAGGCTTGCCCCTGTGATAAGGGGCAGGGATGCGGTTATCTTTCACGGCTTCTGGGATCTAATGCATCGCGCAAGCCATCGCCCAGGTAATTGACGCTCAAAACGGTTAGCGAGATCGCCAAGCCGGGCCATATTGCGCGGCCGGGATAAAGCTGTAGATATTCGACTCCATCGTTCAAAAGGCGGCCCCATGTGGGGAAATCGGGGGGAAACCCTAGTCCAAGAAAAGAAAGCGCGCTTTCGGTGATGATCGCGTTGGCGATGCCCAGCGTGGCAGATACCATTATTGGTGAAAAAACATTCGGTAGAATATGGCGCAGAATCAAGGCGGCATCGCCCAACCCAACCGAGCGCGCGGCCAAAATAAATTCGCGCTCTTTGATGGCCAACACATCGGCCCGGACAATGCGCGCGGTTGGCATCCAACTGGTTATACCGATCGCAAAAACGATCAAAATAAACATGCCACGTTCCGGCCCAAAGCTTTGGCTCAGCAGATCGCGAAACAGCAGCATCATAACCAGCAATAAGGGCAGCAATGGCAGCGAGAGAAACATATCGGTCATGCGCATCAATAGCCCATCAAGCCGTTTGTAAAACCCCGCCAAAACGCCAATTAAACTGCCCAAAAAGAGGGATAAAATCATGGCGGTTAAGCCCACAGAAATAGATGTCTGCCCCCCCGCAATCAGCCGCGCGAACGTATCACGGCCCAATTGGTCTGTGCCCAATGGATGCGCCCAGCTGGCACCTTGATTGCGCGCGCGAATATCGATCGTATTGGCTTCAAGATGCCAAAATAATGGCCCAAGCATAACGAGTGCAACGATTAAGATGAATAAGACGCCGCCGAACAACGCGCCTTTATGATGCCTAAACTGCGCCCAGATATCGGCCCATTTGCTATGGGATTGGGTGAAGGCTGTTTGCTCTATGGGCTCAGTCATAGCGAATCCTCGGGTCTAAAACCCCGTAAATCAAGTCTGCAAGCAGATTGAAAAAAATGATTAGAATGGTGAAAATAAACACCAGCGTCTGCACGGTTGGAAGATCATTGGCGTAAATCGCAAGAATAAGCTGTTGGCCGATTCCGTTCACTTTAAAAACCTGTTCGGTGATAATCGCACCGCCGAAAATTGAGGGCACGTTCAAAGCGATCACCGTAACGACCGGGATCATTGAATTACGCAGCACATGCACCATCACCACGGTCCATTCATTCAAGCCTTTCGCCCGTGCGGTGCGTACATAATCTTGATTTAAGTTATCCAGAACTGAGGCCCGCATAAAGCGGCTGAGCTGGGCTGTTGTTTGCAAGGCCAGCACCATAACTGGCAAGACCATTTGTTTAAGCTGAATAATAAAGCTGTCCCAACTGACCACCTCATGCAACGTGTTATAGGTAGAGGGCAACCAGCCCAATTGCACGGCGAATAAAACGATCACCGCGACGCCGCTGAAAAATGGCGGAACTGAATAACCGATCATCGCTACGAAAGTACCAACTTGATCAAAAACGGAATATTGGCGATAGGCAGAATAAATGCCGATTGGCAGCGCGATCAAAATACCCACCAGATAGGCCATACCTACCACCCAAAGCGTTTGCGGAAGCCGCTGAACCACCACATCCATTACGGGGCTGCGGGTTTGCCAGCTGATGACGCGTAGATCGTCTTTTGAAAATTGTGTGTTGAACAGATGGTCGATGAGCACTTGCGGTTCAATCCAGAAAAATTGCACCAACCACTTGAAATATTGAACATGCAGAGGTTGCCCCAAGCCAAGCGCTTCGCGCATTTTCTGTTTCACTTCTGGGGGAACCGTTAAGGGCACCTGCGCCATCGGGTCATTGGGCGCCAAGTTCAGCAACAAAAATACGATGAGCGAAATGAATAAAAGCGTCGGTATGGCGATTGCCAGCCGCCGCATCGCAAAAGTAAACATTTAAAAACCTTTTACTTCGGTAAATTATACCGTGATCTGCGCCGCGATGACCGCGGCGCAGACCTGTGCTGCTATTACTTAATGCGATACCAATCGGCAATATTCCAAAGCTCGGAATCCCAGGTGTTCAGGATCACCCCACCTAAAGAATTCGCATGTGCAGACACGCGGCCACGATGGACCAAGGGCACGATCGTATAGCTGTCTTTGGTGAGCATATTGTTCAATGCGATACCGATTTCTCCGCGCCGGGCTAAATCACCGGTTTTGGTCAATTCGGCGTAAAGCGCGTCATAGGCTGGATCGCAAAAGCGGTTGATATTCTCACCTTGCCATTGCGATTCTGGGCGTGGCTCTGTGCCACACAGATATTGCGCCAGATAGGATTGTGGGTCTGTGCCGCTAAAGGTATTCGCGTACATTTCCACATCCGCATAGAATTTCTGGAACGTATCCGGTGAGCCGGGGTCGCCGCCGAAAAACACCGAGGCATTCAAATTGCGCAATTCGGTTTCCACGCCGATTTGGCCCCACCATTCTTTGATTAAGGCTTGGAAATCTTGGCGCACCGCATTGGTTGAGGTTTGATAGAGAATGGATAAACGCATGCCGTCTTTGCTGCGGATCCCGTCGCCACCTGTAACCCAACCGCTTGCATCAAGCAGCGCATTGGCGCCTGCGATATCTTGTGCCACGCAATAATCATTTTTGGCTGCATATAAATCCGGCGCGGGCACCAGATCACAGGTTACTTTGCCGGCCTTGCCATAACCGATTTCTACCAATAAGGGGCGGTCAATCGCCATGGAAAGGGCTTTGCGTACGTTGATATCTGATAAAAACGGATGTGGCGCTTTGCGGGTAGAGCGCGTATCGGCATCCAGCTCGGGCGAAGGATCGGTAAGGTTCATCTCGATCCGTTCGACCAAAGGCCCAAAACCAGCAATCGCTTTGCCTTTACCGGCGCTTTCCATATTCGCGATCACTTCGGGCGCCAGTTGCAGGTTCCAAGCGTAATCAAATTCGCCGGTTTCCAGCACGGAGCGTCCGGCGGCGCTGGCATCTCCGCCACCCTTAAATGTAACGGTCGCAAAGGCTGGCTTTGCGGGATCACGATAGTGATCATTTGCCTTCATTTGAATCACATCATTGGGTCGAAAATCGGTTACAACAAAGGGCCCGGTGCCAATCGGGTAGAAATTTTGATCGGTGCATTCGGGGGCTTTGGCGCCCATACAATTTTCAAATTGGGCTTTTTGAATGATCGGGGCGGTATAGCCCATAAAAGGCCCGTAAGGGTTGGGTTTTGGCGCGTCAAAATTTACCGTGACCGTAAGGTCATCTACAATATCTACGCTGGAAACCCCCGCAAAATAGGATAACGAGGCGCAGCCCATATCTGGGTGCAAGCAATAATCAGCTGAAAACTTAACATCTTCGGAGGTCACAGCGCTGCCATCAGACCATAACAGCCCAGGTTTCAGCTTCCACGTGATCGAGGTTAGATCGGCGCTGACACCGCCATTGCCAACCGTCGGAATTTCTTCGGCGAGATAGGCCACCAAAGCGCCCGTATTGTCATAGCGGCCTAAAGGTTCAACGACCAATGAAGAGGATTCCAAATCTTTTGTGCCGCCGGTCAGGTAGGGGTTTAAGATCGAGGGGGCTTGCCAATAAATTATGCTGACATTTCCATCGCCTCCGCGATCAGCAAAGCTTGGCGAAGACAGTCCAAGCGCCGACAAGGCCAGTATTACCAGTGAATGTGTTTGCATTTTACTATTCCTTAATGGTTGGTGGGGAGCAACATTCCCCTCTCTTACTTCACATAGAAACGCAGCGGCGTTTACGCGTCGCGCATTCGCTCTACTCAAATAAAAGACCCAAATGGTATTGGTCATTGGGTTTCGTATGAGCATGGAAACATAGTTTTCGCGAAAAGCAATGTTTTTTAGAAATTTGACCGGTTTATTATGATTGATTTGACAAGCGGCAAAGGGTGCCGCTAGCGTGGACCAGCCGTAAAAGAGTGTTTTTAATGTTAGATGATGCCGTGCAGCCGATTGCTGAGTTTCAGAACTTAAGGGTGACTTTTCAGACCAAAGCTGGCGAAGTTATTGGGGTTGAGGACCTTTCTTTTCAAATCAATCCAGGCGAAACCGTCTGCGTGGTTGGAGAATCCGGCTCAGGAAAATCAGTTTCCGCGCTCTCTATGATGCGGTTGGTGGAATTTGGAGGCGGAGCGCTTGCTGGCGGCCAATTGCGGCTGAGGCCTGAAAAAGGCGGGCAGCTCGATGTGGTGAACGCTCAGCCTGCCACAATGCGCAAAGTGCGCGGCAACGATATAGGCATGATTTTTCAAGAGCCAATGACGGCGCTTAACCCTGTGTTCACGATTGAGCGGCAATTGGTGGAAGGGTTGAAGCTGCATCTTCAGTTGGGGCAGGGGGCTGCCCGCGCGCGCGCGCTCGAGTTGATGAAGCAAGTGCGTATTCCCGAACCCGAGCGGCGCTTGAAACAATATCCGCATGAACTTTCTGGTGGAATGCGCCAGCGCGTGGTGATTGCCATGGCGCTTGCCTGCAGGCCCCGCTTGTTGATTGCGGATGAACCGACAACCGCGCTGGATGTTACCATTCAAGCAGAGATTTTATCGCTGATTGATCGACTGAAGCAAGAAACCGGTGCGGCGGTTATGTTTATCACGCATGATATGGCGGTGGTTGCCCAGATGGCGGACCGGGTCGTGGTGATGTATCGTGGGCGCAAAGTGGAAGAAGGTCCGGTTGACCAAATTTTTCAAGCGCCCCAGCATGAATATACCAAAGCGCTGCTTGCAGCGGTGCCAAGATTGGGCGATATGCGCGGCACATCTTATCCGCAGCCGCTGCCGCTTTTGGGTGCGAAAGCGCAAGCGGTGGAGCCAATTATTGGCAGCGATGCACCTCTTTTAAAAGTGAAAAATTTGGTGACGCGGTTCGATGTGTCGGGTGGATTTTTTCGCCGCACGGTGGCGAGGGTTCACGCCGTAGAAGATGTTTCATTCACGCTTCAAAAGGGTCGTACCTTATCTTTGGTAGGCGAATCAGGGTGCGGCAAATCAACCGTTGGGCGTTCTTTGTTGCGCTTGGTTGAGCCGCATTCCGGGGAAGTTGAGATTGATGGTGAGATTTTAGGCGATATGAGCGCTGCCGATTTGCGCCGCGCGCGCGCCAAAATGCAAATGGTGTTTCAGGATCCCTTTGCCTCGCTCAATCCGCAAATGACGCTGATGGCGCAGGTTGCAGAGCCTTTGCGCAGTTTTGGCACGCATAAAGGGGCGGCGCTTCAAAACCGGGTGTCCGAGCTGTTCGATCAGGTTGAATTGCCCCGCAGCTTTTTAGGACGGTATCCGCATGAGCTATCCGGGGGGCAACGTCAACGCGTGGCGATTGCCCGCGCCTTAGCGTTGAATCCACAGCTGATTGTGGCGGATGAAGCCGTCAGTGCGCTGGATGTGTCTGTGCAAGCGCAGGTTTTAAACCTGATGATGGGGCTGCAGGCTAATCTGGGCCTTTCGTTTCTATTCATTAGCCATGATATGGCGGTTGTTGAACGGGTAAGCCATGATGTGGCGGTGATGTATTTGGGGCGCATTGTTGAAATCGGACCGCGCCAAAAAGTATTTGAAACCCCGCAACACCCTTACACGAAAGCCTTGATGAAAGCGGTTCCGATCGCAGATCCTGCTAAAAAACAACTGGATCGTGATTTGCAATTCAAGGCGATTCCCTCGCCTATTCATGCCTTAGACTACATCCCTGAACCCTCAGTTTACACAGAAATCACGCGCGATCATTTCGTGTTGCAAACCCATTGTGGATATTAAAAAATGACGTCTCAGAGATTATCGCCTTTTGATATTATGTGCCATTTGGTTGCCTTTCCAACAGTAAGCAAAGACAGTAATCTACCCCTGATTGACTGGGTTGAAACATATTTAAAAAGCCATCACATCACCCCCCATCGATGCTATAATGGCGAAAAGGACAAAGCTGCCCTTTTTGCGCATGTCGGGCCCGAAACCGCGGGTGGGGTTGTGTTATCAGGACATAGCGATGTGGTGCCCGTTGCGGGGCAGCTTTGGGAACAAGATCCTTGGACGGTGCTGAAGAAAGACAACCGATATTACGGGCGTGGCACCTGTGATATGAAAGGATTTGTGGCCTTGGCGATTTGGGCGCTTGTCGAGGCGCGCTATGCAGACTTGCAAAAACCTTTGCAGCTTGCGCTCAGCTATGATGAAGAAGTTGGCTGTTTGGGCGCCCCTTCAATGATTGAGGCGATGCGCGCAAGCCTACCCTTTGCCGAGCGGGTGATCGTTGGAGAACCTTCGATGATGCAAACGGTCACGGGGCATAAGGGCGGGATCGGGTTTGAAACGCATGTAAGCGGGTTTGAAGTACATTCTTCTTTGATTGATCAAGGCGTTAGCGCAATTATGTCGGGGGCGAAGCTGATCGATTGGGCAAATGATGTGAATTCTGAGAATAGGGCCAAATCTGCCAGCGAAATCGCTCTGATGTTTGATCCCCCCTATACCACAGCCCATGTGGGAATGATTTCGGGGGGAACCGCGCATAATATTACTGCGAAGGATTGTTGGTTTAGCATGGATTTTCGGGTTGTTGCAGATGAACAGGAAGCGGATTGGACGGCAAAATACAAAGCCGCTGCGCGGGCGCTCGAAGCCGAAATGCAGGCAACGCGCCCCGAAGCGGCGATCAGTTTAAAGCAACGGTTTTATGTTCCGGCGCTTCGCCCCGAACCGACTGCTTTGGCTGAAACTTTGGCGCGGCAACTCACGGGCGATAATGAAACGCATGTTGTTTCCTATGGCACCGAGGCGGGGCAATTCCAACAAGCAGGGTATTCTGCGGTCATTTGCGGACCGGGCGATATTGCGCAAGCCCATCAGCCCAACGAATATATCGAGATTGCGCAATTTGACAAAGGCCATCAGTTCATGCGGGACCTTTTGAATATGCTGGAAAAAGGATAGAATATGCCCTTTAAAAATGCTGTCGCTGAGTTGCAGCCAGAAATCGCAGCTTGGCGCCAAGCGCTTCATTCTGACCCCGAATTGCTGTTTGAAACGCACCGAACAGCAGCGTTTGTCGCGCAAAAGCTGCGCGAGTTTGGGGTTGATGAGGTTGTCACAGGTTTGGGGCGCACTGGGGTGGTTGGTGTGATCCGCGGTGCCAGACAAACCTCGGGCCGGGTGATAGGGTTGCGCGCGGATATGGACGCGCTGCCCATTCAAGAAGAGACGGGCCTTGACTATGCGAGCAAAACCGCAGGCGCTATGCATGCGTGCGGGCATGATGGGCATACGGCGATGTTGCTGGGGGCTGCAAAATACCTCGCCGAGACGCGGAATTTTGACGGCACTGCAGTGGTGATTTTTCAGCCCGCAGAAGAAGGCGGCGGTGGTGGCCGAGAAATGTGTGAAGATGGGTTGATGGAGCGTTTTGGGATCCAACAGGTCTATGGCATGCATAATTGGCCGCAAATGCCGACCGGAGAATTCGCCATTCGCTCTGGTGCTTTTTTTGCAGCTACGGATATGTTCGAACTGACCATTAAGGGCCGGGGCGGGCATGCGGCCAAGCCCAATATCACGGTGGATCCCACTTTGGTGGCCAGCCATGTTGTTTTGGCGCTGCAATCCATCGTCAGCCGCAATGCGGATCCGGTTGGGCAACTGGTTGTGTCGGTCACCTCTTTTGAAACATCCTCAACGGCGTTTAACGTTATTCCACAAGACGTACGGTTGCGCGGCACTGTTCGAAGCTTGGCCGCCCCGCTCCAAGATTTGGCCGAAGAGCGGATTGGCGATATTGCAAGGGGAACCGCGGCCGCTTATGGCGCCGAGGCAGAATTGCAATATAAACGCAGCTATCCCGTGATGGCTAATCATGAGGTCGAAACCGAATTTGCAGCCGATATGGCACGCCGAGTTTCCGGGGATTGCGCTCCGGCCGATTTGGTCATGGGAGGCGAGGATTTTTCGTTCATGCTGAATGAGAGACCAGGGGCCTATATCTTGATTGGCAATGGTGACAGCGCGCCGGTGCATCATCCTGAATATAACTTCAATGATGAGGCGATTACAGCCGGATGCAGCTGGTGGGTTGAACTGATCGAGCAGGGTATGCCCGCGGTATAAGTTTAAATCAGCCTTTTCTTCAAAGACCAAAGGCGCTACCAGCACGAAAGCGCAAAAAAGGATAACGGATGGCCGTTGCAAATATCGTTTGTATTAAATGGGGTACGCTCTTCGGCCCTGAATATGTGAACCGGCTCTATTCTGGCGTCAGGCGCAATCTTGATGCGGATATTCGCTTTTTGTGCATGACAGAAAACAGCGCTGGTTTTCATCCTGATATCGAAGTGTTAGACTTGCCGAATGAGCCGTTTTTAGAGCCGATGAATGCGGCATTGGCTGTTGCCAACCGGCAAGGCGCGATGCGCAAAACCTCTTTGTTCAAGCCGGGGTTAATCCGTGATCTTGAGGGCCCCATTTTAGGTTTCGACCTTGATGTTGTTGTCACCGGGTCCTTGAATGAAATTTGGCAAATGCCGGCCGATAAAATTGCCATGCGCCATGATTGGATCGAGGCGCGCAAAGGCCGCCCAACCGGGCATGGCTCGGTTTTTCGATTTGATCCCGCCCGACATGGATATTTATACGAGGATTTGGCGAAAAATCCCTATGCAGAGGTTGAAAAAGCGCGAGGTTCTGAGCAGCGCTATACCTCTCATAAGGCGATGGATAATGATGATTTTGCCTATATCCCGAATGAGCTTGTTCTGAGCTTCAAACATGATTGTTTGGATCTGCCGCCGATGAATTACTTGCGCCAGCCCCGTTTGCCGCAAAATGCCCGCGTTGTCTGCTTTCATGGCCGCCCGAAAATGCCCGAAGTTTTGGCAGGATATCGCGGATCACTGCTGCGCTGGTCTTTGGCATGTGATTGGTTGCAAGAGCATTGGGTTGAGCGCTCTAAAAAAGATTTAGGCGCAGAGTTCGGCTGAAATTATTCTGAGCCATACGGTGAAACAGACCAGTTTCATCACGCATTAATACATCCTCTTGCGCATTGCGAACAAACGCTAAAATATTGTTTCTAATGCTTTAAGTATAATTCTTATCCGCCAGTATGGCTCATGTGGCGGGTCATCTGTCCGGTGATTTCTTGGCGTGAATAATCAAAATCATGGCCCTTTGGTTTACGCCCTATGGCAGAGTGAATGGCGCGAATTAAAGGGCCATTATCGCTAGGATCAGCGCGCAATGGCGCCCTTAGATCCGCGTTATCCTCTTGACCCAAACACATGAACAGCTCCCCTGTGCAGGTCAGTCTGACGCGGTTGCAACTTTCACAAAAATTATGCGTTAATGGTGTGATGAATCCAATTCTTTGCCCTGTCTGGCGCAATTCAACATAGCGGGCTGGTCCTCCGGTGCGCTCGGGCAAGTCGATCAAATCATAGTTTTGCGATAGCTCTTGGCGCAAATCACTCAGCGCCCAATACTGGCCAACTCTGTCGGTTTCCCCCAAATCTCCCATGGGCATCACTTCGATCCATGTCAGGTCGATATCGCGCTGCGCGCACCACTCCGTGATGCTGAATAATTCTTCCTGATTAAAGCCTTTCAGCGCCACTGCGTTGATCTTAACGCGCATTCCGACGCGCTGGGCTGCATCAATTCCGCGCAACACTTGCGGCAACCGCCCCCAACGGGTGACCTTCGCAAATTTTTCGTCGTTTAACGTATCGAGTGAAACGTTTACGCGCCTGACGCCAGCGCCATAGAGATCTTGTGCAAAGCGCTCTAATTGCGAGCCATTGGTTGTAAGCGTCAGCTCTTTTAACGCCCCGCTGTCCAGATGGCGGGACATGGCGTTGAAGAAAGACATGATATTTCTTCGCACCAAAGGTTCCCCGCCGGTGATGCGCAATTTCTCGACGCCAAGCGCCACAAATGTTGAGCATAAGCGATCTAGCTCTTCCAAGGTAAGCAGCTTTGCCTTGGGCAGGAATTTCATATTTTCGGACATGCAATAGACGCAGCGAAAATCGCAGCGATCGGTCACCGACACCCGCAGGTAATTTATGGCGCGGGCAAAAGGGTCAATTAAGGGCTCTAACATAGACCAACGTTACGCAGTTCGTATGAAGGCCGCAAGTGCGTGAGACTGACGCAAGCTTACTATGGCGTTTGTCGCCTCTTCACTTACCAGACAACGCGCGCATCAGACTGCGCTTTGGGGCGCATAAATGTCTGATTACGCAGCGCTCAGCCATTTCAAATTGTCGATAGATCGAACGCTGCTGACAATATGCGCGGATGAGAAGGCGCGTAATGTTTGATCTTCAGCATCCTGTGCATTCGAGGCATATACAATCTGATCTGTGGTCTCTTCAAATTGGCAATTCACAAAAGACACTAAAAAGGGGGATTTTTGCGCCATTGATTCTTTCTCCTCCACTAAGCAGGAGGTTCAGGTAAATCTAATTGTGACTCAATCAAATTTAATTTTTTCTAACGCTGTTAAAGTTTAGCCAAACCGCAAAGCTGATTTGCTGCTGCGCGTTGCGGGACAAGATGTCTGCTTAATGTCACCTTTGGCCAATGCCACGTTTGGCATGAACAAGGCGGTTGGGCGATCAGTAATTCAGTCGAAGGCGCCTTTGGTTACAACTGGCCCTTTAATCTTGCACCTCTGAGCCATCCGCAGCCGATAGAGTGAGGGTGGCGTTATTTTGAAAGCAGAGCGGCAGGTTTTGCCATGTCTTTACCTTTTTCCATGGGCAACACTGGGAATGCGCGCGGGGGTACTGCAGACGCGTTTAAACCGCACAGGGCTGCACGCGTGTTACAACGCCAATAGACGGCTAAATTGAGGCAAATTTTAAGTTTGTTTTGCTCGCCCAAGAAAAGGAAACAGTATACCCTAAGCGAGTTTTGAAAAAGTTATTTCCTAAGCTTTTTATTGGTAACATAATGGTAAGCGTTACCGCGATGACCCTCGCCTCCTGCGGCGGTGGCAGTGGCGGCGCAGCGTTGCCTACGGGCACCAGCCCGCCGGATATAGGCCCCGTTTATGATGATCCCAAGATCCTTGCGCTTGAGAGGTTTCAAGATGGCGATCAGTTGGTGCTGTTCTCATCAACAGATGGAACACAAACCTATCTGGGCTTGGTGCAGGGGGCTAAATTGGCCACCGCGCTGGGCCAGCAGCAAGGCTCTGATCTGGTGCCCTCTATGACGCCCGGGCAGCCCGGGCGTTTTAGCGACCAGATAAAATTAACCCTTCACGATGGGGCGTTATTGGAGCTGGTTCGAAGCGGGGTTCTGTTTGAAAACGGGTTTGCTGCTCAAACCTCTGCATCTCTTGGCACTGCGGGTCGCGGATATTTTGTGGCCGGGTCAACTGCAACGCGTCTTCCTTCGGGTGTGATGACCTATAAAGGCGATTTGCAGGTTTCGGCTGTTGAAGCGCGAAATCAGGTGCAAAATGGTGTGTTCGAACTGAATGTAAATTTTGATGAGCCGCGCAATGCGGGAACATTGGTTGGCCAAACTCGGGATTTTATCATTGCGGCACCGAAAATCAGTTTCGATGCAGATGGGTCTGGCTACAGAGCCGATACTGCAGCGATCGGGCGGATCGGCGATGAGCACCCGGCCGTGCTTTATGGCCGCTTTTTTGGCGAGCAGGCTTTGGCAACGGGCGGCGTTGTCTTTTCGGATCAAGAAAAGCCCCAGGGTTACTTTGCGCGATTTGTCGGGAATCGGTAATCGCTAATCGTTTGGCAAACCAGGCAAGATGAAACGGGTTGAAGAAAAGCGGCGTTCTTATTTCATCAAATTCAAATAGTTTGAGGCGTGAATAAAAAGATTTAGTGGGTCCATAACGCAGATAAGCCATATCTAGTGGGCGTTTCGCGTCGGCTCTGGCTGTCTGGAATTGCTCATCATTCCATG
>Ga0233444_10000248_pt1 | contig 75397 bp, 66 predicted proteins | sample SI_124_October20_6_FD_182792 | JGI IMG/M metagenome (GOLD analysis project Ga0233444, IMG submission 182792) | Seawater microbial communities from Saanich Inlet, British Columbia, Canada - SI_124_October2016_10_MG | ecosystem: Environmental > Aquatic > Marine > Inlet | place: Canada: British... | reverse complement strand
AAAGTTTTTTCACCTCTTTGGCGTCAAAACCATAGGGGGAAAAAAGACTGTGACACAAAAAAGCTTGATGCGGGGAATCGTGAAGCTCGGAAAGGGCAATCTGTATCTGCTGCTGATTTTCCTGCCAATGGGTTGCTTTCCAATCCGTAATTTGGTTGGTGACAAAAGCTTGTTGTTGTTGGGTCCAATCCAAGGTCGTTTGAAAATCAGTTGCCCATTGGGGGTATATCTTTTCAACGGTGGGGAGTAGATGATGTCGAACGCGATTGCGTTGATAGGTATCGCTAGCATTGGAAGCATCCTCTTGCCAACGGATGTTTTCATCTTTAGCATAGGTCAAAATTTCAGCCTTTGTAAAGGGTAAAAGTGGACGTAAGATGCGCCCATTGACTTCGGGAATTCCAAGCAGTCCTTGGGGGCCGGTCCCCCGAAACGTATGCATCAAAAAAGTTTCCAACTGATCGTTGAGATGGTGCGCCGTGAGGATCACATCAAAACCTTCTGCTGTTGCCAATTCGGCAAACCATTCATAACGCAATGTCCGAGCTGCCATTTGAATGGAGCAACGATGCGCCTCTGCGTATGCTTTTGTTGCAAAGCGTTTGTGGAAGAAAGCCCGTTCGTGTTCCTGTGCCCAATGGGTTAAAAAATCAACTTCTGCATCGGCTGCTTCTCGCAGTTCAAAATGGCAATAAGCTATGGAAAAAGGGATTTTAAGCTGATGTAAAAGGGTGGATAGCACCATACTGTCCACACCCGAACTGTTGGCTATCAACACTTTCTGATCATAGAGTGTGGGAAAATTTTTACGGATATGCGATTCAAATTCCTTTTTCACGAGTCAAAATTACGGAATTATCAATGCTTTTGGAACGTCCTTGCAAGAATCATAAAAATTTAAAAAGCGTTTTGAAAAAAGTAAACAAAGCTGTTAGTTTGTACTGTGCAAACATATATAACATATTATCCAACCACTTCACCGGTACGCCGTCCGCGCCGCCGCCCCTTGGGGTAATATGCTCATTTCTGGAATCCAGGTGCGTCCGATTCTTTCCTCATCCAATCTCATTTTTTTTTAATTACTAAATAAACCTCCTCATGGAGATTTGCATTGCACGTTCTAAACATATCAAACACGCCCGCAGCATCAGCGAAGAAATAGATGCTTCAGCCAAGATACGCGGCACAGGGATCGCCCGACGAACGCCTGAGTATATTGCTTCGAAAATGGAGAAAAAGGAAGCAATCATTGCGCTCAAAGACGGACAAATCGCTGGTTTTTGCTACCTCGAAGTCTGGGGGCAGGGCCAATACTTAGCCCATTCCGGACTTATTGTTTTTCCTGACTTTCGCGGTCAAGGGCTTGCCAAGCGCATCAAGAAAAAAACCTTGGAGTACTCTCAAAAGTTATATCCCAAGGCCAAAATTTTTGGAATCACCACAGGCAAAGCTGTTATGAAAATCAACTCCGATCTCGGGTATAAACCCGTTCACTTTTCGGAATTGACCGATGACCTAGCCTTTTGGAATGGCTGTCAAAGCTGTAAAAATTACGATGTTTTGATTCGTACTGAAAGAAGTATGTGTCTCTGTACCGGAATGCTCTATGAAGCACCGCAACAAAAGACCCAAACCAAAAAACCCAAATGGAAACAGCTGTTTTCCACAACCAAAAAAAACAAACCTTAGACCAGACCCATGAAAAAACTTGTTCTCGCCTACAGCGGCGGCCTCGATACGTCCTATTGCCTTCGTTCCCTTTCTCAAGAGGGATATGAAATTCACGCGGTCAGTGTTAATACGGGAGGATTCCCCTCAGAAGAACTCCAAGCCATGGAAAGCCGAGCCTATGCGCTGGGTGCTACCCATTTTGAGAATATTGATGCGTTAGAAACCTATTACCAGCGAATTGTGCAGTATCTCCTCTACGGTAATGTGCTTCGCAACGGCACCTATCCGCTCTCCGTATCCGCAGAGCGAATTGTACAAGGACTTGAAATCGTTGCCTATGCACAAAAAATTGGTGCTGATGCCATTGCTCACGGAAGTACTGGAGCCGGGAACGATCAGGTACGTTTTGATATGATTTTTCAAATCATGGCTCCTGAGATTGAAATCATAACCCCCATCCGTGATCAACAACTTTCGCGACAAGAAGAAATCAATTATTTGAAAGCCGAGGGCTTTGCCATGTCGTGGGAAAAAGCCAAATATTCTATCAACCAAGGACTTTGGGGTACCAGTGTGGGCGGAGCAGAAACCTTGACTTCCGATCAGCCACTCCCAGAAGACGCCTACCCTTCTCCCCTCAAACGAAAAGACTCTGAGCCAATCCAGATTACTTTTGAAAAAGGAGAAGCCGTGGCTCTCAATGGAAAAAAAGACCGACCCGTAGCCCTCATTCAACAATTGCAAGCCATCGCTGCTCCTTTTGCCATCGGTCGTGACATCCATGTGGGGGATACGATTGTAGGAATCAAAGGGCGCGTTGGGTTTGAAGCGGCTGCCCCTATTTTGCTTATCAAAGCGCATCAATTGTTAGAAAAACACACCCTCAGTAAATGGCAATTGTTTCAAAAAGAACAGCTTAGTCAGTTCTATGGCATGCAATTGCATGAAGGACACTATTTGGATCCTGTCATGCGAGATATCGAAGCCTTTTTGGCGTCGAGTCAAAAGACCGTAAATGGAACGGTCTCTATTGCCCTGCACCCCTACCGCTTTGAAATGCAAGGGATTGTTTCCAAACAAGACCTTATGCAAGGTACCTTTGGAAGCTATGGAGAAATGAATACCGCTTGGAACGCCGAAGAAGCCAAGGGTTTTATCAAAGTATTGTCCACTTCGGCCAAGGTGTATCACGCTGTAAACAAAAACCAATAAAGAACGCTTTAGAAAACCCCATCACTACTTCGGGAACACCTGAAGCAATCAAAAAAAATAAACAGATGAAAAAAATTGGAATTATAGGCGGCTCAGGCTTTACCGGCGGTGAATTAATCCGTTTGGTCTTGAACCATCCCGCCGTGGATTTAGACTTTGTTTACTCCACCACCCGCCCTGGCACCTTGTTATCCGACACCCATGCGGATCTGCTGGGACAAACCGATGTTCGTTTTACCGACACTGTCAACCCTTCTGTTGATGCACTCTTTCTTTGCTTGGGTCACGGGCATTCCAAAGCCTTTTTGGACAAGCATCCATTGAGTGCCGAAACAGTGGTGATTGATTTGAGCAATGAATTTCGCCTGCAAGCCGATGCTTCCTATCAAGAGAAACATTTTGTGTACGGTTTGCCAGAATTTCAACGGGAACAAATTGAACAAGCGCAATACATTGCCAACCCGGGTTGTTTCGCCACGGCCATCCAACTGGCACTGCTCCCTTTGGCGCAAAATCAAATGATCCAAGACAGCGTTCATGTCAATGCTGTCACTGGGAGTACAGGAGCCGGCGTTGGCTTAAGCCCGACCACCCATTTCAGTTGGCGCAACCAGAATGCCTCTTGGTACAAACCCTTTACGCATCAACACTTGGATGAAATTGGAGAAACCTTGTTTTCCTCCCAAGATTCTCAAGAGCTGCTTTTCTTGCCCCAACGAGGGAATTTTACCCGCGGGATTTTTGCCACTGCCTATACGCGCTTTGAAGGCTCTTTGGACCATGCGCAGGAATGCTATCAAGATTTTTATCAAGGGCATCCTTTTACACAACTGTCCCAAAAAGAGATCCATCTCAAACAGATTGTCAATACGAACCAGTGTCATCTGCATTTGCACCAACACAAGGACTATTTGATGATTACATCGGTATTGGACAACCTCCTCAAAGGAGCTTCGGGACAAGCCATTCAAAACCTCAACCTTGTCATGGGTTGGGAGGAAACGCTAGGACTTCATTTAAAAGCAACCCACTTCTAAAAATAACTATTATGAGAATTGCCATCATCGGAACCGGAAATTTAGGATTGAGCATTGCCAAAGGCATTGTGATGAACCAAACCCACACCTCCCTCTATTTAACCAAACGCAATCTGAGCGTGCTCGAAAAATGGAGCGACTATGAAAATGTACATCTCACGACTGACAATCGTGAAGCCGTACAAAACTCCGACATCCTCATTTTTGCGGTCCAACCCAGTCAATTGGAAAATATCCTCACAGATATCAACGATTTATTTACTGACAAACATGTCCTTATTTCAACCATCACAGGCTTTAAAATCAGTCGGATGGAAGGGATCATCGGAAGCGATTATCCGATCATCCGCTCCATGCCCAATACAGCCATTGCTGTGGGGAAATCCATGACCTGCCTTTGCACCAACCCAAAAGGGCAAAAACGAGTGGCCATTGCCGAAGCTATTTTCAATGCCTTGGGGACCACTATCGCCATTGAGGAAGAACATATGCAGGCCGCTACCGTTTTATGTGCCAGTGGTATCGCCTTTTGGATGCGTTTGATTCGCGCCACTACCCAAGGGGGCGTACAACTGGGCTTCGATGCGGATATTGCCATGAAAATGTCTATGCAGACTGCATTGGGTGCCGCCAGCTTGCTCATCGAGACCGGCTCCCATCCCGAACAAGAAATCGATCGTGTGACCACCCCAAGAGGTTGTACGATTACCGGACTCAACGAAATGGAACATCAGGGGCTCAGCAGTTCCCTGATTCGTGGTTTGAATGCCAGTTTTGAGAAAATCAATGAAATTTCAAAAACATGAAACTCTTTGATGTATACCCCCTTTATGACGTAACCCCCGTTCGGGCGGAGGGTGTCTATGTGTATGACGATCAAGACACGCGCTATTTGGATCTTTATGGTGGCCATGCCGTGATTTCTATTGGACACAGCCATCCGCATTATGTAAAAAGTGTACAAGACCAATTGGAGAAAATAGGATTTTATTCCAATGCCATTCAAAACCCTATACAGCAAGAACTGGCCACTGCGATTGGAACCCAGTCCTGTCTGAACGAATACCAGTTGTTCCTTTGCAGTTCGGGAGCAGAAGCCATTGAAAACGCTTTAAAAATGGCCTCTTTTCACACCGGAAAAAAACGGGTGCTGGCATTTAACGGTGCGTTTCATGGTCGAACCTCCGCCGCTGTGGCCGTTACCGACAATGAAAAGATCACGGCACCACTAAATCAGCAACAGGCTGTTTGTTTTTTACCCTTTAACGATACGGCAGCACTGGCGCAAGAATTGCAAAAGGGTGATGTTTGTGCGGTTATTTTTGAACCCATTCAAGGGGTGGGCGGACTCGATATGCCGACGGAAGCCTTTGTTCTTGAAATGGAGCGTTTGTGCCAGCAGTATCAAGCCTGTCTTATTGCCGATGAAGTACAATCGGGCTTTTCTCGATCGGGTACTTTTTTCGCCTTCCAAAACACCTCCATCAAACCGCATATTGTGACCATGGCCAAAGGAATGGGCAATGGCTTTCCGGTAGGGGGTATTTTGATTCACCCAGATCTCAAAGCTGAATACGGTTTGTTGGGCACCACCTTTGGAGGCAATCACCTCGCTTGTCGTGCCGCCTTGGCTGTGCTGGATGTGCTCGAACAAGAAAAACTCCAAGAACACGCTCAAAAAATGGCAGTGTATTTCAATGAAAAAGCCCAGAACATTCCCCAAGCCAAAGTCAAAGGAAGAGGCTTGATGTTGGGATTGGAATTTGATTTTGAAGTGGGCCCCTTGCGCCGACGGCTTATTGAAGAAAAAAAGATTTTCACCGGAGGCAGCAGCAATAAAAAGGTCTTGCGTATCCTCCCTCCGCTAACGGTTCAACCCCAGCATTTTGATACTTTTTTCAACGCCTTACACGATTTGTTATGACCCATCTATTTACCCTCGATCAGTGGCCTGACCTCCACGGCACCGTGGCCCAAGCTGAGCAATTCAAAAACAACCCTCTTGTCCAGCAAGCATTGGGGCGTGGCAAAACCATAGGTTTGTTGTTTTTCAACCCAAGTTTACGCACCCGAATGAGTACCGAAAAGGCAGCCCAAAACCTCGGTATGAATACCCTTATACTCAACATCAATCAAGACGGTTGGCTATTGGAATTTGAAGACGGTACCGTGATGAACAACTCCTCCTCCGAGCACATCAGAGAAGCCGCAGCGGTCATCTCACAATATTGTGATATGGTGGCTATCCGTGCCTTTGCGGAGTTAAAAGACCGTGCCAAAGATCAAGCCGAACAAGTACTTCAGAGCTTTATGCGCTACGGCTCCATTCCTGTTGTGAATCTGGAAAGTGCTACCGCTCATCCGTTACAGGCCTTGGCAGATGCCCTGACATTGCGGGAACATCAACCCGCGCATCGCCCGAAGGTGGTACTTAGCTGGGCGCCGCACCCCAAAGCCCTTCCACAAGCCGTGGCCAATTCTTTTGTGCGAATGATGCGCCACCAAGAGGCGGATTTTGTCATTGCCCATCCCGAAGGCTACGCACTGGATCCCACAATCACCCAAGGAATCCCTTGTGTTACGGAGCAAGAAAAAGCCTTTGTCGATGCCGATTTTATCTATACCAAAAACTGGTCGTCTTTTGATTCCTATGGAGAGGTACTACGCCACGATTTGGATTGGATTATTACCTCCGAAAAAATGGCCTTGACCCGATCGGCGAAATTTATGCATTGCCTGCCCGTTCGTCGGAATGTGGTGGTGGCTGATGCTGTTTTGGACAGCCCCAATAGCTTGGTGATTGAACAAGCAAACAACCGAACCTATACCGCCCAAGCGGTACTCCACAAAATTTTACAAAATGGATAAGCTGCATATTGTCAAAGCCGGGGGCAATCTACTGGAAGACCCAAGCATTCGTAAGGAATTTCTACAGCATTTTGCGCAACTCGAAGGCTCGAAAATATTGGTGCATGGTGGTGGAAAATCCGCTACTGCACTGGCTGAAAAGCTCGGGCTTAGTGTGCAAATGGTGGAAGGGCGCCGCATTACCGATGCGGCTATGCTAGAGGTTGCGGTGATGACCTATGCTGGCGCATTAAATAAAAATCTGGTGGCGGAATTACAAGCCTTGGGCTGCAATGCCCTTGGATTGTCCGGTGCCGATGGCAATGCTGTTCAAGCGGTTAAACGCCCCGTAAAAAATATTGACTATGGCTATGTTGGTGATGTTACACAAGTCAATGGCTCCCTTTTTCAAAATTTATGTAAGAACCATACGGTTCCTGTCTGCTGTGCTTTGACGCATGACGGTCAGGGGCAACTGCTCAATACCAATGCCGATACTATGGCAGCTGTGATTGCGCAACGCCTTAGTGAGTCCTTTGCCGTTCATCTGACCTATTGCTTTGAAAAACCGGGAGTGCTGTTGGATGTTGATGACATTCATTCCTTGATCCCTCAACTCACACGATCACGCTTTGAAGAACTTAAAGCATCCGGACAGATTGTGGCGGGAATGTTACCCAAACTGACCAATTGTTTTACCGCACTCGAAGGCGGCGTAGCCCAAGTTCGTATTGGTGAAATGGCACTGCTCCGTGAATCCATTCCTCACACACAAATTGTTTTGTAATATGGCTGATTTAAAAGAACAAACAATACAACTACTGCAACGTCTGATTGCCACTGAATCCTTTTCGGAAAATGAAGGAGGAACGGCCACCCATCTCAAAAATTGGTGTGACCATCATCAGATTCGGTACCAAACCTTAGGGCATACAGTGTGGGCCACCAACGCAGATTACGATCCCAAAAAGCCAACATTGCTGTTGAATTCGCATCACGATACGGTCTATCCCAACCAAGCCTATACCCGGGATCCTTTTGATCCAGCGATAGAAGACGGAAAACTCTACGGACTAGGGAGCAACGATGCCGGAGGGGCTTTGGTGTCACTTCTAGCGGCTTTTACCCATTTTTATACCACTTCCGAGCTTTCGCATAACTTACTGTTTGTGGCCTCCGTGGAAGAAGAAACTGCTGGGCCTAAAAGTTTGCGTGGGATCCTATCCGATTTACCCCCTATTGATGTGGCCATTGTGGGCGAACCGACGCTGCTCGATATGGCTATTGCCGAAAAGGGACTTTTGGTTTTTGATGCGGTGATCAAAGGAACTCCCAGTCATGCGGCACATCCCAATAAGGACAACCCCATTATGAAACTACCCAAGGTCTTGGAATGGTTTGAGAACTATCATTTTGACCGGGAATCCCCTGTCTTGGGGCCTGTAAAGATGACCGTCACGCAAGTGTCTGCTGGTTCCCAGCATAATGTGGTGCCCTCTCAGGTCAATTTGGTGGTGGATGTTCGTGTGAACGATCAGTACGCCAATACGGATTTGGCCGCACAACTGCAGTCCGAAGCTCCGTGTGCACTCCACGCTCGGTCTTTACACCTTGAGGCTTCTTCCATTCCTGAGGATCACGCCTTAGTCCAAGCTGGATTGGGATTGGGACGAAACACCTATGGCTCCCCCACCCTTTCCGATCAGGCCGCCCTAAAGTGTCCCTCCCTAAAAATGGGACCCGGAGATTCCAAACGTTCCCACTCTGCAGATGAATTTATTTATGTCTCCGAGGTGGAACAAGCCGTCGATCTTTATATTGCATTGCTCAACCAATTCCTTCGCTCATGAAACTTTGGCAAAAAAACACTTCTATCGATCAAAAAATTGATGCCTTTACGGTGGGCAACGACCGACAAATGGATCTAATCCTCGCCGCCTATGATTGTCAGGCCTCGATGGCGCATGCCGAAATGCTCGCTCATGTGGGGTTGCTCACCACTGCGGAAGCCCAACAACTCACAACTGAATTGCAAGCCATTCAAAAAAAAGCCGAAGCAGGGAAATTCACCATCGAAGCGGAATTTGAAGACATGCATTCCAAAATTGAATATCTGTTGGTGGAAAAACTGGGCGATTTGGGTAAGAAAATTCATACCGCTCGTTCCCGCAACGATCAGGTGTTGGTGGCACTACAACTATATCTTAAAGACGCCTTGGAAGGGATCGAAAAGCAAAGTTTGGGACTTTTTGATTTGTTACTCGACTTGGCCGCCACTCATGAGAAAAAATTAATGCCCGGCTATACGCATATGCAGGTAGCCATGCCCTCTTCCTTTGGGCTTTGGTTTTCGGCCTATGCAGAAAGCTTGATTGACGATCATCTACTGCTGCATGCCGCCCATAAAATAGTAGATCAAAATCCGTTGGGCAGTGCTGCCGGTTTTGGTTCTTCTTTTGCCATTGACCGCGAAAAAACAACCGAGGCCCTGGGCTTTTCCACGCTTAAGTATAATGTGGTGGCCGCACAAATGGGGCGCGGCAAAGTAGAACGCAGTACGGCAACGGCCCTAGCAGCCCTAGCGGCTACCCTCGGGAAAATGGCGATGGATATTTGTCTCTATATGGGTCAGGACTATGGGTTTATCCGTTTTCCCGATGCGCTTACGACAGGTTCTTCCATCATGCCGCATAAAAAAAACCCCGATGTCTTTGAATTGATTCGCGGCAAGTGCAATCTTTTGCAAGCCCTTCCACAGACCTTATCACAGCTCACCACCAACCTCCCCTCTGGCTATCACCGGGACTTACAGCTGTCCAAAGAACCCATCTTAAATGCGGTGGAGGATCTCAAAAGCTGTTTGGATTTGTTTCACTATGCCTTGGCTCAGATTGTGGTTTACCCGGATTTGTTGGCCCCCGAAAAATACGACACCCTTTTTACCGTAGAAACGCTCAATGAATGGGTGAAAGAGGGCATGCCTTTCCGCACCGCCTATCAGAAAATGGGCGCGCAAGTGGCAGACGGAAGCTACCTGCCCAAGCGCGATTTGGCGCATGTCCATCTGGGGAGTCTTGGGAATTTGGCTTTGGAAGCGATTCGGGAAAAAATGATGGCTTTAGGGCGATGCTGATTGTGGTCGGAAGTAAATCAAATATTGATGTAAAAAACACTAAACTCCTGAACATCGGCTAAAGACTAGAAAAAGTTTTATTATGGTATCATCAGTTTATAACAGTATGACTTAAAACGGCTACCTTGTCTACCAATGCAACAACGGCTATACTTCTTAGACGCTCTTCGCGCTTTGGCACTGCTGCTGCTTTTGCAAGGCCATTGGATCAGTGGACTGCTAGACCTTCAACGGGTCGATACTGATGTACTGCTCTACCGTTTTTGGAAATACTGCCGTGGAATTACGGCGCCTGTTTTCTTTACCATCAGTGGATGGGTGTTTAGCTATCTGATGTTTAAAAATCAAAGCCACGGCTGGCAAAACCCTCGCGTTAAAAAAGGGTTGAAACGGGCTTTGGAGTTGCTTTTTTGGGGGTATGTACTTCGGCTAAACCTTTGGAGCTTGTTTGGAGGGAGCGTCAATGATTCCTTTCTGCTTCCCGATGTACTCCAAATCATTGGGCTTTGTTTGGTGTTCCTAATCCTATTTTATTTTGTTTGTCGTTTCCAACCGCGCTTCTTTGGAGGTCTTTCCTTGGGATTATGCCTTGTGATTTTCTTCTATGAACCTTTATACCACGACCTTCAATTTTCCACCATTCCTACATTCATAAACGCTTATTTAACCCAAGCCAATGGGGGCGTGTTTTATCTGTTTCCGTGGCTGGGCTATGTGCTCTTTGGAGCCAGTTTAGGAAGTCTTGCGCCATTAATTTATTGGATTCCTTTTCATGTTCGTGCCCTGACAGCTATTCTCATAGGATGCGGTCTGATCTTCTTGTCCTCAGGGTTCTTTATTTGGGTTCATTCCGTTACCCAATGGGAACTGCTACGGTCTGTGGCCTACAACAACTTCCTTTTCATTCGGCTGGGAGATGTTCTCGTGCTGATCGGGGCTTTTATGCTGCTAAACCCTTGGCTCAAACAAGGCGTTTGGGGACGAATTGGACAAAAAACTTTAGCCCTTTATATCGTCCATTATTTTATCCTGTACGGAAGTCTTACCGGATATGGGGTTTATAAATACTTTGCACGGAGCCTTTCCTTGGAACTCGCCCTTGCTACTGCTCTTGGGTTTATCCTGCTCTGCCTAACCCTTGTCTTTGGTTATGAAAAACTACAAAAAGCTAGGGATAAAAGACACAAAAAAACCTAAAATCAAGCAATAGGATTGGTCCTTAAATATGCAACGGTCGGTTTTCGGTGGCGGCCAATGCGGCTTCCTTCACCGCTTCTGCATAGGTGGGATGGGAATGACTCATACGAGCAATATCCTCTGCGGAAGCCCTAAATTCCATAGCGGTAACCGCTTCGGCGATCAAATCCGCAACACGAGCGCCTACCATATGAACGCCTAAAACCTCATCGGTTTCCGCATCTGCTAAGATTTTCACAAAACCATCGGTGTCCATACTCGCGCGGGCGCGGCCTAGGGCGCGCATGGGAAACTGTCCGATTTTATACGCACTGTTCGATGCTTTCAATTCTTCCTCGGTTTTTCCAACAGAAGCCACCTCTGGCCATGTATAGATAACGTTTGGAATTAGATTGTAATCAATATGTGGCTGTTGTCCGGCCAATTGTTCGGCTACTAAAACGCCTTCTTCTTCCGCCTTGTGTGCTAGCATCGCACCCCGCACGACATCGCCAATGGCATAGATATTGGCCACCGTGGTCTGCAGATGGTCATTGACCACTACCTGTCCACGCTCATTGAGCTGTACACCCGCTGCTTCCAATTGTAATCCATCGGTGAAAGGTTTACGCCCCACAGACACCAGACAGTAATCGCCTTCAAAGCGTACTTCATTGCCTTTTTTGTCTGTTGCCGTTACAGTAACCACGTCTTTAGCACGCGCCACCGCATTGACCCCATGAGAGGTGTAAAATTTGACGCCTTGTTTCTTTAATACTTTTTGTAATTCTCTTGATACGGCACTGTCCATTCCAGGGACAATACGATCCGCATATTCAATGACAGACACCTCAGCCCCCAAACGACGATATACCTGTCCCAATTCAAGGCCGATGACACCTCCGCCAATGACAAGCATATGCTTTGGAATTTCTTTTAGCTCCAAAGCCTCGGTAGATGTGATGATCCGTTCCTTATCCAATTCGATAAAAGGCAAACTTCCCGGTTTTGACCCCGTGGCAATAATCGTGTTTTTGGCTTCAAGGGTGTGGGTCTTTTCCCCCACTACTTCAATATGAGTAGCGTCAACGAAACGACCTATTCCTTGAAAAACTTCGATTTTATTTTTTTCCATCAAAAAATTGATCCCCTGTGTGGTTTGCTCCACCACTTGTCGTTTGCGTCCGATCATTTTTTCCAAGTTGACCTTAATTTCCCCCGGAATTTCGATCCCATGGGTATCAAAGTGCTTGATGGCATCTTCGTAATGGTGTGACGAATCCAAAAGTGATTTGGAAGGGATGCAGCCCACATTGAGACAAGTACCTCCAAGGGTGCTGTATTTTTCGACCAAAGCGGTTTTCATTCCCAATTGAGAACAACGAATAGCAGCTACATAGCCTCCAGGCCCCGAACCGATTACGACAACGTCAAAAGAATTCATTTTTTGGTTTTTAATTTTCTTCTACAAAAATACAAATGTTTCTTGCTTCTGCTGTTCTTTTAATAGATTTTGAAAAAGGTTGTACTTTAGAATTTGAATCCAAATGCCTCAACCCTCTTTAGAACCCTACAACCATGCCCCTTTTTTTTCATTTTATCTCATTTTTAAAAGACAAAGAATACCAACGACTGCTGCTCGTTTCCGCCATTATTGTGTGCATTGGCACCTTTGTATACCACTACTTAGAAGGCTGGACGTGGCTGGATGCTTGTTATTTTTCAATCATCACATTGACCACTATTGGCTATGGTGATCTTTCCCCCCAAACCGATGGTGGGAAGCTTTTTACGATATTCTACATTTTGGTGGGTATCGGCATTATTTTAGGTTTTATTAATGCGGTTTACTTGCACTACAAAAACCTTCCTAAAAAATCAAAAAACAAATAAATGTTGTAACATTACATCAACATCCTTTTGTCTATGGAAACCAAACCTGCTCTCACTTTATACCGCGCATTAGTACCCCTTGTGATCCTGATTGTACTTCTGGCCATTAACGTGAGTGTTTTTGGTGATGATGCCTTGGGTGGCTCCAATCAGTTTATTTTGCTGGTGGGAGGTGCTGTCGCTGCCATTATTGGCTTTATGCACCGTATCAGCTATAAAGAAATGTTGGAAAAAGTAGCCGACAACCTTAAGTCTGTTACTGGAGCCATCTTGATTCTATTGTTTGTAGGGGCTCTTGCGGGTACTTGGCTGGTCAGTGGTGTGATCCCTGCAATGATTTATTACGGGTTGCAACTGCTCCACCCTGCTATCTTCTTGCCATCTTGTATTCTTATTTGTGCGGTGATCTCTATTGCCACCGGAAGCAGTTGGACCACCTCAGCTACCGTGGGAATTGCCCTAATAGGTATTGGAAAAGCCTTGGGATTGCCCGCCGGGATGATTGCTGGAGCCGTAATCTCTGGAGCCTATTTTGGAGATAAGCTCTCTCCACTGAGTGACACGACCAATCTTGCCCCGGCCATGGCTGGAGGGGATCTGTTTACCCATATCCGATATATGACCTTTACTACGGTGCCTAGTATTGTGATCACCTTAATTGTATTTATCATTTTGGGACTAACACAGTCCGTGAATGGAGATTCGGACACCACCACTTTATTGCAAACCATCGAAGGTCAATTCACCATTCATTGGGGTTTGTTTTTTGTCCCTTTGATGGTCATTTTTCTTATTGTCAAAAAAGCACCGCCCTTGGTGGCCTTGTTTATTGGAACCGTACTGGGTGCCTTGACTGCTTTTTTCTTTCAAAAAGATCTTTTGCTCGCTCTTTCTGGAGGGAGTGAACTGAATGCTTACGCAGCCTATCGAACTTTGATGGATGCGATTACCGTGTCTACGCAAATTCCTACAACGGATCCCATTCTAAAAGAATTGTTTTCCTCTGGAGGAATGCAAGGGATGTTGGGAACGGTTTGGCTGATTATTTGCGCCATGGTTTTTGGGGGAATTATGGATGCTATTGGTGCCTTAAAGAAAATCAGTGAAGCTCTTTTGAATTGGGCACAAAACACCCTACAACTTTTTGCCAGTACTGTGGCCTCTTGCCTTACGATCAATATCACCGCTTCGGATCAATACCTGTCTTTGGTGATTCCTGGAAAGATGTTTCAAAAAGCCTATGAAGACCGTGGCCTGGCGCCAGAAAACCTAAGCCGAACGCTTGAAGATTCTGGTACCGTGACCTCTGTTCTAATTCCCTGGAATACCTGTGGTGCCTACCAATCGGGGGTTTTGGGTGTGGGTGTAGGAGAGTATTTTATATATGCCATCTTCAACTGGCTTTCCCCTTTTATGACTCTTGCTTTTGCCGCTTTTAATATCAAAATCAGGCAGTTAAAAAAGTAAGCTTTGTTAACATAGAGTAGCGTTATTGATTTATAAAGAATAGATATCTATTCTTTATGAAGTCCTAGGGAAAAATTTTAGCTTTGCGTAAATTCTCAATAAAAATTATCTATGTCAATTGTCGGAAAAAAATTCCCAGATCTAAAAGTGAACGCCATGAATGAAATGGGCGACACAATCCAAGTTAACGTGCTCGAAGAAGCCGTTAAAAACAAAAAGAAAGTTCTTTTGTTCTGGTACCCTAAGGATTTCACCTACGTATGTCCTACCGAATTACACGCCTTCCAAGAAGCACTTCCTGAATTTGAAAAGCGAAATACCATCGTGATTGGAGCCTCTTGTGATACGGCCGAAGTACATTTTGCCTGGTTGAATACTCCCAAAGATAATGGTGGTATTGAAGGCATTACTTATAACCTTTTGGCAGACAGCAACCGTAACCTATCGGGTTTGTTGGGTATCTTGGATTCTTCCAACGAACGCTATGATGAAGAATCAGGAGTTGTGATGATGGACGGAGACAACGTGTCCTACAGAGCTACATACATCCTAGACGAAGATGGAGTGGTGTATCACGAAGGGATCAACAATATGCCGATTGGACGTAACGTCAATGAGTACTTACGTATCATTGATGCCATTGCACACAACCAAACCCATGGCGAGGTATGCCCTGCCAACTGGGAAGATGGAAAAGACGCCATGGCTGGAAGCAGCAAAGCAACCGCAGACTACTTAAGTAAGCACTAAATCCAACTCCAATGCTAATCGAATTAGGAAATGACAGTTTACAAGAACTGGTCAACCAAAATGAGACGGTATTAGTGCAATATTCTGCCGGATGGTGTGGCAACTGCCGCATTATGAAACCCAAGTTTAAAAAGATGGCCAGTGAAAACGAAAGCATTCCTTTTGTACTGGTCGATGCGGAAAAAAATCCAGAGGCACGTCAATTGGCTGACGTGAGTAATCTTCCAACTTTCGCCGCTTTTAAAAATGGGCACTTGCAAGAGCAAGTTCAAACCAACAAAGCGGATCTTTTGAAATCTTTTGTCGATGCGGCTACCACTAATTAAACACCTTTCGAATTTCATTGCAGAGAATGACGAGGACTTTGTAATTGAAACCCTCGAAACCTTGGAGTACCTGACCGAAAGCAGTGCGATCAAGGACGAAGAAATGGACGTGCTAGGGGAAATGATCTCTAACCTTTACGGAGCCTTAGAAGTTCAAAAGCTCGTGGCCGATGGTCAAACGCAAAAAGAAGCACTCAACGCTTTTATGAAGCGTGTGCAAGGATCTATTAACTAAAAAATGTCCCCTTCGGTTGGAGGGGATTTTTTTTACCCTTTGACGGGCTTTGCGTACCTTTGTTAAAGCAGACGCTTATGAGCCTAAAAAACACCCAAAAACAAGACCGTACTTCGAGTCCACCAAACCTAAAAAAAAGACAGCGCCAAATTCTTTTAGGAGGCTTTTTGATGGGATTAGCCCTGCTCCTAGCCCTCTCATTCACTTCTTTTTATTTTACCTGGCAAGCGGATCAAAGCACACTTGGTGCCTTTACCGATCCTTCGATAAGCTCTCAGAATATTTTTAATAAACTAGGGGCTCTGATCAGTCACTTCTTTGTATATCAGCTTTTTGGTGTGGGCGCCTATGTATTGGCTTATCTAGTGCTAATGACCGGGGTGTCTTTATTTTTTAACCGCCCGAAAGATCAATTACTCAACCGATGGAGTTGGGGCTTGATCCATATGCTGTGGCTCAGCCTATTTTTTGGTTTTTTCTACAACAGTGCTCCACTACTCAGTGGCACCATTGGTTTTGAAGTACACGCCTTTCTCACGGCTTATATCGGAACCCTGGGATTGGTCCTTATATTATTTTTAATGGGTCTGAGTATACTTGTGTTGCGCTGGAAACTAACCCCCGAATCTCTATCAGTTGCGTTTCGACTCAAACGCCCTTCTTTTTCCCAGAAAAAAAGCCCCGATACAGAACCAACCCCCGAGACAAATACGACAGAAAAAGAACCGATTCCCGTTGCCTTGGACGTAGAAACACCTCCCGTAGAAGTTGCCCCACCAAAGCCCGAACCGATGATTTCCGAGACCCCAAAAGAGGAAGTAGCGATGGAGGTACAGGAAGCTCCAGAAGAAGAAAAACTCGAGAATAATTTGGCGCAATCCTTGGTGGAAAAACACGGTTTCTTTGACCCTACCCTAGAATTGAGTAGTTACCGTCTTCCCGGTTTGGATCTACTAAAGGACTATGGCGATACAGGAATCACCATTAATCAGGAAGAATTGGAAATCAACAAAAACAAAATTGTTGAAACCCTTCGGAACTATAAGATTGCCATTGCGCAAATCAAAGCAACCATCGGCCCCACGGTAACGCTCTATGAAATTATTCCTGAAGCTGGAATTCGAATTTCGAAAATTAAAAATTTAGAAGACGATATTGCCTTATCCTTAGCCGCCCTAGGAATACGGATCATTGCCCCCATTCCCGGAAAAGGAACTATCGGGATTGAAGTCCCCAACCAAAAGCCCAGTATTGTTTCCATGCGCTCAGTGATTGCGTCTGAGAAATTTCAAAAAGCTGAAATGGAGCTGCCTATTTCCTTGGGAAAAACCATTAGCAATGAAACTTTTGTGGTGGACTTGACCAAAATGCCCCACCTTCTGATGGCGGGTGCTACCGGGCAAGGAAAATCTGTAGGTCTGAATGCCGTTCTGACCTCGCTGCTCTATAAAAAACACCCTGCCGAAGTAAAGTTTGTACTCGTTGACCCCAAGAAGGTGGAACTGACTATCTACAACAAAATTGAACGGCACTATTTAGCCAAATTACCCGATTCCGAAGACGCTATTATTACGGACAATAGCAAAGTAATCAATACCCTGAACTCTCTTTGTATTGAGATGGATAACCGGTACGAATTACTCAAAAATGCTTTGTGTCGTAACCTCAAAGAATACAATCAAAAGTTTAAAGAACGAAAACTAAATCCCAACGACGGGCATAACTATCTGCCGTACATCGTGCTGGTAGTTGATGAATTTGCAGATTTGATTATGACTGCTGGAAAAGAGGTAGAAACTCCTATTGCACGCTTGGCCCAATTGGCCCGAGCGGTTGGTATTCACCTTATTATTGCCACGCAACGACCCTCTGTAAATGTTATCACAGGGATTATCAAGGCAAACTTTCCTGCACGAATTGCATTTCGGGTAACATCTAAGATTGATTCACGAACCATCCTCGATAGCGGAGGGGCCGATCAGCTTATCGGACGGGGTGACTTGCTCTATACTCAAGGAAATGAATTAACGCGGATTCAATGTGCTTTTGTGGACACCCCAGAAGTTGATCGCATTGCACATTTTATTGGGGCTCAAAAAGGCTATGCCGATGCACATCTACTTCCGGAGTATGTCGGAGAAGACAGTGGCAGTACCCTCGATATCGATGCGTCGGATCGGGATGCGCTCTTTCGAGAAGCAGCAGAGGTGATTGTGACCGCCCAACAAGGATCGGCCTCCCTCTTGCAACGTAAACTTAAACTCGGCTACAATCGAGCAGGCCGTATTGTGGATCAAATGGAAGCTGCTGGAATTGTTGGCCCCTTTGAAGGAAGCAAAGCAAGACAAGTGCTTATTCCTGATCTTGTGGCTTTGGATCAACACCTCAACAATGAAAAGCTATAAAACGTATCACCACTAAGCACACCCCTTTTTTTTATACCTATGAAACCAGCACAACAAAAAATTGACTCAAAGTGGAATGATTTCCCACGAGTCCCATCGGTCACCGATAAAAAAAATAAAATTTAGACAGATGAAACGATTGTTGTTTTTTACCAGTCTACTACTGCTTACAGCAGGACAAGCGCAAACCTCACTTAAGGCCAAAGCCCTTTTGGATCGGGTGGCAAATGAAATGAATACTGCAGAAAATCTTCAGTTTGGTTTTACCTATATCTTGGAAAACCAGCAAGAGAAAATCCGGCAAGAAACGGAAGGCAGCGTTACAGTGGCTCAGAAAAAATACCGCTTAAACATGACCGATGTGCAGCAGCTTTTTGACGGCAAGCAGCTATACACCATCATTCCAGATAACGAAGAAATTACAATTTCTGATCCAGCAGAAGCCGAGGACGTAGGGATCAATCCTAGTGAATTGCTTTATTTCTATACCGAAGGCTATGACTATCATATGGATATTCAACAAAATGTGATGGGACGGAAGATTCAGTTCGTCAAACTGATTCCTACCGAGGAAAACCCTGATATCGAATACCTTTTGCTAGGGATTGATGTAGCCAATGCCACCATCTATCGTTTAATCGAGATTGGTAAAAACACTACCCGAACAACGCTGACCCTTCAAAACATGGTGCGAAATAGCGCCTTGCCTGAAAACTTCTTTACCTTTGATGCCAGTCGCTATACCGACTACTTTATAAACGAGACTTTTTGAAAATCATTGATCGCTACATATTGAGTAGTTACCTCAATCGCCTATTGGGAGTCTTTGCTATATGCATGCTTATTTTTATCGTCCAGACTTTTTGGTTGTTTGTCGATGATTTGGCCGGTAAAGGGTTGGATATTAGCATCATTCTCCGATTTTTACTTTACTATTCTCCAAAGCTCGTTCCCTTAGTACTTCCTCTATCTGTTTTGTTGGCCTCACTAATGACCTATGGAGACTTGGCTGAAAACTACGAATTTGCCGCCATGAAGTCCACGGGGATTTCCCTTCAAAGGGCCATGCGTGGGTTAATTGTCTTTCACATATTGCTGGGGATAGGATCCTTTTTCTTTGCCAATCATGTGATCCCGTATGGCGAACTCAAATCCTACAATTTGCGGAAGAATCTCGCCAAACTCAAGCCAGCACTCGCCATTCGAGAAGGTATCTTCAATGACTTGGGAAGTATTTCCATTAAAGTAGAAGACAAATACGGTGAGGAAGATCGCTTCCTTACTGATGTTATCATTCACGAAAAAACACCCGATCAAAAAAATAATATTGTAATCAAAGCAGCGAGTGGTGAATTGAAAAGTGAAACCTCAGACGCCATGCTTCAATTGGTGTTGTATGACGGCAATCGTTATGAGATCATCCAACCCAATAAGGCCAAAGAAAAGCTGCGACACCCCCACGCCAAAGTAGCCTTTGAGCAATACAATATGAATATTGATCTGTCAGAATTCAATAACGTAGACCTGGAGGAAGAAAATTACAAAAGCACCTTCCGTATGCAAAAGGTCGAGCAACTAAACAAAAATATTGACTCTCTCGAAAAAAAGTTTAGCGAGCAAAAGGAGGTTTTTGCCAATAACTTTAATGAAACCGCTCCTTCAGGGGCAATCAATGTTCGAGAAGGAACGATTGAAAATCTTGACAGTACCCTAAAAGCAGATGTTTTAAATTTTGCCAAGGTGAGCCGCAATTATCAATGGATTGAAATCACAGAGGGTGCTTTGGTCAAAATCCGAAGAAAACAATCCAACTTGATGGCAAAAAAGAAAACCTTCTTTACAATGCAAAAGTTCATCAACTTGCATAAAATCACACGTAACGACAAATTCACGCTCTTGTTCGCATCGATCATTCTCTTTTTAATAGGGGCTTCTTTGGGTGCCATCATCCGTAAGGGAGGTTTTGGCTTGCCATTGGTCTTGGCAGTCATCATTTTCCTTACCTATCATTATATCGGGCTTTTTGGCAAGAATGCCGCCGAAGACAACAGCATTTCCCCTGATCTTGCTTGCTGGATTTCAACCCTTATTTTTGGGCCACTCGCCATTTACCTGACGCACCGCGCTTCCACCGATAGAGGATTTATCAATTTGGATCGTGTTTTGGTGCCCATTCAAAACTTCTACGCCCGTTATTTTGGGAACTCAAACCACTCGTCATGACCAACAAGACTATTTTTCACTCCATCCCTGAAGCCATTGAAGCCATCAAAAATGGTGAGGTAATTATTGTTGTGGATGATGAAAATCGTGAAAATGAAGGGGACTTTGTAGCAGCGGCAGAAGCCGTTAGTCCAGAAATGATCAACTTTATGGCTACACACGGCCGTGGGCTGATCTGTACCCCTTTGACCGAAACTCGCTGTGAAGATTTGCAGCTTCACCGAATGGTGAGTAATAATACCGATCCGATGGAAACGGCGTTTACAGTTTCTGTGGACCTAAAAGGCAACGGAGTTACCACTGGAATTTCGGCTGGAGATCGCTGCAAAACAGTGCAGGCGTTGGTGAATGCTTCTACCCAAGCGCACGAGTTGTCACGTCCCGGACATATTTTCCCTCTTATTGCCAAGGAAGGTGGGGTATTGCGACGTACAGGACATACTGAAGCGGCTATTGATTTTGCCCGTTTGGCAGGATTCAACCCCGCTGGAGTCATAGTGGAAATCATGAATGAAGATGGTAGTATGGCGCGCCTCCCTCAACTTATAGAGGTCGCGAAAAAGTTTAACCTGAAATTGGTTTCCATCGAAGATTTAGTGTCTTATCGTATGCAGCACGACAGTTTGATCCTTAAAAAGATTGACCATGAAATCCAAACGCGATTTGGAAAGTTCCGAATGCGCGCCTACGAACAGACCACAACCCAACAAATTCATATCGCTTTGACTACCGGTGATTGGGAAATTGGAGAACCCATCCTTACCCGAATTAATTCTACTCGAATCAGTGATGATATTTTAGGTCTATTGACCACAGGGATCGACCGCCGCTTGGAAGATATCTTTACGGTTATCAATTCGGAGGGAAAAGGAGCCGTTCTGTTTATTCAGCACCGTCAAGCCGCAGAGAACCTTCTTTCCCGATTGGAGCAACTCACACAAATTCAAAAAGAAGGAGTCCTTGATAAAGCGCCTCCACTCCCCATGGATGAGCGCGATTTTGGAATCGGTGCGCAAATATTGCACGATCTGAATATCAATAAACTCAAAGTAATGACCAATTCTACACAAAAGCCGCGAATTGGTTTAACTGGCTACGGATTGGAGATTAGCAGCTATGTCAACTACTAGCTGAAAAACCAAAGCTTGACCGAAAGGACACTAACCATAATGAGCAGTGCAATTTTCACTACTCGCTCTCCTTTTTTGACCGACCAACGACTGGTTAACCATGCCCCCAGTGAAGTACCCAAAGCCATCCACAATCCCATAAGCCAATCCACTTTTCCATTCCACGCAAAAGTCCCAAGTGCAAAAAGACTGTAAATAAATACAACGGTTACCTTGGTTGCATTGGTGGAGATTAAGTCCAGCCGATTGATTTGTGTCAAGAATAACATGATGACAAATCCAATTCCAGCATTGATAAACCCTCCATAAATTCCAATCACAAAAAAACCCAACAGTGCCCCCACAAAATATTTCCCCTGCAAACGTTCTTCTAGATTTCCCAATTTCTGCTTTGGACTGATAACAATTAACACTACCACAATCAACATGACAATTGCAAGGATTTTGTTAAACAAAGCGCCTTCAATATCAATGGCAATCTGGGCTCCTAAAAGGGCTCCCAGAGAAGCGGAAAGGCCTAAGAAGAAAGTAAATCGATTGGGTGTAAAGCCTTTGCTTCGATACCCCAAACTACCAAAGAGCGATTGGATCACAATTGCAATTCGGTTGGTGCCATTGGCTACCGAAGGGGGTAAACCCAAAAAAATAAGAATGGGCAAAGTGATCAACGAGCCACCACCGGCTAATGTATTGATGACACCAGCCAGAAAACCTACACCCATCAGTAAAGCAATTTCCGCAATATTTTGCATGGACCAAAGATAGCAAGTTCACCCCCTATTCCTCAGAAGAGAAACCAAGTTTGTTTTTTAAATCCAGAAAAAGCACCGTATATTTGCCACCGCAAAGGAGAAATGGCAGAGTGGTCGAATGCGGCAGTCTTGAAAACTGTTGAGGGTCACACCTCCGGGGGTTCGAATCCCTCTTTCTCCGCTTTATACACCCAAAACCCTTGTTTTTACAGGGGTTTTCTCTTTTAGGGGAAAGAAAAGGGGAAAACACCCTCAAAAAAGAAATCGGAGTTGATGTTTGCCTGAACGAAACACGCTGGTACTGATACTAAGATACTAGCAGGGGTTGGGTTGGAATCCCTTCAGGAACTGTACGGACACACCTCGAAAGTAACTACGGCTATTTATGCCAAAAAAGTAAAAGAAGTGTATCGTCAAGAAATTATTGATAAATCTCCAGAGTTCTAGTCTTCTTCTTGGCCACGAAGCTCAAGAGCTTTTTCCAGCCAAGCCTTATGAATCTTTATCGCTCGTTCTCTTGCTGTACCTTCGGTGTTGAAATTATTATAGGCAATATCTTCAAAAACCTCACGATGTAGAGGCTTTTTTACACCCGCCATCGTTAGTAGGCTACTCAGCCCCATGATTGAAGTTTCAGGCTCGAAAATGTTGTCTTTAGTATTGTTTTTATAATTAATAAAAGAGTTTATCTCGTTAAACATATCCTGTAATTTGATATGCTTTTCAAGGTAATTTTCCACGAAAACAGTAATCGCAGCAAATTTTTTTTCTCCCATCCTATCATGGTAGTAGATGCTCTCTATATTAGTGTCTGTATATTTTTTCATCTGTAATGTTTAAACTCGATCCTTCCATTTAAAGCGCATTTTTTCTGCAATATCCTCCACTACATACGCCTCTCTTTAATGTGTTTCAATCATTTTCCACAAGCTTTTTACTAAAAATTAGTAAATACCCATCCGAAATAGTAGCCCTGATGTATTTCATCTGGCTTTCATCGAAGTCTAAGCACCCACGGTTGGTACATTAAGTAGGATCTCTTCAACGAATTCGGGGTCTGAGGTATGCATGTTGATATCGTTAAGCTTTTACATAAATGTATTACAAATCTGTTTTTTTTTTAAACACGGAAGAAGGTTGATGTAATAAATGGAGCTGATTATATAATATTCGGTATGTTTTAAGCGATAATTGGATTTTTGTGATTTTGGAAATATTTTTAATTGTGTTCGTTTTTTATATGTAATTGAAAACGGAGCGAATCCCAATTCAATGTTATGTATACAAAGATCCGTGTGTTTTGCACACCGAACTTTTATATTTTAACTTGTCTTTAAACGTTGATAAGCCCTTCTCATAAGGCAATCTAAAGCGAGGCTATTCCTAATTTATTTCCTCAATATCAAAACCCCATTTTTTCAAGTTTTTAAAAGTCAAAGCCAAATTTTTTCGTCTCGTTTATTTTTTTTAAATTACTGTGTTTAAATCAATTGGATTATGAATGATATTGTTGTAGTCGTTATTGGAGCTGTAGTGCTCGTCGGTGGAGTTATTCTCTATGCCGTCATTAGTACTACCACGGGAGTCGAAGAGGATCTGAATAATAACTATATTCCTGACTGGATGGAGCGACTCATTGGACGTGACCCTTCAAAGAAAGAATAGGTTTGTTTTCTTCCACCCTATTTTTTTAAACTCCTAACACCCTTTGTGAATCAAGGGTCGATTTATGGGGTGCTGATTAATTTTTAACATCAAATAATTGCCTTTTTTTTTAGATTAATTTCTTTAGGCAGATAGAACATCATTATAAGGCTGTAAAGTTCTTTATGAAAATGCGTTGGGATTATTAAAAACGTATTTTCAATTACGGTTAAAGCAGCCGTTTTGCCAAAATTTTGTTGAATAACCATCCGTCAAATACCGTAATAACTTATTTTTTGCTGAACAGGCTCCAGTACGACCTAATATTTAGGCGTTATATTTGAAAGCTTGTTAATATGAGTCGTTTGAAATTTCAATTTCAAAATAAAACCAACTTCCGATTATCGTTTTCGCAAAAAGAGCAAAACCTACTTAAAAACCTAGGTTTACCGTAAATTCTAGCCATAAATTTGCTTAAAAATAACAACCCTTAAACCTGCATCTGTTATGAAAAAATCACTAACTATTTTATTTTTTTTCTTTAGCCTAACTACAGTATCCGCTATGTATCCTAAAGACTCAACTATTGAGAGTTTTGTTACTGCTATCAAAGAAGACAATTTCAATTACATCACTTCGGTTTTAAAGAGTAAACAATTGAACGTCAACCAAGCCTACAACGGAAAAAGTCTTTTGTTCTACGCAATTGATTTTGACAATGCGGAAATGGTTAATCTATTGGTGCGCTACGGAGCACGTTTGAACGTCACTAATGAAGCGGGAGAAACGCCCAGAGAATATGCCAAAAGTCAAAATAAAATTTTAGCACTCGCTGAGCTCATCGTCATCATGGCTTAAGCAGCTTAGTTACAGGGAGCTATTTGAATGGACTAACCGACCGTTTTATATTTCGTATATTTTATCAAAATACAAATATGCGAATCCTAATCCTCTTCCTTGTCGCTTGCAGCTTTCAGGTACAAGCACAAAAATCACAGATCGAAGCACCATTGATGCACTCGGTTTACTTTTGGTTGAAAAACCCCAACAGTCAAAGCGATCAACAGGCTTTTGAAGCGGCTATTCAAAAACTAATCGAGACCAATCCACAAGGGATCAGCACCTATTTGGGGAAACCTGCCGCTACTGAAATACGTGGGGTTGTGGACAATTCCTATAGCTATGCCTATTTTATGACTTTTGCCAGTCGTGAAGCTGAAGCAGCCTACCAAACAGACCCTACCCATCTCCGTTTTATTGAAGCGGCAGAGCATTTATGGAACAAAGTCATTGTCTATGACGCAGTGCCCCTATCGTCAAAAAACTAAAACCCTTGAATTCCTTGAACAGTGGTGTACTTAAGCGTAAAACGCTTGTCTGGATTGATGATTTTATAGGCGGTTTGAACCGCTAGTGTTGCTTCATGAAAACCACAAAGAATCAACTTTAGCTTCCCTGGGTAGGTATTTACATCTCCTACCGCAAAGATTCCGGGTACGTTTGTTTGATAATCAAGTGTGTTGTCTACAACCAGTGCATTTTTATCGATGGCGAGGCCCCAATTCCCGATCGGGCCTAATTTCGGAGACAATCCAAAAAGCGGCAACCAACAATCAACCGTCACCTTTTGATCGGGTTGTTCTTTTTGCTGAATGGTGACACTTTCAAGATTATTTTGACCTTCTAGGGCTGATACTTCCCCATGGGTTATGACATTCATCCGCCCGGTTTCTTGAAGTTCAAACGCTTTTTCAACAGAATCTTTATGTGCTCGAAAACGATCGCTTCGGTGAACAAGGGTGACTGAAGTGTTCTCTTTTTCCGCAAAATAGATCGCCCAGTCCAAAGCAGAGTCGCCTCCTCCGGAAATAAGAAGTTTTTTTCCAAGGAAATCCCCCGGTTGCTTTACCATATAATACACCCCTTTATTTTCAAAATCCGAAAGATTCTCCAATTGTGGTTTTCGAGGCTCAAAACTTCCTAAGCCACCGGCAATAATCACCACAGGTGCTAAATGCTCAACTCCCAATTGGGTCGTAACTAGAAATTGTCCATTTGGCTGCTTGTCGATCGTTTCTGCACGGTCACCCAAAGTAAAACCAGGTTTAAAAGGAGCGGCTTGTTCCATAAGGTTTTCGACCAATTCACCTGCCAAAATAGCGGGATAACCGGGGATATCGTAAATCGGCTTTTTGGGATAAATTTCAATAAGCTGACCGCCGGCTTCAGGTAGGGCGTCAATCAAATGACATTTTAACTTCATCAATCCAGCTTCAAAAACCGTAAACAGTCCCACCGGGCCTGCTCCAATAATGAGAATATCTGTCTTAATCATAGGCTACAAAATTAGGAAAGATTTTTACCTCCAGCACTTTTTTTAGCATTGGAAATAGAGTCGCTCTATAAATTATAGGTTAATAAAGGGTTAGAGATGAGTCCTTTTGTTAGGATTGTAAAATCCTATCCTAAAAGTTCATTTTGAATGACAGAAAAAGCAACATCCATGGAATGGCGACTTTCTTCTCCAGTTGTCATATTCTTAAGGACAAACTCTCGCTGCTCAAATTCTTGACTGGCACAGATCACCACCCAAGGAATTTGTTTCTGGTTGGCGTAGCTCAATTGCTTTTTAAATTTCGCTGTGGTAGGATAAAATTCAGCAGCCATTCCCCCTTCTCGAAGTTGATGAATAAGCTGTAAACTCCATGGATTGGCCGCTGGTTCAAATTGAGATACCAAAAGCTGCGTTGGCGAATGAACAGTGTTGGGATATAGGTCGAGTTCTTCTAAAACCAAACCAATACGGTCAAATCCAAAGGAAATACCGATTCCGCTTTTGTCCTTCAAACCAAAACTACTAGTCAAATCGTCGTAACGACCCCCACCACCAATAGATCCCATCTTGACTCCTTCAGGGGCAGCAACTTCAACGATAAGACCTGTATAATAATCCAAGCCCCGAGCAAGAGTCACGTTCAAATCCACAGCAGCAGCCAAAGGATTGCTTTTCAATTGGGTAAGGATAAACTGAATTTCAGCAATTCCTTCCTGCCCCACTTCGCTGGTTTCTAAAAGCGATGCCAAGGTGTTAAGTTTTTCATCAGCGGTTCCTTCCAATTCAAAAAGCGGCGCTAATCTGGCAAGTGCTTCGGGGTCAAATCCTTTGCCTAACAATTCTTTTTCAACCCCTTCTCTACCGATTTTATCCAGTTTATCCAAACTTACCGTAAAGGGCACTAAACGATCAGAGGCGTCGAGTAAGGCTGCGATTCCAGCCAATATTTTTCGATTGTTGATTTTAAGAGTAACACCCGTCAGTCCTAGTTTGGTAAAAACGGTATCATACAACTGAAGCATTTCTACTTCTTGGTAGAGCGATTTTTCCCCTACGATGTCCGCATCGCACTGGGTGAATTCTTGAAAACGACCGTGTTGTGGACGATCGGCTCGCCATACGTTCTGAATCTGAAAACGTCGAAAGGGAAACACCAGTTCATTTTGATGCTGCGCCACAAAACGCGCAAATGGCACCGTAAGGTCATACCGAAGGGCTTTTTCGCTGAGTGAATTGGAAAATTGTTTCAGGTCGTTTTTTTCAAGGGCAGCCAAATCGGCTTTTTTTACTTTTTCACCCGAATTAAGAATTTTAAATATTAAACGATCACCTTCCTCGCCATACTTCCCCATTAGCGTTTCCCGCTTTTCAAAAGAAGGGGTTTCGATAGGCTGAAAGCCAAAGCGTTGAAAACAATCCGTCAAGATTGATTTCAGATAATTTCGTTGGGCTACTTGTTGGGGCGTAAAATCACGAGTCCCCTTTGGAATGGATGGTTTCAACGGCGAAAGCTTTGGGCAAATATCCTACTTTTTTGTCGTTTTGAAAAAGGAATCTAACTGACGATGACGCTGTCCGTCAGAAAGCGTACAGCCCTGCTGTATTAAATCGAAAATTTCTTGCTCCCGATCGGTTCCAAAGACTTTTTCTGAAATCATCAATTCAACGGCATTTTCTTGGAGATGCTGCAAGGCCCACTCCCAACCTTCAGAATTCGTCAGATCCACATCGGCATTATTACACCGAAGCACTCGCAACTGCATACTTTCTGTTCCAATTTCAAACAAAAAAGCTTGTGAAACAGCCGTATTCTCCAAATACACAGCCTTTTTCAAGGTCTTTTCCCAAATGAGGTCACTGAACAGATCCAATTCTTCTTCCACAAGGGAAGGCTTTTCCAGTTTCATTTCCTCCCACTGGGGTTGGTCAATGGATTGGGTTGCTAGAAACTTCGCAAATTCTTCATGCAAAGCTTCGAACTGTTCTTTGGTCAAACGGCTGTATTTCACAAGAGTGTAAAAAAAATCCCCACAGGGTGGGGATTGATTGTAAAGGGTTTCGGATTAGGCCTTTTTTTCCGCTACAATTTCGAAAGGAAGTTGTATGGAAACCTCACGATGCAAGCGGATGCTTGCCTCGTATTTCCCTAAACGCTTGATGATTCGTCCGGGCAAGGCAACTCGGTTTTTATCGAGTTCGTGTCCTTTGGCTTCAATGGCAGCAACCAAATCATTGGCTGTAACCGATCCAAAAAGTTTATCTCCAGAGCCTACTTTAGAAGCAATTTTGATTTCCAAAGCCGTCAGTTTTTTTCCAAAAGCTGTGGCATCATCAATAATCTTCTTTTCCTTGAAAGCACGTTGCTTCAAATTTTCAGCCAAAACTTTTTTGGCAGAAGTAGTGGCTAATACCGCTTTACCTTCTGGAATCAAAAAGTTTCGTCCGTATCCGTTTTTTACGTTTACTACATCGTCTTTAAACCCTAGGTTTTCAACGTCTTGTTTGAGTATAAGTTCCATAGGATTCCGATTATTTAAGCATGTCTGCAACATAAGGAAGCAAGGCCAAGTGGCGTGCTCGCTTTACAGCTACAGATACTTTGCGTTGGTATTTCAGTGAAGTTCCTGTCAAACGACGGGGAAGGATTTTCCCTTGTTCGTTTACAAAACTCATTAGGAAGTCAGAGTCTTTATAATCGACATATTTGATTCCTGATCTTTTAAAACGACAATACTTTTTCTTTGTCGTAGTATCGATATTCAGTGGGGTTAAATATCTGATTTCCCCCTCTTTCTTTCCGGATTGTTGTTCTTCGATTTTTGACATCTCTAGGCTTCCGTTTTAATTTTCTTTCTTCTTTTCTCGGCCCAAGCTAGGGCGTGCTTGTCAAGTTTGACAGTTAAAAAGCGCATCACACGCTCGTCACGTCGGAACTCAACCTCCATCGCATCAATGGCTTCTGCGCTAACAGAAAACTCCATCAGATGATAGAAGGCGCTTTTCTTGTTTTGGATAGGGTAAGCCAGTTTTTTTAGGCCCCAATTTTCGGTACTCGTAATGGTTCCCCCCTTAGCGGTAAGGAAATCCATATACTTCTGTACTGCTTCCTCTATCTGGGTCTCAGATAGAACGGGATTCAAAATGAAAACAGTTTCGTAATGGTTCATAATTTGTTTTTAAGAGGGGCAAAATTAAGGTTTAACTAGGTGCAAACCAAAAAGATTCTTTTCTTTTTGCTGTATTTTTATGTAAATTTGGGTTGTTACTATATTATTGCCTCTTATCCAATGCATCTCAATGGAATCTTAGTCGTTGCCAATGCGGTAGAACGCCTTAAAATTGGTCAACTTTTTGCCAACATCGAAAACATCACACTGCTGGATGAATTTGATACGGCCGTAGGTGCTTCTGAATTTCTTACATACAATAGTGTTGATTTTATTGTTTTAAAAACAGATTTACCTGTTTATGACGGTTTCGATTTTATTGAAAACCTCAAACATAATGTGGAAATCATTCTTATCAGCAAAGAACCCACCGATGCACTTAAAGCCTTTGAACTGGGTTTGATTGATTGCCTCCCTCCTTCTTTTAAACGCGACCGTTTGGAATTAGGTCTTAGTCGTATTCGAGAAAAAAAAATAATTGAACCCCAGTCATCCGAAGCCCATGATTCTACTTTGGTGGTTCGATGCAACCTGAAAAATGAGAAAATTTACCTCAACACAATTTTATGGATTGAAGCTATGGGCGATTATATCCGTATCCAAACTCCTACTCGAAAATATGTGATTCTATCTACCATGAAACAGTTCATGAGTCGATTGCCAGAGCATCAGTTTTTCCGAACCCATAAGTCCTTTATTGTTAATATGGATAAAATAGAACGCTATACCCCCAGTGAAGTGGAAATCGCGGGCGAACTCCTTCCTTTGAGCCGCAGCCGGAAAAACGAATTTCAAATCCGTTTCTCCATCAACTAGTAGGGATCTACGTCTATATTGACTCGTGTTGCACGATACACTCCAATGGCTTCAAAACTTTTTTGAGTTTTCAGAAGTAGCTGCTTAAGGTTTTTTCGATCCCTAGGTGTAGGCATTTTGATCAGTAATTGTTGCAAGTATTGGTTTTGAATTCGACTGACCAGTGGAGCAACAGGACCTAGCACTTGAGCACCATAAGACTGTCGAAGCACATTGGCAAACCATTCGGCACCCTTTTCCACAAGCTCACGGTTGCGATGCTTAAAAGTAATACGCACCAAGCGACCATAGGGCGGATACTGCAAACTTTTTCGTTCTTTCATCTCACGAATACAGAAAGCAGTGAGGGTTTGGTTTTGCACATGCTTCAAGACGGTCTGTTCTGGATTGTAGGTTTGGATTAAAACACGGCCTTTAACAGCACTCCTACCCGCTCTTCCAGCAACCTGGCTCAACATTTGAACACTACGTTCGTGAGCTCGAAAATCAGGGTAATTAATCAATTGATCGGCATTGATCACACCAACCAATTGCACTTTTTGAAAATCAAGTCCTTTGACCACCATTTGAGTGCCTACTAAGATCTGTATGGACCCACTAGAAAAAGCGTCTAAAATCTTATCAAAATCATGCTTCCCTCGGGTGCTGTCCCAATCCATACGTCCGATGGATACCTCTGGGAAAAGTTCTTCCAATACACTTTCAATCTGTTGCGTCCCAGTTCCTTTGTCGGCCAAATGAGGTGTGCTACAGACATGGCATTCTTGAGGCTTTGGAATATGATAACCGCAATAGTGGCATTGCAAACGATGGTTGTATTGATGATACGTTAACGATACATCACATTGGGTGCACTGGGGGATGTGCCCACAACTGAGACATTCCAAAATAGGGGAATAGCCCCTGCGATTGTGAAATAAAATGATTTGCTGTTGGGCTGCCAAAGTTGCTTCCATGGCTTCAATCAAGGATTGAGAAAACATTTCCTTCATTTGCTTTTTGCGATACGCTTCCTTGAGGTCTACCAATTCAATAGCTGGCAGTTGAGCCTTACCATAACGTTCTGTAAGGGGTACATAGCCGTATTTGCCTTGTTCAACCTGAAAACGCGTTTCCAAACTTGGAGTTGCCGAGCCTAATAAAACACGTGCCTTAAAAGACTGTGCCATTACGATGGCCGCATCTCGTGCGTGATAGCGCGGAGCTGGATCGAATTGCTTATAGGAGTTTTCATGCTCCTCATCCACTACGATCAGTCCGAGCTTATGAAATGGTAAAAAAAGGGCTGAACGCGCGCCAATGATCAGTTGTGCTTAGCGGTCTCCTTTTAACACATGCTGCCATATTTCAGCCCTTTCTTGAGGGTTGAATTTGGAATGATACACCGCCAAACGATCTGAAAATTGTGCCTTAAGACGTGATACAATCTGAGTAGTAAGGGAAATTTCTGGCAGTAAATACAATACCTGCTGCCCCGCTTCCAAGCAAGCGGCTATTTGCTGGGTATAAACAGCGGTCTTCCCAGAGCCCGTGATGCCTTCTAGTAATGCTACTGGTTTGTCCTCAAAGCTTTTTGAGAGGGCATCCATAGCTTTTTGCTGGGCAGGGGTCAAACAGATTTCAGAAGCTGTGTCCACTGCTTCTATTGCCAAACGATCTACTTGGATTTCCCGTGTTTCTAAGATTTCCTTTTTAACCAATTGGTGAACGACACTCGCAGCAGCACCCCATCGTTTTCGCAGGGGTAATTCGGGAACCCATCTTCCGTCTTGACTTTCTGAAAGATATCCCAATAACAAGGCCTCTTGTTTGGGAGCGTTTTTGACTTTTTCAAAAACCGTTTCAATAGTTCCTTCCATTAAAAGAGCAGGAAGCAATCGAAGTTGTTTTTCTTTTTTGGGTTTATAAGCGTCCTTGAGCAATTGCTGTTGGAAGATATACTGGGCAGTCAACAAGCCTCCAATACTTTTGGCTACTGTTTTTTTTCCTGTAATCGTCATCACATCGTTAAAGGTCAAAGGTGCTTTTTCAAGGGCTTCCAAGAGAAGGTGCTCCTCATCCGACAACGAAGTCCAATCAATGATCGCAGATTTATTACGTTCTAAAATTGTTTCGCTTTCCAATAGATACAGTGAAGGAAGTGCTGCTTTCATGATGGGTCCGAGAGGACAGAGATAGTAGGCTGACATCCATTTCCACAATTCTAATTGTTGGGAGGTAATCACTGCTTCTTCATCCAGCAGCATCTCCATGGGCTTCACTTCATAGGTGGTTGGAGCTTTTTGATGGACTTCCAGAACAATCCCAGTGTAGAATTTTGATTTTCCAAAAGGAACCACAATGCGTTTTCCAACTTGAACCTTCGCTACAAATTCTTCAGGAATGCCATAGGTAAAGGGTTTGGGTAAAGGCAGGGGTAAGATTACATCAACATAAAACTTCATAATGAAACCTATTGACCTGTATTGGGAGAATGTTTAAGTCTCGTAAGGGTGGCGTTTAGTTCAAAACCAAGCAGCAAAATATTCGCATTTAGCCAAATGTAAAGGAGAAAGATCAATAGCGCACCGATAGAACCATACAACTGGTTGTAATTAGCAAAATTATCAATGTAAATTCCAAAAACATAGGTGGTTGCAATGAACAACAGCGTAGTCATCAATGCTCCTGGAGAAAAAAACCGAGCCACTCTCCCCTCAATGGTTCCAAAATAATAGAGCAGAGCCACTGAAACATAAGCCATGAGGACAAAGAAAAAAAGTTGCGCCGTGCGAATCCAATTGATCGTATCCTGAATTAAGGCTGGGAGATTTCGAAGCACATAGATTTCTACAAAAATAAAAATCGCTACAGTCATCAACAGCGTAAATGCCAAAAGAACCGCCACACCCATAGCATACAGATATTGCTTGAAAATACTTCGGGACTTATCCACATGATAAGAATCCTCAAAATTTGTAAAGATCGAACTCACACCATTGGCTGTAAGAAAAACAGATAGCAAGAAAACAGATGAAAGCAATCCCCCACGAGGTTTGCTTTTGATGTCTTGAAAAATATCAGTAAAAAATGATTGTATTTCTAAGGGAAGTAGTAATTCAATAAATTCCAATAAAATCACATCAAAATTATCAATTGGAATAAAGGGAATCAGATTTAAAACAAACAGTAAAAAAGGAAACAAGGCCATGAAGAAGCTAAAAGCAATACTGCCCGCTCGAGAGGTCAGGGTCCCCTCCACCACTCCAATCACATACATTTTGATCAAATCATACAACGAAAACCCTTTAAAGCCGGGTAGCTTAATGGCATCCAACAGATGGATGATTTTCTTTAGAATGGGTATGCTGCGAACCGTTTTGAACACCTTGATTGGGTATGGTTTTTTCAAAGATAAGACAATTCGAAATGCAGGGGAATATCCCCATGGATTATTACTTTTGTAGTATGCACATTCACCTCTGTTGTATTGGAAAAACAGACAATGCCTCCCTACGAGATCTCATTGACACTTATTCCAAACGCTTGCCACACTACACCAAGTTCAGTTGGGATATTTTACCCGATCTGAAAAACCGGAAAAGCCTTAGCATTGCACAACAGAAGGAAAAAGAAGGCCAATGTTTTCTCAACCACATCCCCCCCAAGGAAATGATTGTATTGCTAGATGAAAAAGGAAAAACAATGGGGTCGGAAGCTTTTGCCGATTACCTTGAAAAGAAACAAGTTTCTGGAATCAAGAAAGTATGGTTTTTGATTGGTGGACCTTACGGGTTCTCTGCTGATATGTATGATCGAGCGAACCAAAAAATCGCCTTTTCCGCCATGACCTTCTCCCATCAAATGATTCGGTTATTATTGGTAGAACAATTATACCGTGCCTTTACTATTTTAAATAACGAACCCTACCACCACCGCTAATGTCTTATCCCTTACTCTTTGCCACCCACAATACCCACAAAGTGGAAGAAATTAAAAAATTTGCCCCTTCTGAGTTTCATATCAGCAGCTTGGCCGACCTAGGCTGGACAACCCCTATTGAAGAGACAGGACAAACCCTTGAAGCCAATGCATGGATCAAAACCCATACCCTTGTAGAGGCACGCAAAGGCAATTGTTTTGCTGATGATAGCGGATTGGAAATAGAAGCCTTGGATGGACAACCGGGTGTTTTTTCAGCACGCTTCGCTGGAGAACCTGTCGATGCTAATAAAAACATGGACAAAGTACTCCGGCTTATGGCTAATGAAAATAACCGCGCGGCACAATTTAGAACCGTGATCGCCCTTTATTGGGAGGGTAAAAAATACACCTTTGAAGGACGCGTAAAAGGCGAAATACTTCATGAAAGAAGAGGTCGTGGCGGTTTTGGATACGACCCCATTTTTGTTCCACAAGGCTATGACAAAAGCTTTGCCGAACTAACCCCTGAAATCAAAAATCAAATTGGACATCGTGGCAAGGCACTTTACGAAATGACACGCTTTTTAAAACAACTTCTCTGAAATATCAATCTCGTTCGCCATGGCAAGAAAAATTGGGCTATTTTTAAACCATCTATGAGGAAGATCCTACTTGTCTTGTCGTGTGCTATTAATACTTTTGTCTGGAGCCAACAAAGTGAAGCAGTACTGGGTATTGTTGAAAATGAAAACACCCAACTCTCAATGGAAACGGTGCATGTTCTCAATCTGACTCAAGTGATCGGAACAACCACCGATCGAAGTGGTAAATTCGAATTGCCCGCTGCCTTGAACGACACCCTTTATTTTTCATATCTAGGATACAAACCGCTAAAAGTGGCTGTCACCAGTGATATGTTAAAGTTCAAAAACACAAAATTTCGACTTACGGAACTGGCTTATGCTTTGGAAGAGGTCATTATTCGTCCCTATCAGTTAACGGGCTATTTGGATGTAGATGCGCGCAACGTTCCCCTGAACAACAACAGCCGCTATCAGATAAGTGGGCTGCCCAATGTGGGGTATGAAGCTGGTAACAGAGACCGCTCTGCTTTTTCCAATGCCTTAGGCGCTTTATTTAATCCTGCTGATTTCCTGCACAACTTATTTGGGAAAAATCCCAAGCAGATGCGCAAACTCAAAAAAATGAGGGCCGACGATGAAATTAAAAACTTGCTTCTTTCCAAGTTTGACCGAACCGTATTGGAACAACTACTAGGCTTAGAACGCGTGGATATCGATGAGATTCTTCGCAATTGCAATTACTCGGACGTTTTTATCAAAGAATCAAACGACCTACAAATCCTAGAGGCCATCAGCGGCTGTTATGAAGAATATCGTGTATTGCAGCTTTAGTAGTGAAAACACTCGAACAGCATCGCTCCTTTTTTGAAACGCTTTCTGCACGAAAAACAGATCGGATCCAAGGTCGTGACTATATAGCTGCTCAGCCCGAATTGTTACTTGATCTTTTGTTTTCGGCAATAGAATCCGAGCAAAAACGCATCCATATTCTAGTAATCTGGTGCATCGAATTACACTTATGCGATCATTTGGAACAGCTACACCCGGGGTTTGATCGTTTTTTAAACGGCTTGCCAAAGGTTCACAATGAGAGTATGCGGAGAAGTCTGTCTAAAATTTTACACTTCTACAGCAAAGCCTTCTCCCATCGGCTTGACAACCAACAAAAAGAAAAGATAATTGCTCAAGCCTTTGACTGGTTGATAGAACCAGCTCAGGTAGCTACGCTCAGTTTCGCCTTGAAAATTCTAAAGACTTTCAAAAACCATGCACCTTGGGTACAAGCAGCGCTTCGTGCTGTGGTTGAAAAACAACTTCCCGATGCCAGTCCAGGCTATCGAGCCGCAGCCAGAGAAATTCTTAAATAAGATGCGTAAATCAATACGGTGCCGTATCTTTGCAACGGTAAAAGTTATTGATTTATGATGCTTAATGCACTCAATGCCATTTCTCCAATTGACGGTCGCTACCGTTCCAAAACGAAAAGCTTGGCACCCTTTTTCTCCGAAGAAGCACTGTTCAAATATCGTGTTCAAGTAGAAGTAGAATACTTCATTGCACTCTGTGAACTAGGACTCCCTCAATTTGAAGGTTTCAGCACATCGCTCTATGAGGACCTGAGAAGTCTCTACCTTCATTTTAGTCAAGAAGATGCTTCAGCGATTAAAGAAATTGAAAAGACGACCAATCACGATGTAAAAGCCGTTGAATATTTTATCAAAAAAGAATTTGATGCCCTAGAATTGCAGGACTACAAAGAATTCATTCACTTCGGACTCACTTCGCAAGACATCAATAACACGGCCATTCCTTTGTCTATCAAAGAGGCCATTCAAAAAGTGTACCTGCCAGAATTAGAAGCGCTTCAGGAACAACTGGTGGGCTTAGCAGAAGAATATAAAGACATTCCAATGCTTGCCCGAACGCATGGACAACCAGCCTCTCCCACCCGCTTGGGTAAAGAGATTGAAGTTTTTGTCAATCGCCTAGAAGAACAAAAAATGCACTTGCTTAAAGTGCCGCACGCAGCCAAGTTTGGAGGTGCTACGGGGAATTTCAACGCCCATCATGTCGCCTTTCCCGAAGTGGATTGGAAAGCTTTTGGTCAAAAGTTCATCGACTCTCAGTTAGGCTTGCACTATTCCTTTCCTACCACACAAATTGAACATTACGACTCCTTTGCTGCGCTTTCGGATGCGCTACGACGCATCAATACTATTTTGATTGATTTTTCAAGAGATATTTGGACCTATATTTCGATGGATTATTTCAAACAAAAAATCAAAGAAGGAGAAGTGGGTTCATCTGCCATGCCGCACAAAGTGAATCCTATTGACTTTGAAAATGCAGAAGGTAATTTGGGAATGGCCAATGCTATTTTTGGTTTCTTTTCAGAAAAGCTTCCTATTTCAAGATTGCAACGAGATCTTACGGACAGTACCGTGCTTCGCAATGTCGGTGTTACTATAGGACATACCCTTATTGGTTTGTTATCCATCCAAAAAGGGTTGGGCAAACTCCTGGTTAATACGGATAAAATCAATCGTGATCTGGATCAGAACTGGGCCGTTGTGGCCGAAGCCATTCAGACTATTCTACGAAAAGAAGGCTATCCGAATCCCTACGAGGCACTGAAAGACTTGACCCGAACCAATACGGTCATAAACCAACAGAGTATTCATACTTTTATTGACCAGCTCGAAATTGAACCCGCTCTAAAGGAGCAATTAAAAACACTATCACCCTTTAATTACACGGGGATTTAGTAAGAATTTTCTTACTCAAATAGAAACTGAGACTTACCGCTTCTGTATTTTTTTTAACTGATCCCCCCCTGGTAAATCCATGGCTTCAGTCAAATCACCTATTTGCTCTAAGTCAATATCGCCTTCTAGTAACAGAAGTACTGACTCTAATGATTTACCCTTGATGGAAACAGACTCTTCCAAGGCATTCCCACGGGAAAACATAAGCAAACGTTTGATTTTATTTTCGTTTTCCCCCTCAACAACATAGAACTTTAATTTATGGTCCGTTTCATTGAGTTGAAGAAGTAACTCAAAACCTTGATCACGCACCCACTGTTTGTGGGCATTGTCTATGGAACGAGTGATTTCAGAATCCCCAGTCATCAGCACCTTAAAGTTGGTTATGCTCTGAATCATCTCAAGGTAAGCAGCCGTTTCAGTATCGTCAGTTTGGATATTCATTTGCCCCAACAACTTAAACATCATTGGATTGATGGACAAATAACTAACATCTTCATGGGATTGGTATTCCTCGAATAGGGATTGTGCTTGAAGGCTAAAACCCCCTACACAAAGTATTGTAAAGACTAAGAAATAATTTTTCATACGAATAAATTCAAACAAAAATAATCATCTGCTACATTTCCAAGAACACAAATCATTTTTTATAGTAATTTTAGGGAAGAAAAAATTATAGCTTATTATGAAAAAGGTATGGAGTCTCTGTCTTTTATTGGTTTTTTTGGCCTGTTCCAAAGACGACCAAGACGACACCAACATTAACCTAGTTGACAAATCGGATTCAGAAACAAGTCTAAATCTTGAACTCAGTGATTTTATATGGAAGGGTCTCAATCAATACTACTACTGGCAAAAAGATGTTCCCAAACTGGATGATGCACTTTCATTAGACCGCAATGAGTACGCACAGTTTATTAAGGACAATCCCGAGCCAGAAGCCTTTTTTGAATCGTTATTGTTTAGTGGTGATCGCTTTAGTTGGATTGTCGATGACTATATAGAATTGCAAAATTCGTTCCAAGGGATCGTAGCTTCCAATGGGATGGAGTTTTCCTTGTTTCGTATAGAAGAGGGTTCCAATGACCTCATAGGCTGGGTTAAGTTTATCCACAAAGGATCTGATGCGGAGGAAAAAGAAGTAGAGCGTGGAGACTTATTTACACAGGTTAATGGACAACAAATCACCGTAGATAATTACCGAGATTTGCTATTCAGTGATTTGTTAACCTATACCATCAGTTTGACTGATTATAACAATGGTCAATACAATCTGAACGGTGAAAATATTGAATTGGTCAAAGAAGAAAACTTCCAGAAAGACCCCATAGTGGCTCAGAGCGTTATAGTAGCCGAGGATTCGCGAATTGGCTACTTGATGTACAATCAGTTCGCCAGTAGTTTTGACGAACAACTAAACGAGGTCTTTGCAAGCTTTCGAAACGAGGCCATTGACGAATTGGTATTAGATTTGCGTTACAATCGTGGAGGCTCCATTCGCAGCTGCACCTACTTGGCCTCCTTGATCACGGGACAATTTTCCAATGAAATCTTCGCTCAAGAAATCTGGAATGATAAGCTAATGGACTATTTTAGACAAAATGATGAGGAGCGACTCTACAATCGCTTCACCAACCAAATTAGTGGAGGGAACGCCCTCAATTCACTTCAATTGAATCGCGTATATATTTTAACCACAGACGAATCAGCCTCTGCCAGCGAACTGCTTATCAACGGGTTAAAGCCTTATATTCAAGTGGTTCAAATTGGAGAAACAACTGTTGGAAAAAATGTTGGCTCCATTACTGTCTATGACTACATCGATAACGAAGGAACCAAAAATCCAAATCATCTCTACGCCATGCAACCCATCGTTCTTGCCATTGCCAATAGCGAAGGATTTGCAGATTATTCCCAAGGGCTAAGTCCTGATATTACACTAAGCGAAGATCGAAAAAATGCAGGCGTTTTAGGGGATGAAAATGAAACCCTTTTCGCAGCCGCTATTCGTGAGATCGTCGGTACTGGAAAAGGGCGATCATATTACGTATCCCCTTTTGGGCCTAAAATTCAAGACCCTGAAATGCAGGCGGAGCAACGCTTAATCATTGATAGTAAAAAGCTTCCAAAGCGAATTAACGTTCCCAGCGAAAACCAGCCATAAGGTTGCGACCTCTACTACTGTAGTTGACGAATTCGATATAGTCCGTGTTCAAAGCGTTGGTTACATTTAAAAATAAGGTCATATTTGGTTTTTTCAAATGATACTGTGCGCGTATATCAACCAAAGAATAGGCTTCAAGAGTTGTCATTCCATCCGCAGCCATGCGCTCCCCAGTTCGTGAAAAAGCTCCTGACAGGGCCCAACGAGAAGAAAGGTCATAATCTATTCCTACGCGGTAGGCGTGTTTTGGTATTCTTCGCAAATCACCTCCTTCGGTTTCCGTTAGTGTATAATTTGCATTCCACTGAAGCGCATCTCCTATACGATTGGAATACCGCAATTCAAAACCGGAGTATTGAACTTCAGCAACCGAGTTTCCATATCGATAGGTGTTGAAATCATAAATGAGGGTTGGATTTTCCTCCCGTTCAAAATAGACTACAGAAAAATTCCCGGTGGGGAAAAGGTAATCCAAACCGGCTTCTCTTGTTTGACTCTCCTCTGGTTCTAGGTCCGTATTACCGGAATAGATATCATACAACTGATAAAGGCTTGGAGTGTTAAATCCAGTCCCAATGTTGACCAAAAATTTCAATGATCGTTTTTCGTTCAATTCAAAATTAAAGGAGGGGTTCAAATTATACGTCAAATGAGAACCATAGATGTCATGAGAATTCCATCGAGACCCAATATTAAGATTAAACCCATCTATTAAATAAATAAGGTTCGCATAAAGATCATGCTGTGCGCTTTTTTCCTCATCAACGATGTTTGCCGTGTTCTGCTGGGTAAAATATCCAACAATACTGTAGAGTTGATCACTGAATACATAGCGATTGGAAAGATCCAAAGTCAAATTGGTGCTTTCATAAAAAACAGGAAAATCCGATTGGAAATCGCGTTCTGTACTTTGATAACCCAAATCCAATTGCAATTCCCCTTTGTTGTATTGAAGGTTCTGTTGCAGGGCAAAACGCCATTGATCCGATACCAACAGATTGTTTGCGTCTGCGGGAATGAAGGACGCGTCAAAACCGTCGTATTCACTACGAGAAAAATCTTTATTGGCTGACAAACGAAGGCTGTAGTTGTCACTGAATTGTTGCCCTAGGTTAAGGCCAAAATTGTTTCTGGCAAACAAATCATTTTCACCACCAGCCACGGCACTCATACCATCAGCATACCGCTGAGAGTAAAATAAATTAACATCTGTATTTCCAAAGACGTCGGAATAGCGAAGGCTGTTTTCCACGGCCGTAATACCCTCTATGATGGCTTCTTGGGATTGCAGAGTCCCAAAACTACTACGCCAACTCAACTGACCGTCTTGCTGTCCTTTTTTGGTCGTGATGTTAATAACACCCGCCGAAGCTGCACTACCATAGAGAGTACCTGCAGCTCCTTTTAAAATTTCAATAGACGCAATAGCTTCCAGCGGTAGAAAATTCAAGTCAAAATCGGTTCCGATACGAGAAGGGTCATTGACTCGTACGCCATCAATCAGGATGAGCACCTGGTCATTACGACCTCCACGTATAGAAGTCGTTAGGTTCTGCCCCAACTGGGAGCGACTTCCTAGGATATCAATTCCACCACGAGTACGAAGTAATTCAGCTAAATCCAAGCCTTGAAAACGCTCGATTTCTTGAGCATCAATTTTTTCCACAATACGCCCCGACTGGGATCGCTTAAGCGGGAAACGACTATCAATCACAACCACTTCATCAAGTGTTTGGGTGTTGAGGCTGTCCATAACAGCCGAGTTGGTTTGACTCCATAGCGGAGTGGTTAGAAAAAGGAATAGAATTCCAGTTTTTCGAAAATTCATAATTTGGTTATAAAAAGATCCAAGGCCCCTACTATTCCCGGTAGTTCCCAAAATCGTAATAGGCAGGTCTCCTGGCTCACTTTTCTTTACCGCCTTCCCGTGGCATACTCCACAGTGGCATAGGGGGTGCAAAGAAAGATTCTTAGATCAATAGCTTACAGTTGCGGGTACAGCAAAGGTTTTTCACCTTATTCCCTTTTCATCTTCACTACAAAGAACCTACTACGGCGTAAAGATAGGTAAATTAAAATCCTAACGCGGCTGTAAAACGTACTGTTTAATCGAAGAAAAACTAAAGAATAAGACGCCCGTGTAAACCAAGTCGCCCAACAGCGTATTGGTAAAAAATGGGATGGCTAATGTAAAGCAGGCCGTGAGTCCTTCCAGTGTCAGAGGATAATGCAAGACCCATACACCAAGGTTGGATACTACAAAAAACAAAACGGAGGAAAGTAGAACTGTCGTAATCCCTGTCTTTTTTGTTTGAAAACCGAGTAAAAGGATCAAACCAAAACCGGCATACACAAACCAAGTAATAGCACTCAAGCCTAGGAGTAAGTCTGTAAGAAAAAGACTCAAAAAAGGAATCAGTACTGCCAAATATTTACGCTGAAAACGGGCTGCTGCAAAAAGAGCAATCCCAGTTATTGGGGCAAAATTTGGCGGATGAGGGAGTAATCGTGTGGCAACGGCCAAGAGTATCAACCCCAACGCAATTTTCTGTTCCTTATTAGCTAACAATGTTTTCATACCTCAAATGTACTTATTTTTCCTATTGGGTTAAGTACATTTTTCTTCTGGAGTATAAATTGTAGAATTCGTCATCCTTTAAACTGTCAATAAACAAGATGCTTTCTCCGGTACTTTTCATTTCAGGCCCCAGTTGTTTATTCACATTAGGAAACTTATTGAAAGAGAAAACAGGTTGTTTGATCGCATAACCATCCAATTGCGGATTGAAATCAAAGTCTAAAACTTTTTTCTCACCCAACATTACTTTAGTGGCATAGTTAACGTAAGGCTCCTTATATGCTTTGGCGATAAATGGAACCGTTCGAGAGGCTCTAGGATTGGCCTCGATAATAAACACCTTGTCGCCTAGAACTGCAAACTGAATATTGATCAACCCCTTAGTATTAAGTGCTTTGGCAATTTTTACTGTGTGGTCTTTGATTTGTTGTACCACGAACTCTCCCAAGTTGAAAACTGGAAGGGTGGCATTGGAATCACCGGAGTGAATCCCGCAGGGCTCAATATGCTCCATGATTCCGATGATATATACATTTTCACCATCACAAATCGCGTCTGCTTCTGCTTCTATAGCTCCGTCTAAATAATGATCAAGTAATAACTTATTGTTGGGTATTTTACGAAGCAAGTCAACCACATGGGCTTCCAACTCTTCTTTGTTGATCACGATCTTCATTCCCTGACCTCCCAATACGTAGGATGGACGAACGAGTATTGGAAATTCCAATTGCTCAGCCAACTCCAAGGCATCATCTGCGGTCTCAGCCACACCAAATTCGGGATAGGGAATGTCATTATCCTTAAGGAGCGTTGAAAAGCTCCCACGATCCTCAGCCAAGTCCAAAGACTGATAGCTGGTTCCTACAATATTGATTCCGTATCGGTCAAGTTTCTCAGCTAGTTTGAGTGCCGTTTGTCCTCCCAACTGAACGATGACCCCTTCGGGTTTTTCATGTTGGATGATATCATAAATATGTTCCCAAAAAACAGGCTCAAAGTAGAGTTTGTCGGCGGTATCGAAATCGGTAGAAACCGTCTCAGGATTACAGTTGATCATAATGGTTTCATAGCCCGCTTCTTTGGCGGCTAAAACACCGTGTACACAACAATAGTCAAATTCGATTCCTTGTCCGATTCGGTTGGGTCCCGAACCGAGGACAACAATTTTTTTCTTATCGGTAGCAATACTTTCGTTCGCACTAAACGGTGCTTCCCCCGGAAGTTGCATTTGCTCTTCAAAAGTCGAATAATAATAAGGTGTTTTCGCTTCAAACTCTGCCGCACAGGTATCTACCAACTTATAGACCCGTTGAATTCCCAGTTCAGAGCGTTTGCTGTACACTTCACTCTCCAAACAATCAAGCATGTGGGCGATTTGGCGATCCGCAAACCCCTTTTGTTTGGCTTCCAACAACAGGCTCTTAGGGAGCGTATCTATCTTAAAAGTTGCTATTTCATTCTCAAGAGCATACAATTCTTCGTACTGCTTCAAGAACCACATATCAATCTTGGTAATATCGTGGATGGTACGTAACGGAATTCCCAATTGAATAGCATCGTAAATAACAAAGACACGATCCCAACTTGCGTGGGTTAGTTTGTCAATAATCTGATCGTAATCGTTGTAACCTTTTCCGTCAGCTCCCAAACCGTTGCGTTTGATCTCCAAAGACTGGGTCGCCTTGTGAAGCGCTTCTTGGAACGAACGTCCAATTCCCATCACTTCTCCTACCGACTTCATCTGTAGTCCCAATGTTCGGTCGGAACCTTCGAACTTATCAAAATTCCAGCGAGGTATTTTTACAATTACATAATCCAATGTCGGCTCAAATAAAGCCGAGGTGGATTGGGTAATCTGGTTGTTCAATTCATCCAAAGAATAGCCAATGGCTAACTTCGCCGCAACTTTGGCAATAGGATACCCAGACGCTTTAGAAGCCAAAGCTGAAGAACGTGATACCCTTGGGTTGATTTCAATAGCGATAATGTCTTCTTTTTCGTCGGGACTCACAGCAAATTGCACATTACACCCTCCGGCAAAATCACCAATACTACGCATCATTTTGATAGCCATATCACGCATTCGTTGATAGGTCCGATCTGATAAGGTCATTGCTGGTGCGACGGTAATTGAATCTCCCGTATGGATCCCCATAGGGTCCATATTTTCAATGGTACAAATGATAACCACGTTATCGTTTTTGTCACGTAGGAGTTCTAATTCGTATTCCTTCCAACCCAATAAGGCTTTATCAATCAAAACCTCATGGATAGGGGATGCTTCCAAACCGCGTGTAAGGAGTTCTTCAAACGATTCTGCACTGTGAACAAAAGAAGCTCCTGTACCTCCTAAGGTAAAAGAAGGACGAATCACCAAGGGAAATCCAAATTCTTGAGCGATCTCCTTCCCTTTAAGAAAGGAAGTGGCTGTTTGAGCAGGTGCCACAGGAATATCAATTTTTTTCAACAATTTTTTAAACTGATCACGATCCTCTGTAATGTTGATCGCGTCAATATCTACTCCAATAATTTCCACATCATACTCTTTCCAAATTCCTTTGTCATCAGCTTCAATACAAAGGTTAAGAGCTGTTTGTCCTCCCATGGTTGGGAGCACAGCATCCACATGATGCTTATCTAGAATCTCGACAATGGATTTAGTTGTTAACGGTTTGAGGTAAACATGATCCGCCATGGAAGGATCAGTCATAATGGTAGCTGGATTGGAATTGATTAAAATAGTTTCAATTCCATCTTCACGCAAAGAGCGCAAAGCTTGGGATCCGGAGTAGTCAAATTCACAGGCCTGGCCAATAATGATGGGCCCTGAACCTATAATTAAAATGGAGTTGAGATGTTGTTGTTTCGGCATTCTATTCGGTCTTCTATAGTCAGGTTAAGATAAAAAAAAGGTGTTACTGTAAAAAAGTAACACCTTGTTGAAACGAATATTTTATAAACATTTATTTCTTATGTCTTGGCTCTGAGGAAACGGATATTTTTTTTCTTCCCTTGGCGCGTCTGCTTGCGAGAACGCGTCGTCCATTTGCGGATGCCATGCGCTCACGAAATCCGTGTTTGTTTCTTCTTTTCCTTTTGGAAGGTTGAAATGTTCTTTTCATACTTGTTCTGCTTAAACGCTTATTGGGAAGCTAGCTCCTAAAGCGGTGCAAATATAACACAACTTTTTGCTTATCCAAAACAAATAAGACGCTCAAAAAGCTATTTTTACTACTTTTGAAGCAAATAAAAATTATGTTCCCAAAAATCATCAAACTCATCTTGGCAGTCGGCGTTTTCGGACTGGCTGTATATCAATTTATTGACAGTGAAATCGGCAACGGTATTTTTGCTTTACTCCTCGCTGGAATGTTTGTGCTATTATATTTTAAAAACGAATTTATTTTTTTGGCCTTCCTGCGATTGCGCAAGCAAGACTTTGTGGGGACGGAAAAATGGCTCAACCGAATCCCAAATCCTCAGGCGAGTCTGGTGACCAAGCAACAGGGGTATTTTTATTATCTCCACGGGATTATTCAATCTCAGACCAATTTGACACAAGCCGAAAAGCATTTCAAAAAAGCGTTGGATTTAGGGCTTAGCATGAAGCATGACTTGGCCATGGCAAAAATGAGCCTAGCGGGCATCTTGATGCAAAAAAGACGCAAGCGCGAAGCTACTATTTTACTCTCTGAAGCTAAAAAACTCGACTCACACGGGATGCTAACTGCTCAGCTTAAAATGATGCAACAGCAGATGAAGAAAATATAGTCTTCTACTCCCCTGCAGTGGGGATCGCTATTTCATAGTACTTTCGAGACTTGTTGTTCAGATGATTCTGCATCAACCAAGGGTTATGCAACTTCAATTGATTGTAATCAATTTTCATCTGTTGGGCGAAACGGGAAAGATTGGTAATGGCCGTGTCCAAACCTACCGTTCTTATGGTTTGTGGCTGATATAAGTCTTGAGGCGTATATACAAATCCATAACGACGGGGCTCTTTCATGATTTCCTTGATGGCCAAAATTCGAAAAATATAACGCGAGGTTTCGCTTCCCAGATAGAGATCATAGTAACTATCTACTTCCTGTGTCGCCAATTTTTTTCGAATACCGGTCATCCCTCGATTGTAAGCTGCCGCTGCAAGCGTCCACGAGCCAAGTTTTTCTTTGGCCTTTTTTAGATAACGACAAGCAACTCGTGTCGCCAGTTCCAAATGGTAGCGTTCGTCAACATTATTGTTGACCTCCAATCCCATTTCACGACCAGTGGTTCGCATGATTTGCCAAAATCCAGAAGCTCCCTTGGGAGAACGAACGTTTGACAAACCACTTTCAATAACGGCGAGGTATTTAAAATCTTCTGGAATGCCTTCCGCTTCCAAAATACGTTCTATGGTAGGGAAATACTTATTGGCTCTTTTGATTAACAGCATCATATTGGATTGCCAATAGGTGTTTACCAGCAACTCACGATCTAGACGTTCTTTTAGATCGGGACGTTTTAATTCCATTACTTCTCCAGCAAATTCAATTTTTTGAGGAACTTCTAGCGCATATACTTTGTAGCTAGGGTCGGGTTCATTCGTTGAAAAGGCAGAACGCCAATTGATGGTTGTACTGGCTGTTAGAATAAATACGACTCCTACTACGGTAATCCATGTACTTTTTTTCATCTTGATTTGTTTTCAGTTGGCTACGCCAATATTTGTTTCATTTGGGACTTCTTTGCCCAAAATTAAACTGGGCAAGTGTTTGTTAAACCAATTCTTCTCCGTCAAAATCATCACGTGACTTCCTTTTATCTTAAGTACCGGTTCTGTAATGGCGCTGATCGGGAAAACGGTATCTTCCGTTCCATGAATATGGATTCGATTGGGCGTTTCCTTAGGCGCTTTCCAATTGACAATCGTATTGATTGACCAACGCAAATAATCAACATCGCGCTCAGATAAATACCGTCGGTACAAGGATAATCGCTTTTTGATCGATTTTCCAAAGGCAAACAAGGCTAAAGCTTCGATGTTTTCTACCCATTGTAATGGCAACAATTTATGTGCGTTTGTTTTTTTTGCCAAACGCATGGTTAAAGGAAGCTCGGCTTCCGATTTTACACTGGAAACTACAAAAACTTTTTGCACCGGAATGCATTGTGCCATTTCCTGAACCAGTATCCCACCAAAAGAAACCCCCAACAATACGGGATTGGAATGGGTTACCCGCTCACACATTCGCTCTGCATAGGATCGAAGGCTTTCGTTTTCTTTGGGGGGAATCCAACTAAGCCAATGTACTTCTATAGGGTCTGGAAACTCCAAAATTTCAAAAATTTTGGGGCTCGCTGCCATGCCGGGCATCAGATAAAGATGGATGGTTTTCATACCTCAAAAATAGATAAAAACTATTTTTTGTAAATTTGTAGCTGCTTTTAATTATACCATCCGGTATAAAGCAATAAACCAAAACGAATATTCATGAATACGGAAGCTATTGTTAACAATGAATTTTTACGCCAATTTGAGTACACAACTCAAAACGAAATGGCGCGCATCGAGTATGCAGAACAAGAACGCAAGATCTTTTTAACCAAGCTTTCCATCCCAAAAGCCATCCAAAGCAAAGAATTTGAAGAAGAATTTATCAAAACCGTTCTCGAAATGTTAGGAGACCGCAATTTAAAAGTGGTTCCTACCTCCCCGAAGATTGCTGGTTTTGTTCGCCGTAACAAGTCCTACAAATCCTTACTTCCTGTTGGAATAAAATTATAATAGGTCAAAGCGTACATAGCCGCCTTCATCTATCTCTGTTAAGCGTACTTTTTTTGTGGTATTGACCCATTCAGGGTTCCATGGCGCACGCACTTTGACATAGTTGGTGCTAAAGCCTTGGATATAGCCTTTCTTGTTTTCATTTTCGAATAAAACGCTTACTTCTTTTCCAAGTTGCGATTCGTAAAATTGATGCCTCTTTTTTGCCGATAGAGCGCGTAGAACCTTACTCCTTTTGTTTCGAATATGCTTTGGCACAGGATTTTGCAGTAAAACAGCCTCCGTGTTGGGCCGTTCGGAATAGGTAAACACATGTAGATAGGAAATGGGTAATTGCTCCAAAAATCGGAAGGTGTCAAGGAAATAATCTTCTGTTTCACCTGGAAAGCCCACAATCACGTCAACACCGATACAGGCATCTGGCATCACTTGTTTGATTTTGGCGACCCGTTCCTTATAAAGTCCGGTTAAATAGCGTCGCTTCATTTTTTTCAAAAGAGGATCGCTTCCACTTTGCAGGGGGATATGAAAATGGGGGACAAATCGTTGGCTTCCAGCGACAAAATCTATCGTTTCGTCTTTTAGCAAATTGGGTTCAATGGAAGATATCCGAATACGTTCAATACCCGCTACCCGATCCAAAGCCTGTACTAATTCCAAAAACGTATGCTCGTGCTTTTTGTTGCCAAATTCTCCCTTCCCGTAATCTCCTATATTGACGCCTGTAAGAACAATCTCACGGATTCCCTGTTCGGCTATGTTTTGAGCATTGGCCACTACATTCTCCAAACGATCGCTGCGAGAAATGCCTCGTGCCTGTGGAATGGTGCAATAGGTACACTTATAATCGCAGCCATCTTGTACTTTTAAAAAAGATCGAGTACGATCGCCCAAAGAGAAACCCCCTTCGTAAAAATCGGCCTCATCAATTTCACAAGCATGAATCTCTGACTGTTCTTTCTTGGATAAATCATTGAGGTAGGCTGTTAGTTTGAATTTTTCCGTAGCTCCCAACACCAAATCAACACCGTCAATGGTCGCTAATTCTGCAGGTTGTAATTGGGCATAACAACCAATGGCTGCCACAAATGCCTTGGGGTTTTGTTGGAGGGCTTTTTTGACCAACCCCTTAAATTTCTTGTCGGCATTATCTGTTACCGAACAGGTATTGATGACATAGATATCTGCAAAACCCTCAAAATCAACGCGCTCAAAATTTTCTTGCGAAAAATCCCTGGCAATGGTGGCTGTTTCCGAAAAATTTAGTTTGCATCCCAAAGTGTAAAAAGCCACCTGTTTTCGAGTGGAGAGATCAACAAGGGATGAAATTGCTTCTGCCAAAATAGTTTATCCTTATATTTCGGAACAAATATAGCAAGTATGGCTCGTTTGCGCGCTCCTCGCCATGGATTTCCCCACACCCTTCTCCTCGTTATGAGTTTGGGCCTATTCATGAGCTGTCAAAACAGTGCCAATTCCTTTAGTGATAAGGATGTTTTTCGCTACAATGAATTTCGAAATGTTACAAGCTTAGATCCTGCCTTTGCAAGAAACCCTCAAAATATTTGGCCAGTCAACCAAATTTTCAACGGCCTGGTTCAATTGGATCATACATTAGAAGTACAACCTGATATTGCCAAAGCATGGACATTGAGCGAGGATGGATTGGAATACCTTTTTCACCTTCGAGACGATGTTTTTTTTCACGAATCTCCTGTTTTTGGGTCCGAGGGAACTCGAAAAGTAGTAGCGGCTGACTTTGTCTACAGCTTTGATCGCTTGCGAGACTCAAAGTTAGCAGCCCCCGGCGGTTGGGTGATGCAAAATGTAGATAGCTATGAGGCTATTGACAAACATCAATTGCGGATTCGCCTACGAAAACCCTACCCTGCATTTTTGGGACTGCTCTCCATGCGCTATTGCTCCGTTGTTCCAAAAGAAGCTGTGATCCAATTGGGTGCGCAGTTCCGAAGCAATCCCATAGGAACGGGGCCATTTCAGTTTCAATTTTGGGAAGAAGATGTAAAACTCGTCCTTCGCAAAAACCCTCTTTTTTTTGAAAAAGACAGCTTGGGACAGCCTCTTCCCTACCTCGAAGCTGTTGCCATTCAATTCATCCCTGATATTCAAAGTGAGTTTATGCTCTTTCTTCAGGGAAAACTAGATTTTCTCAACTCCCTGGATAGTTCCTACAAAGATGAACTGCTGACGGCTACGGGAAAGCTTCAGTCTAAATACGAATCCAAAGTCAATTTACAAGTGGGTCCCTACCTCAACACGGAGTATATCGGAATTTATTTAGAATCCGAAAACCCAGCCATTCAATCCCTTGCCATCCGAAAAGCACTCTCTTTGGGTCTCGATCGGGAGAAATTGGTTTTGTATCTACGAAACAATATTGGCTTTCCCGCCACTCAGGGTTTTATCCCCAAAGGCCTCCCTGGGCATAATGATAATCACAACGCAATTTATGACCCTGTAGAAGCACGGCAATTGGTTCGGGATTATAAAGAACAAACTGGTAAACCTCCTAAACTCCGCTTGGCAACCGATGCGAACTATCTGGATATTTGCCAATACATACAACGGGAAGTGGAAAAAATTGGAATTCAAATGCAAATTGATTTGATGCCTACTGCCAGTCTGCGACAGGCTAAGTCTTCAGGAAAACTAGAGTTGTTTCGCGCCAGTTGGATCGCGGACTATCCCGATGCTGAAAACTATCTGGGCCTGCATTACTCGAAAAATTTTTCACCCGGAGGCCCCAACTATACCCACTACAGCAATTCGCAATTTGACCAATGGTTTGAAGAAGCTTACCGCATCAAAGACAACCTCCAACGTGCCCAACGCTACCAGCAAATGGATAGTCTAGTGCTGGCTCAACATCCTGTTATTCCTATTTATTATGATCAGGCCATTCGATTTGTACAAAAGAATATTAAGGGCCTTCCAATGAATCCAATCAATATCTTGGAACTTAAAAGAGTTAAAAAAGAATAAAAAAAAACCGCCCAAAAGGCGGTTTTAGATCGATTTAAAATCGATTTATTTTTTGAACTTGGAATATTTGTTCTTGAACTTATCAATACGTCCAGCGGTATCAACCAGCTTGGATTTCCCAGTATAGAATGGGTGTGATGTTCTTGAAATTTCAAGTTTGATCAAGGGATATTCAACCCCTTCAACTTCTATCGTTTCTTTGCTGTTGGCTGTCGATTTTGTAATAAACACATCTTCGTTAGACATGTCCTTAAAGGCGACTAATCTGTAATCTTCTGGATGAATACCTGCTTTCATATTCTTATAATTGGAGCGCAAATTTAAATGTTTTTATAGCAATTTCCTATTCCCTACCCAAAAAAGTGATTCCCAACAAATCTCCCCTATAAAACAGGGCATTTTTTATACATTCGTAAAGCTATCTACCCAAATCTACGCACTTGCCTCATGAATACACTACAATCACTATTCAGCCCTTCGACAAATAGAAAACTGAAAGTACTAGCCAATACCGTTCTAACCATCCTAGGCATTCTTCTTATGGGATCTTGCCATACCATGCAAAAGTCCCATTCGGAAAAAAAGCAAACAGAAACAATCCAGCTAAACAATGGCGCAAAATGGCCTGTCAATGCTGAAATGAAACCCCATATTGAAAACGGGGAGGCATTATTGGCAGCGTACATCACCCAAAAAGAGCAAGATTATCAGAAATTGGCAGCTGACCTAAAAGCACAAAACAACTTATTGATTAAAAGCTGCACTATGAAAGGGCAAAGTCATGAGGAACTCCACAAATGGTTGTACCCCCACATCCAATTGATTGAACGCCTAGCAGCAGCAAAGAATATTATAGAAGCTGAAGAGCTCATACCTCAATGTCAAAAATCTTACACCCTGTATAAAGCGTATTTTCAATGAATCAAAACAACCATTTACTATTTTCCTATGGAACCCTGCAACAAGACAATGTTCAAATGGCGTCCTATGGAAGGTCCCTAAAAGGTCATCAAGACAGTTTATCGGGCTATCGACTGGATAAAATTAAGATTCAAGACGAAACAGTCATCCACAAAAGTGGAAAAACCCACCACCCCATTGCCGTCAAAACAAGACTCGCCAGTGATCGCATTGAAGGAACTGTTTTTGAAATCACCGAAACAGAGCTCCAACAAACAGACCGCTACGAAGTCGATGAATACCAAAGAATTTTAGAAACTTTTACCTCTGGTAAACAAGCGTGGGTCTATGTCAGCAAAATTTAAAGATTTCACCTTGTTCAGAAAGTCTATTTCACGCCTTTGAAAAACTTGAAATGAAAAACTATTTTAGTCTCCAGTTTAAAATGTTCAATCGAAAATGGATTGATTTTGGAGTCCCTCTTTTATTAGCGTATTCCGTCATTCCCTTGGTTTTTATCTTGTTTTCAGACTTTCTATTAAAAGCCAGCTTTGGGGGCTATGTATATATTTTTATTGCTCTAGGGTTCCTTTCAAAACTGAGTGATCCCAAAAAAAACGAATTTCTAAAGTCTCTTTTCACTCCCCCAAATTATCGTTTGCTACGAGTGATTGAAAATCTCCTAGGGAGTTTGCCCTTTGTAGGATTTCTTATCTATAAACATCAACACCTAAATGCGCTAGGCTTAGTACTGCTTGCCATTTTTATGGCATTGTTCAGTTTCAATAGCAATGTGAATTTTACAACACCCACTCCCTTTGGGAAAAGGCCTTTTGAATTTACGGTTGGATTTCGGAAAACGTTTCTGCTGTTCCCCATTACTTATTTTTTGACCTACAAATCCATTTCCGTAAACAATCTGAATTTGGGCTTCTTTTCAATGGTCGGCATTGCCTTGATTTGTCTGTTCTATTATTCAAAACCCGAAAAAACTTACTTCGTGTGGAACTTCAGCCTTTCACCCAAAAATTTTTTATTCGAAAAAATCAAAACCTGTTGTGTCAATTTCTCGCTATTGAGTGTACCTATAGCCATCGGATTATCTATTTTTTTTCCTAAGGAGGTTCTTTCCATAGCCGTTTTATTCCTTTTTTGCAATGTCTATATGGCTATCATTGTCCTGGCTAAATACGCCGCATATCCTAACGAAATCAACTTTCCTCAATTCATTTGGATTCTGTTTAGCTTTTTATTCCCACCTATTGTGATTGGACTAATTCCTTTTTTTTATTCCCAATCCATCAAAAAAACCAACCTCTTTTTGGATGATTAAAATCGAAAAATTGTCAAAAAAATTCGGAACCAAAAAGGTTCTTGATTCTATCCATTTAGAATTTTAAGGAAAGATTTATGGGGTTGTTGGGGAGAATGGAGCCGGTAAAACGACACTTTTCAAGTGTATTTCTGGTCTTGAAACTTCTTCTGGAAAAATATCTTCTGATTTTATCTCACTGAAAAATAAGTTGGGCTTATTGCTTACAGAACCTTTTTTCTTTCCAAAAATTACTGGAAAAGAATACCTTCAATTACTCACCAACGCAAGGGAGGTAGAACTGCAAAATGTTCACGATAAAAACATCTTCGATTTGCCATTGAATCAATATGCATCCACCTATTCTACGGGGATGCAAAAGAAATTAGCCCTAACAGCTATTCTTTTGCAACAAAACGAGGTTTTCATTTTAGATGAACCTTTTAATGGTGTTGACATTCAAAGCAATTTGGTCATTATCGAAATCATCAAAAAACTAAAAGCCCTCAAAAAGACCCTCATTCTTTCATCACATATATTTTCATCCTTAGTTGAAATCTGCGATGAAATATTTTTGCTAAAAAACGGAAAGATCATTAAAAAGGTAACTCAAAAAGACTTTTCTAACCTGGCCTCAGAATTGAAAGAATTCACCATCGGCAATCGTATTGAAAAACTAGGATTATCCTAAAAATAATTTATCTCAAGGAATTACTGTTTGGACTTCTGCATTCAAAAAAAACGTACATTTAAAATGAATTTAAATCAAAAACCCATGGAAAACCCGACGCAACCCCTAACCGCTTATATGCTCAAATATGGCGGTCTCCTTGGAGGAATCTCCATTATTTTTGCGCTAATGCTTTTCTCTCTTGATATGCACTATGGTCAAGAAGATGCTGTGAATTATGTAAACTATGCCATCTCGATCTCAGTAATTGTACTGGGTATTCACACCTTCCGAAAAGACAATGATGGTTATTTGGGGCTTGGAGAAGCAATAAAATTAGGACTGGGGATTTCCTTGGTGTCCGCCATTATTGCAGTTGTCTATACCGCATTGTTAATGTATGTCTTAGAACCTGGTTATATGGCTAAAGTGATGGACTTTGCCAAAGAAAAAATGATTGATGATAATCCTGAAATGTCCCAAGAGGAACTTCAAATGACTCTAGACATGATGGAGAAATTTCAAGGCATTGGGGTTATTGCTGGTTTTATTCTGATTTTTAGTCTGTTTTTCGGATTCCTAACCTCATTGGTAACAGGTCTAATCCTAAAGCGCGCGCGCCCGGAATAAGCCAAGGGTTTTGTACCTTTGAGAAAATTTCAAAGCGCAATGCAATTCTCCCTCGTCGTTCCCTTACTAAACGAAGCCGAATCCTTGGTGGAGTTGCAACAGTGGATCGACCAATCGTTAAAAGGTAAATCCTACGAAATTTTCTTTGTAGACGATGGCAGTACAGATAGTTCATGGGAAGTTATCAGTCAACTCGCTGCCAAATATTCTCATATCAAAGGGATCCGTTTCCAACGCAACTATGGGAAGTCTCAAGCGCTCCACGCAGCGTTTGCTCGTGTTCAGGGTGATTATGTGGTCACCTTAGATGCTGATCTACAAGATTCTCCAGAAGAAATCCTACCCATGACAGCCTTGCTAGAAGAAAACCAATGGGATTTGATTTCGGGTTGGAAAAAGAAACGCTACGACTCCATTTTATTCAAAAACCTCCCTTCTCGCCTTTTCAATTGGGCCGCACGACGTGTGTCTGGAATTTATTTGCATGACTTTAATTGCGGACTTAAGGTTTATAAAAAAGAAGTCGTTCAGACCATTGAGGTTTATGGAGAGATGCATCGCTACATTCCTGTATTGGCAGCACAGAGTGGCTTCCAAAACATTGGGGAAAAGGTGGTTCAGCATCAAGCTCGTAAATACGGAAAATCCAAGTTTGGCATTGAACGCTTTGTTCGTGGCTTTTTGGACCTCATCACCCTTTGGTTTTTGCACCGTTTTGGGAAATACCCTATGCACTTTTTTGGTTTGCTCGGCACCCTGATGCTGCTCTTGGGATTCGGTTTTACAGCCTATTTAGGCATTGACAAATTGTTCATCCACACCAGCCGCCGCTTGATCAGCCAACGCCCTGAATTTTATATTGCCTTGACAACCATGATTCTTGGAGCTCAGTTTTTTATTGCCGGTTTTTTAGCCGAATTGATCCTCAAAGGACGCCCCCACAAAGATCGTTATATCATCAATAGTTCGACCCCCCCGCATGGAAATTAATGAAAAAGTACGCCTTTGGCAAAGTGATGTTTTTGATGCCGAGACGCATCAGGAACTCCAAAAACTTCACAAAGACCCCGAAGCCCTTTACGATGCTTTTTATCAAGATTTGAGTTTTGGCACCGGTGGAATGCGTGGTAAAATGGGCGTTGGCACCAACCGTATTAATCAATACACCCTTGGGCGATGTACCCAAGGACTGGCTGGCTACCTGCATCAGTCATTCCCAGGCAAGATACCCAAAGTGGTTATTGCATACGACTCAAGACACAACAGTCAATCATTGGCTCAACAAGTTGCTGCTGTTTTTGCCGCCAATGAGGTGGAAGTGGCGCTTTTTACCGAACTCAGAACCACCCCAGAGCTCTCCTTCGCGGTACGACATCTGAATGCTCAGGCTGGAATAGTACTTACAGCGTCGCACAATCCACCCATCTATAACGGATACAAAGTTTATTGGCAAGACGGCGGCCAGATTGTTCCGCCCCACGATCAAAATATCATGAAGGCCATCGACGCAGTCCCCTATGATCAGCTTTGTTTTGAGCCTGCCAAAGCACCCATTCACCCAATAGATCTTGAGGTAGATCAAGCCTATTGGAAAGCGGTCTTAGAATTACTACCCGAAGCACCCGTAAAACCAGAAGAGGTCAAAATTGTATTTACTTCCCTTCATGGAACGGCCATCACTGCCATTCCCAAAGTATTCCAACAAGCTGGCTTTGAATCTCTTTCTATTGTGAAGGAGCAGATGCATCCCGATGGGGACTTTCCTACCGTGGTCTCACCCAATCCTGAGGAACGGGAAGCCCTCTCCATGGCGATTCGTCAAGCAGAAAATGAAAATGCCGATCTCGTCATCGGAACAGATCCGGATTGCGATCGTTTAGGAATTGCTTTTCGCACCCAAGAAGGAACTTATGAACTCTTGAATGGGAATCAGTTGATGCTTTTGTTGACTGATTTTGTGTTGGAACGCCTAAAAGCAAATGCCAAACTTCCAAACCAAGCCTTTATCGCCTCCACCATCGTATCGACACCGCTGATGCAAGCCCTTGCCGATGTGCATCAAGTAGAATGCTTCACTACCCTAACAGGCTTCAAGTGGATTGCCGATGCCATTGAGAAAAACCCTTCCAAAACCTTCCTTTGTGGTGGCGAGGAAAGCTATGGCTTTTTATTGGGATCCGCAGTGCGTGACAAAGATGCTGTATCCGCTAGCTTATTGACCGCAGCATTGGTTAGCTACCTCAAAAATAAGGAGTTGACGCTTTTGGATCAGCTCATTGACTGCTACCAGAAATACGGTTTTCAATATGAAAAATTAATTTCCCTCAACAAAGAAGGGGCAGCCGGAGCAGAAGCCATCCTTGAAATGATGCGCGGCTATCGCAGCAACCCACCCCAAAAGCTTGGAGGAAGTGAGGTTGTCAAAATGTACGACTACCAAAAAGGTACAGAACAAAACCAAGAAACGGGTACCGAAAGATCCCTATCATTACCAAAGGCCAATGTGCTTATCTTCGAAATGGCTAACGGAAGCCGACTGGCACTTCGTCCCAGCGGAACAGAGCCCAAGATTAAATTTTACCTCAGCGCCGCAGGCACCTATCAACCTGACCAAAGCTGGGCTTTCAATCGAAATCAAATAGAACAACAACTGCAAACCCTAGAAATGGATTTACAGCTATGATGCACTACTTTCAAAAAATCATACAGTTTGCCAAACCCTTTTGGGGATATGCCGTCCTGAATGTTGTTTGTAATATTTTTTATGCCCTCTTTAGTGCGCTCGCTATGGTGTCCTTTATTCCAATGATGGACGTCTTGTTCAACCAAACTGAAAAAGTAAGCCATCCACCAACCTATACAGGAATAACCGACCTGATCAGCTATGCACAAGGAATGCTCAATTATGAAGTAGCCCAACGCGTAGAAGCCGATCCTTCGGGAACACTCATGCTTGTTATTGGGCTTATTCTGGGCTTGTTTTTTCTGAAAAACATTTTCAATTATTTCGCCTTATTTTTTATTTCCTTTTTGCGTTCTGGAGTATTGAGAGACCTGCGCAACGCCTTGTATAAAAAAGTGCTTTCGCTGCCGTTGAACTATTTTTCTGAAAAACGAAAAGGCGATCTTATGGCACGAATGGCCTCCGATGTGATTGAAGTCCAAGTTTCTTTTTTATCCGTACTAGAGTTCTTGATCCGTGAGCCACTAACCATTGTTTTCAATTTATGGATCATGTTTAAACTGAGTCCAGAACTCACCTTGTTTGTCTTATTATTTATTCCTGTTTCAGGCGTCATAATCTCTTTGATTGGAAAACAATTGCGTCGAAAATCCGATTCGGTGCAAAAAGAACAAGGCTATTTCATGTCCATCATTGATGAGACCCTTAACGGACAAAAAATCATTAAAACCTTTAATGCCAAAGGTTTTTTTTCCAAACGCTTTGAAGCCTCCACCCAACGGTTTTTTAATTTTTCTAATGCCCTACTCCACCGAAACAACTTAGCTTCTCCGATGAGTGAATTTATGGGCATTGCCATCATTGGAGTATTGCTTTGGTATGGGGGGCATATGGTGTTGGTGGAGCAAAGTTTGAAAGGCACCGTATTCTTTGTCTATATGGGATTGGCATACAACATTTTGACCCCTGCCAAGGGCATCAGCAAATCCCTCTTTAGCATTCGTAAAGGAGACGCTGCCGCCGCCCGATTGATTGGAATACTCGAAGCAGAAAACACGGTGAAAGAAGCCACTAACGCCCAACAATTACCCGCACTCAAAGAAGAAATTGTTTTTGACAAGGTTCATTTTGCCTATGGGGATGCACCCATACTCAAAAACTTTAGTCTGCAAATCAAAAAAGGAGAATTGGTTGCCTTAGTGGGGCAATCTGGAAGTGGAAAAACCACCATTGCCAACCTCCTCAATCGCTTTTATGATATCAGTTCTGGGAGATTGACCTTGGACGGCATTCCCATCGATCAGCTGCAATTTTACTCCCTTTATGAATTGCTTGGAGTTGTTACGCAAGAAGCGTTGCTCTTTAATGACACTGTAGCCAACAACCTCCGCATTGGAAAACAAGATGCCACCGATGAAGAGTTGATCGCAGCAGCAAAAGTGGCCAATGCGCATGAATTCATTAGCCAGATGGAACATGGCTATGACAGTTCGATTGGGGAAAGTGGCAACAAACTTTCCGGAGGACAAAAGCAACGACTATCCATAGCCCGCGCGGTTTTAAAAAATCCGGATATTCTTATTTTAGATGAAGCCACCTCTGCCTTGGACACCGAATCGGAAAAACTGGTTCAAGAAGCCCTAGAAAAATTAATGGAAAACAGAACTTCCCTGGTGATTGCGCATCGTTTGTCCACCATCCAAAAGGCAGACAAAATTGTAGTTCTTCAAGAAGGACAAATTCTGGAAATGGGCACCCACCAATCACTCCTAAAAGAAAAAGGAGCTTATTTTAACCTCGTCAAACTCCAACAACTCTGATGCGAAAGTTGCATGACAACATTGCCTTAGCAGCGATCGAATCCCTCAAGGCCGTTTTACAAGAAAACAAACGCACCTCACGAGTCCTGCAAAAAATGATTGCTACCCACCCTAAATGGGGGGCTCGAGATCGGAAACTGCTCTATGCTATTGTGTTTGACTGTCTCCGTTGGCGACGGCTTTTTGCACATTGCATCCAAACCCCTATGGAAACCACTACCCCAGAACAACTCCTCACTGTTTGGTGCCATAAAAACGATTCTCTCTGGACCGATGCCCTTCCACTAAAGCTGAGTGACAATACACAAGAACGATCCGCTGTGGTGGAAGCTTCCTATCCCGATTGGCTCTTTGAATTAGGCCGAAAAGAACTCCCAGATTATTGGGGTAAAGAATACCCTGCCTTGAATCAACAAGCCGCCGTTTCGATTCGCACCAACCGGCTGCGTACGCATCCTCAAAAACTCAAAGAGGAACTCGCATCACGCTATCAAATCGAAAGTCAAATCATTCCAGATGCTCCGGATGCTCTACAACTTACTCAGGGACGCAAATTGGATAAAAATGCCTTGTTTCTAAAAGGGTATTTTGAAATACAGGATGCGCATTCCCAAAAGGTGGCCCCATTTACACAGCTAACGCCAGGTATGAATGTTATTGACCTCTGTGCCGGAGCTGGGGGAAAAAGCCTTCAATTGGCAGCCTTAATGCGCAACAAAGGGAGCCTTCGTGCCTATGATATTGAAGCAAATAAACTCAAAGAGCTGCAACGACGTGCCCGACGCGCTGGTGCTAAAATCATTCAAACTGAAATACTGAAACAAGGCGCAACCCTCCCTGAAAATGAAAACTGGGCTGATGTCGTTTTGGTCGATGCCCCCTGTTCTGGACTGGGAACCTTAAAACGCAACCCAGAACTTAAGTGGCGACTGACAGAAGCCACTTTGAAAAGTTTGCAGCAAACTCAAACAGCCTTATTGCAACAAGCCGCTCCATGGATCAAACCCAATGGAGTACTTGTTTATGCCACCTGCTCCATTTTACCCTCAGAAAATCAGCAGATCGTAAACACTTTTCTTAACAGCCATGAAGGATTTCAACTGGAAGAAGAACAAAGTTATTATGCCCATCAGAGCTCTTTTGATGGTTTTTATATGGCTCGAATGAAAAAAACCAGCTAGCCCCTGTGGATAACTCCTCTACAAATGCTTATAAACACTCTCAGTTGACACAAACAATCAAGGCTAAAAGCCTTATTTTTGCCCTTTAATCACCTGGTCTATGATTCAGTTTTTTGGCGATCCTGCTACCAAAGTTGTTGCAGTAGCTTCCTCAAAAACCCTTGCCCCCGAAACCATTGATAAATTACATTGGTTATTTGGCGGGGCCCCCCTCCTCGAAGACAATCAACTCAAAGGCATTTTTTATGGCCCTCGAGCTTCCATGTTAACCCCTTGGAGTACCAATGCGGTTGAAATCACTCAGAACATGGGAATCGAAGGGATTATGCGTATGGAGGAGTACCTTTCGGAAGCAACCATTGGAGACATTGACCCCATGTTGGTGATTCGTTACGAGCAATTGGATCAGTCCCTTTTTACTGTGGATATTGAACCCGAAGCCGTAGAGCAAATTACAGATATCGCAGCCTACAATCAAACTGAGGGACTTGCCCTTAGCAATGAAGAAGTGGCCTATCTAAATGAACTTTCTGAAAAATTAGAACGCCCCTTGACAGACTCTGAAGTCTTTGGTTTTTCGCAAGTAAATTCCGAGCACTGTCGTCATAAAATTTTTAATGGGACCTTTATAATTGATGGAGAAACCAAGCCCCGTAGTTTATTTCAACTCATCAAAGAAACATCCAAAGCCAATCCGGACAATCTTGTATCGGCTTACAAAGACAATGTGGCTTTCGTTGAGGGTCCCGAAGTAGAACAATTTGCTCCTTCAGAAGGGGATCGACCAAGTGGCTACCAAAAAAATGCCATGGAAAGTGTGCTTTCCCTAAAAGCAGAAACACATAATTTTCCCACAACAGTAGAGCCCTTTAATGGCGCAGCTACAGGGTCGGGTGGTGAAATCCGTGACCGCTTAGCCGGAGGGCAAGGCTCTCTTCCCCTCGCGGGAACAGCTGTTTATATGACACCTTATTCACGGGTTCAAAAAAACACCTCTTTCGAAAATTTTCCAGAACGAAAATGGCTCTACCAAACACCTCTTGATATTTTGATCAAGGCTTCCAATGGAGCTTCTGATTTTGGAAATAAATTTGGGCAACCCCTTATCGCTGGTTCTGTACTGACTTTCGAACACCAAGAAAATGATCAACGCCTCGGCTTTGACAAAGTAATCATGCTGGCGGGAGGTGTCGGAATTGGGAAAAAAGAACAAGCCCAAAAACACCGTCCCAAAAAAGGAGACAAAATCGTAATTCTCGGAGGAGACAACTATCGGATTGGAATGGGTGGTGCCGCTGTTTCTTCAGCTGACACGGGTTCTTTTGGGAGTACTATCGAATTGAATGCCATTCAACGATCCAATCCAGAAATGCAAAAGCGAGTTGCCAATGCTATTAGAGCCCTCGTAGAACGAAGTCAAAACCCAATCGTATCCATACACGATCACGGTGCTGGTGGGCATCTGAACTGTCTCTCAGAACTGGTCGAAGATACTGGAGGGAAAATTGACCTTGATGCACTACCGGTGGGAGATCCTACCTTATCCGCCAAAGAAATTATCGGTAACGAATCCCAAGAGCGTATGGGGCTCATTATCTCCCCAGAAGACGCTTCTCTTTTGGAACGAATTGCAGCGCGAGAACGCGCCCCTTTTTACATTGTTGGAGCGGTTAGTGCTGATATGCGTTTTTCTTTTCACTCTGAAAAGAAAAAGGAAACACCAATCGACTTGGATCTTTCAGCTCTTTTTGGCAGTTCTCCCAAAACGGTGATGCAAGACCAATCCCTAGCCCCTAATTTTGAAGCCCTTTCCTATCAACGCTCGAATCTCATCTCATATATCCAAAACGTATTGCAACTGGAAGCGGTGGCCTGTAAAGACTGGTTGACCAACAAGGTCGATCGTTGTGTTACTGGACGCGTGGCGCAACAACAATGCGTAGGTGAACTTCAATTGCCTTTGAGCAACTGCGGCGTGATGGCTCTTGATTATGCGGGTAAAAAAGGGGTTGCTACCTCCATTGGTCATGCTCCCGTCAGTGGTCTTATTGATCCCCGAAAAGGAAGTACCAACGCCATTGCAGAATCCCTGACCAATTTGGTATGGGCACCGCTTGAAAAAGGCTTAAACAGCGTTTCGCTTTCTGCCAACTGGATGTGGCCTTGCAACAATCCAGGAGAAGATGCGCGTTTGTATGCGGCCGTAGAAGCCTGTTCTGATTTTGCTATTGCATTAGGAATCAATATCCCCACAGGAAAGGATTCCCTTTCCATGAAACAAAAATACACCGAAGGAGATGTACTGGCTCCTGGGACCGTCATCATTTCAACGGTTGGGACTTGTTCGGATATTAACAAAATTGTTACCCCTGTCGCCACCCCCGAGGGAGGTGACTTTTATTATATCGATTTTTCAAAAGATGCTTTTGACTTAGGAGGCTCCTCCTTTGCTCAATCGATTGCGGCAATTGGAGACAAAACTCCAGGTGTACAAGACCCAGCTTATTTCAAAAAAGCCTTTAATGCTTTGCAACTTCTCATCCATAGTGGTAGTATCACCGCTGGTCATGACATCGGTTCGGGTGGACTCATTACGAGTCTTTTGGAAATGTGTTTCCCTTCCCACGGCGTGGGAATGCGTTTGGACTTATCTGTTCTTGAAGAAGCCGATACGGTTCGCTGTCTGTTTTCTGAAAAAGTAGCCGTTGTTGTGCAATCCAAAGAGGATTTGGAAGCTGTACTATCCAAAGAAGGCGTCCAAGCTGTTCGACTGGGGACTGTTCTGCAGGAGGAGATTCTTGACATCAACGGTCTTGAGCTATCCATTCCCGAAATGCGACAATTGTGGATGCTAACAGCTACCGAACTGGAAAAACAGCAAACCAAAGAAGAACTCGCTGCCGTTCGTGCGGATCATATCGTTCAACAACCTCTTGCCTTTTCATTCCCACAGACATTCGACGGAAAGCGTCCGATGCCTAAAGAAACTAAAATTAAAGCGGCAGTGCTTCGCGAAAAAGGAAGCAACTCTGAGCGTGAGATGGCCTATGTGATGGATCTTTGTGGTTTTGACGTCCGAGACGTCCATATGACCGACTTGATTGAAGGACGCGAAACGCTTGAAGATATTCAGTTTTTAGTTGCGGTGGGAGGCTTTTCCAATTCTGATGTACTTGGATCTGCCAAAGGCTGGGCTGGAAGCATCAAATACAATCCCAAAGCACAAAAAGCCGTAACAGACTTTTTCAACCGTCCAGACACGCTCTCATTGGGTGTTTGCAATGGCTGTCAATTATTTGTAGAACTCGGATTACTTACTCCTAGCCACGACAAAAAACCGAAAATGTTGCACAACGACTCCGGAAAGTTTGAGTGTATTTTCTCAGCCGTTGACATCCAACCTTCTCCGTCTATAATGCTCCAGGGATTGGAAGGAAGTCGATTGGGAATCTGGTCGGCCCACGGAGAAGGAAAATTTTCTTTCCCAAAAAACAAAGATGCCTATCATATTCCAGCAACCTATCAATACGATCAATATCCGGGCAATCCGAATGGTTCTGACTTTAATGCTGCCATGTTATGCAGTGATGACGGAAGACATTTAGTAATGATGCCGCACTTGGAACGATCCACCTTTCCATGGAACTGGGGCCACTATCCCAAAGAACGATCGGAAGATGTGGTAAGTCCTTGGACAGTCGCTTTCCTGAATGCCCATGATTGGTTATTCAATAAAATCTAGTATTCTTTTTTAATAAATCGGTAATTTCTGTACTTTAATGGCATGGAAATTACTAGATTATTTGACTTTTTGACCTTTCAGCGGGAAAAGCTTCCGCTAACGGATGCGCTAAACACCAAGCAGAATGGTGAATGGAAAGCAACCTCTTCTGAAGAATTTTATCAACAAGCCCATCAGATTACTGGGGCTCTGATTGCCATGGGCGTTAAGCCTGGGGATAAAATTGGAATGATATCAACCAATAACCGAACCGAGTGGTGTGTTGTAGATATGGGGGTGCTCCAACTAGGAGCTATCAATGTACCTATCTACCCTACCATTGCGGCTAAGGACTATGAGTACATCTTGAATCATTCCGAGTCACAATACTGCTTTGTTTCTGATAAAGAAGTTTATGACAAACTCGTTTCGGTTCAAAAAAATGTAAAAGGCCTAAAGGGTGTCTTTTGCTTTGATGAAATTGAGGGATGTACACACTGGAGTAGTTTGTTAGACGAAGGTGCCAAGGCAAACAATCAGGACGAAATAGAAAAACACAAGGACGCGGTCAAATCCGAAGACCTTGCTACCATTATCTATACTTCTGGAACCACAGGGGTTCCAAAAGGAGTAATGCTGTCACATAATAATATTGTATTTAACAGTCTCAACACCTCTGTCCGTTTACCACTGGTTGCAGGGAAATCGACAGCATTGAGCTTCCTTCCAGTCTGTCATATTTTTGAAAGAGCAACACTTTATGTATACTATTATTTTGGTGTTCGCATTTTCTTTGCAGAATCATTGGAGGCCATTAGCGACAACCTAAAGGAGACTCAACCCAACATTATGACAGCCGTTCCTCGTTTGTTGGAAAAAGTATATGATAAAATTTATGCGCGTGGCGCTGAACTGGACGGAATCAAACAAAAATTATTTTACTGGGCTGTTGATCTTGGATTGCAATACCAACCTTATGGTAAAAATGGAGCTTGGTATGAATTCAAACTTAAAATTGCTCGTAAACTGATCTTTTCCAAATGGAAAGAGGCGTTAGGAGGAAAACTGGAACTCATAGCTTCAGGAAGTGCCCCCTTACAGCCACGATTGGCTCAGGTATTTACCGCTGCGGGAATTACCATCACAGAAGGTTACGGATTGACTGAAACCTCTCCTGTCATTTCTATGAACGAAATCAATAATGGAGGCTTCCGGATTGGTACTGTTGGACGTGTCAACAAAGGAGTTGAAGTGAAGATCGCAGAGGATGGTGAAATTTTATGTAAAGGACCCAACGTTATGATGGGCTATTATAAAGATGAAGCCAAAACAGCAGAAGTGATGTCGGGCGATTATTTCCATACGGGAGATATTGGAGAAATTGATGCCGATGGATTCTTAAAAATCACAGATCGTAAGAAAGAGATGTTCAAAACCTCTGGAGGGAAATATATTGCTCCAGCCCTTATTGAAGGTCAAATGAAGCAATCCTTGTTTATTGAACAAATGATGGTGATTGGAGAAGGACAGAAAATGCCCGCGGCTCTGATTCAACCGAATTTTGAATATATCGGCGAATGGATTAAAGACCATAAGATCGACTGCCCTACTGATGATCTAAAAGCGATTTGTAGCAATGAAAAGCTTCTCGCAGCCGTCCAAGCAGATATCGATCAGCACAACCAAATATTTGGGAAATGGGAACAAGTGAAGAAATTTGAATTGACCCCTGAAATTTGGTCAATTGATGAAGGACACCTCACCCCCACAATGAAGTTGAAACGAAAAGTGGTCAAGGAAAAGTTCAAACACCTGATCGACTCCATTTACAGCTAATTACAAAAGCCCCTAAAAACAGGGGCTTTTGTAGTTTTTTATGCTATGCATGCATAATTATGCGCGCATTATAATGCATGCATAGTAAATTTTATATATATTTACCTTAATGAAAAAAAGAACCATAGATTACGCCTTACGATCGACCTGGGGCGCAGTAAGCAAAATGTACAACCGAACAGCAGCCAAATTCGATTCGACCATGGCTACAGGTTTTGCCCTATTAAGTATTGACGCGGAAGGAACCCCTTCTACGGCATTGGGGCCTAAAATGGGTATGGAAGGCACCAGTATTTCAAGGCTTCTGAAGTCCATGGAAGAAAGAGAACTCATTGACCGACGTCCGGATCCTTCGGACGGTCGAGGTGTGTTAATCCATTTAACCCCTTTTGGAAAAGAAAAAAGAGAATTCTCGAAGCAGATCGTTCTTGGATTTAATGAAGCGATAAACCAGGAACTTTCTGAAGAAAAAATTGAGCACTTCTTCGAAGTGATTGACTGCATTACTGACTATTGCAGTGCATACGAAAAACAAACACATCAAGTTAACTTTAATTAGACACTATGGAAACCAGTCCAGCCACACTCACTAAAGGAGGGGAATTCATTATCAAATCCTTTGACCCCCAAGACATTTTTACCCCTGAAGATTTTTCAGAAGAGCAGATCATGATGAAAGACGCTGTCAAGGAATTTATTGACCGAGAAGTTGTTCCCAACAAGGCTCAGTTTGAGAAAAAGGATTACGCATTGACGCAACGCTTGATGCAACAAGCAGGTTCCCTTGGCTTTCTAAGCGTATCCGTACCCGAAGCCTATGGTGGATTGGGAATGGATTTTGTATCAACCATGTTGGTGTGTGATTATATCTCAGGGGCAACAGGCTCTTTTTCTACAGCTTTTGGTGCTCACACGGGTATCGGAACACTCCCGATCACTCTCTACGGTACGGAAGAGCAAAAAATGAAATACATTCCCAAGCTAGCTTCTGGGGAATGGTTTGGTGCTTATTGCCTTACCGAGCCCGGTGCCGGATCGGATGCCAATTCGGGACGAACCAAAGCAGTGCTCTCTGAAGATGGAAGTCATTACAAAATCACAGGGCAAAAGATGTGGATTTCAAATGCGGGATTTGCAGAGCTTTTCATTGTGTTTGCACGTATCGAAGATGATAAAAACATTACAGGATTCATCGTCCCTAAAGACTTGGAAAATGGAATAACCCTTGGGGATGAAGAACACAAACTAGGAATCCACTCCTCCTCTACCCGTCAGGTCTTTTTTAACGAAACCAAGGTTCCCGTTGAAAACATGCTTGCAGGGCGAGGAGAAGGCTTTAAAATAGCCATGAACGCCCTAAACGTTGGTCGAATCAAATTGGCAGCCGCTTGTTTGGACGCACAAAGACGCGCCACCAGTATTTCCGTAAAATATGCCAATGAGCGTATTCAGTTCAAAACACCCATTGCGCAATTTGGTGCTATTCAGGAAAAATTAGCCCTAATGGCTACAAACACCTATGTAGGGGAAGCTGCCTGCTACCGTGCAGCCCATGATGTTAAAGCGAGAATCGAATCTCTTCAAGCTGAAGGGAAAGGGCATCAAGAGTCGGAACTACGGGGAGTTGAGGAATTTGCCGTCGAATGCTCCTTACTAAAAGTAGCCATCTCCGAAGACATGCAAAACTGCGCCGATGAAGGCTTGCAGATTTTTGGTGGGATGGGCTTCTCTGCCGATGCGCCCATGGAAGCCGCTTGGCGGGATGCGCGTATTGGAAGAATTTATGAAGGAACTAATGAAATCAACAGAATGCTTTCGGTTGGAATGCTATTGAAGAAAGCCATGAAAGGAGAGTTGGATTTGATGACTGCTGTGATGGGGATTGGAGCTCAAATCGATACTCCAGAAACAATGGCCCAACAAACTCATACCGGACCTTTGGCAGCCGAACAGGATATGGTTGAGAATCTTAAAAAAGTATTCCTTTTGGTTGCTGGATCCACTGTCCAAAAATACGGCCCTGACTTGGATAAAAATCAAGAAATATTGATGGCCTTATCGGATATCCTTATCGAAATCTATATGGCCGAGTCTGCCGTGTTGCGAACGGTGAAAAACACGCAACGAAGCAGTGAAGAGGCGCAACAACAACAAACAGCAATGAGTCAATTGTATTTATACGAAGCGGTTGCTCTTTGCAATAAAAAAGCGCGCGAGGTGATTGTCTCCATTTCCAAAGGAGAAAATCAACAAAAACTCCTAACCGCCTTAAATCATTTGACACAAGCACAACCCCTTCCAAATATTACTGAACTCAAACGAAAAGTTGCTGGTGAAGTTATTTCGAAAAATCAATATTGTTTTTGATTTGGTTTATGTTTAAATCGAAACCCAGCTTTTTAGCTGGGTTTTTTTATTTTTAATAAAAACTATACATGACACAAGCAGTAAGTACTTCTTCATACGGTCCTCAAAAAGCGATACTGGCACTCACTCTCTTGGGATGTTTTATCAGTTTTGGACAAAAAAAAACTGATGTATATTCAATCATTGATGCAATCTCTTCTGAAAGAATTGCCTCCGACATTCGCACCCTAGCCAATTTTGGCACTCGACATACACTCAGTGACACCCTCTCTAACAGAAGAGGCATTGGAGCCGCAAGACGATGGATTAAAAAAGAATTTGAAAAAATATCCAGCCAATGCGATAATTGCTTGGAGGTTCGTTATCAAAAAAATTATCATTTACCCGAAGATGGGGAACGAATCGTAAAACCCGTTTGGATCAACAACGTACTGGCCATTCAAAAAGGGACAGAATTTCCTGATCGTTACATTATTATGAGCGGAGATATAGATTCCAGGATCTCAGATCCAACCAACTATACTGATGATTCTCCAGGAGCCAATGACAATGCCTCTGGAATGGCAGGCACCATAGAAGCTGCACGAGTGTTATCAAAGTATCAATTTAAAAATAGTATCATCTATGTGGGACTCGCCGGTGAAGAACAAGGCTTGTTTGGAGGCAAAGGCTTGGCTCAAAAAGCCAAAAAAGAAGGCTGGAATATTATCGGCATTCTCAATAACGATATGATTGGCAATATTGAAGGAGTTGATGGCGTTATAGACAATCGAAGTTTCCGAATTTTTTCTGAGCCCGTTCCTCCCACTGAAACAGAAAGCCAGCGCGTGGCTAGACGTTTTTATGGTGGTGAAGTAGATGGTATCTCCCGACAACTTGCTCGCTACGTTCACAAGGCTACTAAAACCTATATGCCTGAAATGAATCCGATACTCATATATCGCTTGGATCGATTTAGCCGTGGGGGACATCACCGGCCATTTAACGATCAGGGGTTCGCGGGGATTCGTATAATGGAAGCCCACGAAAACTATAATCGTCAACATCAAGACATACGAACTGAAAATGGCATTGCTTATGGAGACCTCATTGCGGGTGTAAATTTTCAATATGCTAAAAAACTTACGGCTGTAAACGCAATTGTTTTGGCTCAATTGGCTTGGGCACCCCCTGCGGTGGAAAATCTATCGATTGGTGGTGCCGTGGAACCTGCCGCAAAATTTCGTTGGGAAAAAGTCAACAGCAAGGACGTTGCGGGATATAAAATCTATTGGAGAGATACGACTAGTCCTACTTGGCAAGACAGTCGATTTGTTGGAGATGTTAATGCCTATGTCTTAGACGGAATTGTCATTGACAATTACTTTTTTGGTATCAGTACCATCGGAAAAAATGGCTTCGAAAGTGAGGTGGTTTTCCCGAACAAAGTATTCAAAGACTAGTAGTAGTTATCAATCTGTAACCTCTTGTATAGCCCTCTGTTGTTTCGACGATAGATGCTGAAATCAAAAATAACAGATAGTTCGAACATACTTGGTGAAAATACTTTTCCTGTGTTTCGAAAGGGAAAATTATAGTGTACCCCAAAATCAAAATTTTCCAATGCCAATCCAACGGTTAAGCCGATATTATTGAGACCCGCTCCGGTATTAGTTGTTTCACCTTGAGTAGAAGTTTCCATATTATCTAAATAGCTCACAAAAGAGGCTTGCTCAACAAAACCTAATGAGAATTCACCCAATTGAAAATCTTGTGAAAAACTCATGAAATAAGAGTCTCCAAATTTGGTGACAGAGCCATATGCATATAGATAAGAATAACGAGGTAAATAACGGAATTCGTAGGGGTTTATATTAAACTCGTATCCACCCTGAACGGAAACCTGAATGGGCTTCTCATATGGTACCTCTTGATTGAATGATGTGTTTGGACGATTTAAATGTTTTAAACTCAATCCAATAAGGTAATCTTCAGAATGAAGAATAAATGAGGCTCCCATATCAAAATAGGATGTATTGGCGATGATATCCGCCAATGGGTCGATCGATTCGGTATTAATAAAACCTGTAGCTGTATCCAATTGATCTTCAAATATAAGATTATCAACATTTAAATTACTACTCCCAAATCCTACATATAATCCAGGAAGTAAAAATGTTTCATTACCTAATTGTATGGTATAGATATAAGCAAGTTTAGCTAAATTTAGAGTTAGATTTGTGTTAGGCATTTTGAATGAATTCAAATCTACTCCAATAGTAAAATTCAAGTCTGGAAAAGCTAGGGAACCAAACAAATACTTGTTGTCCATAGTGGTAGCGTTATTCACTTTAAGTGAATTATAAAGTACCCCTACCCGATTGAGCTCGTTCATTCCAAAATAACTTGCGTTAATCTTCTGAGTATATTTTGTTTGATTGACAACATACTCATCTTGACCAAAGGCCGAAGCTAGAATAAAGAGCAGTAATACCGTTAAAAAGTGTCTATTTTTACTCATTATCTCAAGATGATAAAGGTTCCACTTCTTTCAATTTCCTTTTCTCCAAAAAGCGTAATACCCCGGACAGTATATATGTAATAGGGGGCATTTCCTGCATTACTTCCATCCCAACCTTGAAGTAAAAGGGGTGATCTATAGTTATCTGGCTCTATGGGCGTTCCATCTGGAGGTGTCAATTCGTAGTAAACTTTATTCCCTCGGTTGTCATAGATTGTAAATTCAACTAAACCAAAACCGCTAAATAGTGGTTTGAATCTGTCGTTGACCAAGTCTCCATTTGGTGAGAATACATTTGGAACAAGAATGTTATATCCTTGACCAACAATAATAGGCTGGGTCACTTCCTGAGAACAACCTATATCGTTGTATATTCTGAGTGTTGCAAAATAAGTTCCTGATATTCCATATTCGTGAGTAGTTGGGGATGTGGTTTCTGATCGCACATAGACGAACTCTGATGGAGTATTATCACCAAAAATCCATTCTGAAACGCTAAACGGATCCGTAGATCTATTTTCGAAGGTTACTTGTTCTCTTGCTAGTATGCTTCCGGAAGCTTTAAAGTTTACAGATGTAGCTTCAAAACTTGGTTCACCAACACCTAAGATTATATTTGCAGTTAATGTACAGCCTTCATCATTAACAATTTTTAATTCAGCATCTGGTACCGGTAATGGAATCAAAACAGTATATGTATTATCACTTATTCGATTATCCTCAACATCAACAATTTGATTATTATAATAGAAAGTTAAATCTCCTTGAATATTATCGAAAATATCAATAACAATCCTTCCTGGTAATTGTTTACATAAATCTTCGTCTACAAATGGACCATCTATTATATAAAGATCTTTATTTATTGGAACAACAATGTTTTGTTCAAATCTATTCAGATTTGAACCACCGCAGGTGCTGTTTTGGGATTCAATCACAATTTTGTAATTACCAGGGTCAAGCTCTTTTGAGAAAGTTCTATTTTCAATCTCTAATTTTCTATAGCCTATATGTGGATTAGATGTCCTACCTGTTAGTGGGTCTTCAACATACCATGATATAGTGTATGGAGGCGTCCCACCTTCTACTTTGAATCCAATACTACCATCATTTAAAGTTGATCCGCAATTAGGTGGTAAACTGAAGGTTGGGTTTCCATCGTCATCAACAAGGTCCGGTATCATCTTAAAAGGCTCTGATTCAAAAGAAACTTCTATTGATCCTATAGCTGACGTACCATCAACGGTAACATAACAATTATTACTGTCATAAATAACTAAAGATAATTCTCCCGGTATATCAACCTCAATTGTTTGCCCAACAAAATTAATGGTTTCACCAGTATATACTCCTGCATCTTTAACTAGAAGTGTCCAATTAAATTGGTAAACTGCCTGACCATCAACTACAAATGGAACACCTCCAGAAACATCTGCAGTTATCTCTGCAATACCTGTACATTCATCAATAAAAAATTCTTGATCCCCGGTATATTCTAATGGTAAATATTCATAAATTTTAAATATGTATGTGTCATCACATATTGTTGAATTTGTTGCAGTTCCTGTTGGGAGAGATGCGACTACCGTATAAGTATCATGCTTAAGTCCAGAGAATGTGTAATTTTGTCCCCTTCTTACAAAGGTTACTCCGTCAGCAGCAGTCGTTGGAGAGGTTTTGGAAGAATATACAAGTCCTCGATTATTGCCAGTAATTTCAACATCAAAAGTATTTGCCCCAGAAGAAGGTATGTTGCTTTCAACTCTGAAATTTAAATTACCTGTAATTTCATCATCAGAACCACAATCATCTGGAATTATTTCTTTTATGGTTGCATTTTGAATTTCAACTCCTTGGGATCCAATTGTAATTGCTCTTGTTCTTACAGCTCCACTCGGACAAATCCCATTACTTGCACCTCTTTGATCTGAAATTGTAGCTCTGTAAATCCCGTTATCAAGAGGGAAAGCAGTAGCCAAACCATTAAGGTTAGTAAGTTCCTGCCATTGTTGCGAAACATTTGTTGTAGATGAAGAAGATAAAGATGTTGTTCCAGAGGCAGTGCTTGATGTGGGTGAAGAAGTAAATAATTCGAGTTCTACAAACTTCTCCCAAATAATTGTTGTAGGTAGTTGTGCGTTTGAAATTGTTAATGCTATTGATCCTACTGATTCTCCGCAGCCTGGTTGAACTACATTAGATACGTCAACTATTAGTTGTTCTCGAGCGACATCTAAAACTACTACTTCTAGAGGATTTGATGGGTCTGTTAAAAAACATGTACTTGAAGCTGTCTGATATAGAACTGAAGCTCTGTATGTACCTGCATATCTAATGTCAAATAAAGTTGCAAATGGAACAGCAGCACTATTAGAATCAAAATAACCTGTCATGTCCCAGGGTAAAAAAGAATTATACCCAGGTAAACTTGGATCATCTAAAGATCCCTGCCATTGTATTTGAATTTTAGAAAGATCTATTATATCACCTGTATCAAGATTTAATGTGATCCTTCCTAACTGTCCTTGAGCACAATCAATATCAACCGTGTTTGCTACAGAGATAGTTACTCTTTCAGGAACATGTAGTGTAGAAGAAACTGAAACAGTAATAGGTGAACAACCACTGGAGGGAGTAACTTCTGCTGTGGTTATTTGACTGATAAGTGTTGGATCTACATTGATTACAATTTCTCTTGGGTTTGTACCAGAACTGCCGGTTATTGCTCCACCATTAAATACTACAGAATAAGTGTCATTTGGTACTCCTCCACTTATATAATAGGTTAACGTAGTATTGGGAGATGTTCCGTCGTTAACACAATAATCTTCAACTCTTAAGTTTGTTAATTCTGTAATAACAATGGGATCTGTTTCTCTTAATTCAATGAAATATGAAATAGTACAATTGACGTTCGGAGTTCCATCGATTATTGGGGTAACTCTAGCTTCATAAATTCCTGGACCAAATCCTGAAGCATCGGTTATTCTATCATTAGGAGCACCTAATGAAGTTCCGTTATAGTTCCTATACCAGCTTGTAGTGTGTCCTACACTCAATGAACTTGATGATATAGTTGAAGTATTTGTATTTACACTAACTTCAAGGAAAGGTACTGTCTCATCTGGGCACAGAACAATTAAACCATCAATTGTCGAATTTGTGCTAGTACCAGTTGACGAAGTTGTACTTGACGTACTAGTCTGCTGAGTCCATGGTAGAATCGTGTAAGCAGATGTTAAATTAACAGATGGTGTGACTAATATTTGTGGAGGTCCAAGTAATTCAAAAGTATGGGTGTCCTGGCAACCAAGGACGTCATCCGTAACAGTTAAAGTATATCTTCCTGGTAAAAGATCAGTAAGATTTGGTGTTGTATAAAGATTTATAGATGATCCAACAACAGCTGACCATTCAAAAGTATATTGTCCAGATCCGCCTACAATTGCGTTAGCAACAATTCCATACCACTGTATTGAACCAGTTCCTATGTCTGCTGGTATATCACTACAGTTATCGTGAACTATTAATGGTTCTATAAGACCGTTCTTAATTTCTAATTGTTGCCCAAAAAACTGAAGAGGTAATGATTCGGTACATCCATTTGAATCAATTACTTGAACAACGTAAGTGTGGGTAAGGTTCAAATTTGAAGAATTTAAAAGTAAACTTGATGTAAGGGCACCATTACCAGGTATTGGCGCATTTACATTATCTGTTGAATCAAACACCACGTATGTATATTCCCCTAATGAAGTTGGAGTCCCTCCTGTTGCAGAAATAAGCATTGTTGCTGAACATTGATTCACCGATAATGCTAATAAAGGTGGCTCTTCAACTGTTAAGGTAACAGTTGATGAACATCTTTTAAATCCATTTGTAATTGCTACTTCAAGTACGTACTCATCTGGTTCTAGAAAATCCCAATTAACTCTTGAAGGATCTGAAGTGTCTTTAGCTCTGTAAACAACAGGTGTAGAGGTATTACTATAAAGTTCAAAGTCATAATACCATCTTGAATTTGCAACGGCATTTACAATAGATACTGTTGATGAGACATTGCCCGGGGTAATAGTCCTATTCACAACAGTTGAAACAAAAGCGTTTCCAGGTACTCTAGCTGTTAATTGAAGATAATCGCCAGAAAAATCTGTCTGTGCTAATGCAGTGACAAGTGGATCAGAATCGTTAATTTGCTTAGCTAAATCTTGAAGGAACTGTAAATCAGTTTGAAGTGCAGGTGTGCCCGGGATGAATCCTTTATCTTCAACATATTCATTTGATTGAAAACCATTTGCGTCCTGAATTCTAATTCTTATGAAATCATTATCTGATAAAGTATTTGAAGGGTGACCCGCTAAATAATTAATTCTAACTTGGTCTACTTGAGGAACATTTGTAGTTCCACCACTAAATCTTTGATTGAATAAGAATGTTGGAGATACAGGTATTGAAATTCTTCCATCGTAAATTCCATCATTACCAAAGTTACATGTATTGTCAGTAACGTCATCTAAAATAACATAATTAGCAGGGTCTCCGATTGGTAAAATTGACGGAGATGGTAACAATTCAACTCTACCTGTAGCAAATTTTTCAACAACACATCCAAATGAATTAATAGTCTCAATCACATATGTATATGTTGTTGGGACTAATACGTTGTCAGTTAAAGTACCGTCTATAATAAATTGTGTACCGACTGCAGCAGTCCTATCATTTATTCCAAATGGATTGTATGGACTCCATGTTATAGAAACATTAGCGGTGCCGGCAAAAACTGCACCCCCT
>Ga0233444_10000236_pt1 | contig 76708 bp, 76 predicted proteins | sample SI_124_October20_6_FD_182792 | JGI IMG/M metagenome (GOLD analysis project Ga0233444, IMG submission 182792) | Seawater microbial communities from Saanich Inlet, British Columbia, Canada - SI_124_October2016_10_MG | ecosystem: Environmental > Aquatic > Marine > Inlet | place: Canada: British... | reverse complement strand
CTCTCTGGTGGCGCAATTTCTGCCAGTGTAACTGGATTACCTGCCGGACTATTGACCAGTTTCGATACGGCATCAAGGGCATTCAGTATTTACGGTATTCCTTCGGTTACTGTAACTAACAGTACCGATTACAATTATACCATAACAACATCTGGAACTTGTGTCAATGCAACAGCAGGAGGAACCATTAAAGTTAATCCTCAAGCTAAACTCGTTCTAAAAACCGCAACCTCCACCCTTAACCAAACCGTATGTGATTTGGATGCCATTGTCGATATCGAATTTGATTTGGTGGGGAGCGCCATTGATGCCAGAGCCTCGGGTCTTCCCCCAGGAGTTAACTTAGATCCTGTTGTAGGAAATACCATTACCATCTCAGGAATTCCCACACTCAATACGGCGACCGCCACCATTTTCACCTTTACAGTGACCGCTACAGGAAACGGAAATAATTGCGAAGAAGAGGTGTTTACAGGTCAAATCGAAGTCCTACCCAACAACCTGATCTCACTGATTTCGGCTCCAAGTACAACAGATCAAACTTTGTGTGTGAGTAATGATCCTACTTTGAGTGCACTGACCACCATCACCTATCAACTCTCTGGAGGTTCTACCTCAGCCAACTTCCTCGGGTTACCCCCCGGATTTAATCCCACTTTTGATGCATCTAATATGCAATACAACATCACGGGGATGGCGGTTACAGATGTTCCAAGTACGACCATTTACAATTATACTGTGACAACATCAGGAACCTGTACTCCTCGGACGGAGATAGGAAGGATAACCATCATACCAAAGGCCAAAATCGATGTTACCTCAGCCAGTCCAACGCTTGATCAGACCGTATGTGACGGGGCTAACATTACAGACATCACATTTGATATAAGTGGAAGTGCAACCAACGCTAGCTCCAGCGGATTACCCACAGGAGTATCTCTAGGCCCTATCATTGGAAATACCATTACAATCTCTGGAAGTCCCATAGTAAATATTAGTTCACCCACCCTTTATACATTTACCGTAACTGCCACAGGTAATGGCACTTGCGAGGAAGAATCCTTTACTGGAGAGATTATGGTGCTGCCCAACGATCAATTGACCCATATTTCTGGAGCTAAAAACCAATCCATTTGTGATGGCAACGATGCTACCAACCCTGCCCTTACTCCAATTATCTTTGAAGTCGGTGGTGGCGCAGTAGCAGCAGTAGTAACTGGACTGCCGTCAGGAATGAGTTTCACCTATAGCAATACTACCAAAAGAGTAATTATTGACGGAAGACCCTCAACTGGGGTAATAGTATCAACAGACTTTAGCTATGTCGTAACCACTATTGGTAGTTGTTCGAGTACTACCGATACGGGAAGAATTACCGTAAATCCTCTTCCCACCATCAGCTTGACCTCTGCCGTTTCAACAACCGCTCAAGTTGGAGCAGATGCCGTATGTATGGGAGAAGACATGATAGACATCATATATCAGATGGCTGGAGGTGCAACATTCTTCACTTCTTCAGGACTACCCAATGGAGTTCAAGCCCAAGCGACTGGTATTCCTGGACAAATAAGAATCTATGGTCAACCCAATACTGGAGCCTTGACGACCCAAGTATTTGTATATACCATTACCACCACAGGACCTTGCGAACCACAAGCCAGTTTAAGTGGATCCATACAAGTTGACCCCTCACCCACTATAGATGCAAACTTTATTCTCAACAATGACGTTACTCACGTAAGTTGTAACGGAGGAAATGACGGATCCATTGTGATTCCTCCCACTTCACCTCAGTTTGATCTTAGAATCATTGGAGGACAAAACAGTATCAACCAAATTGATAGGGTAGTCATTACTGGTATTTTCAATATCAACGATAGGGTACATATTATAATTAATGGAAACCAATATACCCACATCGTAAATGAAACCTTCTTTGGAAGTGGAATTTCGGAAAGTAATCTTTCCATTGCAAACAACTTAGTTCAAATCATCAATGCGGCATTAGCACCCAATGATGTACCTGTAACAGCTGCAGCAGCTGGCCCAGCAGACATCTTCTTAACGGCAGATGTAGCAGGAGTTCCATTTACGGTAAGTTTTCCTACACCTGCTGTGGATACTTTCAATACTGGAAACATAGCCAATTCCAATTTGGTAATCAATCAACCATTAAACTATAATTACCAATGGAATGGACCCAATGGTTACAATAATACCAACCTTAGCATTTACGGCTTACAAGCTGGGGATTATACTTTCGAGGTTACTCTAAACGATTGTAGCTCAGGAATCGCCAGCTTTACCATTGAAGAACCTGACGCTTTAACCATTTCAACTACAGCTTGTAATGGAGCCTTCTCTGCTACGGTTGATGGGGGAACACAACCTTACACCCTTTCCTTATACGACAGCAACAGTGTACTTATAGACAATGTAATATCAAATAGTGGTAAAACCTATACAGGTCTAACCCCAGGGGCTAATTATAGACTTGAAGTACTTGATAGCTCATGTGCCATAATGGAACAAGTAACCATACAAATGCCATTCGGGCTTCAATACGACAACTCTAGAACCAGAGTAGTCAATGACTACTGTAATGATTCAGGAACTGGCTCAGGGACAACTGAAATTGGTGGGGGAAGTATCCAATTGGATAAAGGTGGCGTTTTAGCCTTTAGTGGAGGATCTAATCAATTTATTTATACTTGGAGTGGGCCCAATGGATATACCAACAGTTCAATGAATATTTCTAGTCTTGAGCCTGGTGTCTATCAAGTAACGGTAACGGATATCATTTTTGGATGTTTTGAAACCGAACAATACACCGTCATCGGAGCACCACCATTGACCATTGGTGATAATGGATCAACCACTCCAAGGCCAACTCAACCCAGCAGCGTGGCCAACTCCAAAGTTCAAATGACCTGTCCGGGCGATACTGCGACACTGGCTGTCCAAGCCAACGGTGGTATTATCAATAGTTATACCTATACTTGGTATAGAAACGGTAGCATCGTAGGCAGCGGGCCTGAAAACACACTTACAACAACACGTACTGGAATCTATACCGTAGAGGCAGGAATTAACTTTGTTGATCCTAGTCTAGTTCCCTTTAATCTAACTGGAGTAGATCAGATGCGATGTGTTGTCTCTACTTCGTTTGAAGTAGTTGCTGCTTCGGAGATGTCCATCAGTGAGATTAATAATAGAAGAGTCATCCCGGCCTGTAGCAACGACCTCGCAGAGCTGGTATTCGTTGTCAATGGCGGTAATGACAATGCAGGACCCTATACCGTTTCCCTCCAAGGAGGTGCCTTAAGCGGAACTTCTGCAAACGCAGGATCAAGAGAAGTAATCATTACAGGTATTGATACCAACAACATTAATTCAATCAGCACCTACACCGTTGAAGATTCATTTGGTTGTTCATTCTCTGGAAATTTGGCTGTATCCATTTCCCTACCAACCTATGACGATGTAGATTTCCAAGCCAGTGGCTTCGATATTGATTGTTCTCAAAGTCAGGATGGTGGAATAGAATTTGCCATAACCGGTCCTGCGGTCAACACAAACTCCTATGGAATTCAAGTAACCTCCAATGCACCCAACTTCAATTATTTCACCAATTGGAATAATGCACCAACACAAAATGGTAATCCATTTATTCCCATAACCCAACCCGGTACCTATAATTTCAAAATCATTGGAAGTCCAGTTACCGGATCTACCACCAATACAAGTGTCTGTAACCTTGCCTCTGGTACGATCGAAATTTCGGAGGCTGAAAACAATTTAATCTTGGTCAGAGATATCGTCTCTACCCAGCCTGGCTGTGGAGAAGATTATGGCTCCATAGAAATTGTACTGGATGAAAACACCATACCCCCTAGCATGTCTATTTCTTGGGAAAAAATAATAACACAAACCGTCAGCACCACCTCTGGAACGGTCAATACACAAGAGTGGGTCAACATTCCCACGCTAGACAATCAAATGATAGCTCCTGATCTTGAAAGTGGAACCTATCGAGCTCTTATTAACCCCGGAGCTACCTTGGGCAATTGCGGTGGCGGTGGAACCATAATAACAAGAGCTCTTGCTATAGGAAACAACATAGGTATCGAAATTTTAAATCCACGATATGTGGCCAAAAGCCTTACTCCTTTCCCTTGCGATGATCCAACCCTACTGACCTATGATCTACTCTTTAGGGTTCAAAATAACATCCCAAATTTTGCTGGTGATTTTGATATTGCGGTCAACAAAACAAGTTCGTTTGGACTTCCATATAGTCAAACTTTCCTAGGTGGTGCTCCCGTAAATGCAAGTTTGATTTCTAAACCACTTACCAGAGACAAAAGTGGAAACTACACCATAAAAGACGTACCATTTGGAGAGTTTGAAATATTGATCAGTCAATCTGCTGCAGTAACCAATACCGCTGCCTGTGACGCCGTTCAAACCATTATCATCCCCGAAATCGCTCCATTGGAATATACTGGCGATCTCCAATATGAAATAGATCCTTGTGTAAGAGAAGTCATCATTGAGGCTGATGTCCAAGGGGGACAACCCTTTGTTTCTCCCAACGGCGATTCATTCTACAGATATGAATGGATTCTAACCACAACCGATAATGAAATTTTCAACTACTCCGGAAAGACCATAGTTGTAAGAGATGCGGGAAGCCTTCAGCTGACAGTCTTTGATAGTAGCGGTTGTGAATATACCGTAGTAGATAATACCAGTCCTATTGAAATCAATGATGGCACCAGTCCCTACAGATTAGAGCCAAGACTCAATGGTAATACTGAATTTGCTCAAGAGCCCACCTGTGATAACCCACTGAGGGATAATGGTAAAATCAATTTTGAAGTGGTGGGTGGAGATCTCCCTCAAGGGGGTCAATACCCTTATGAAATTATATGGGAAAAATTTGACGTAGGAACCAATGCCTATTTGGAAATGGACGGCACCAATGGATTAGCCAATCTCGCCAACCAAGAATTTGCTAATAACCTTACTCCAGGACAATACAAAATCAGTGTTATACCCATCAATTGGACCTGTGTGGGTCAATCGCCATTTGATACTGTAGCCATATCCAAATTCATCACCGTTCCTCAAAATCAAGATTTGGTCATCACAAACGGTCCTCTGATCAACTTGAGTGAATACGATTTCACCGATCCAAATCAGCTAACCATTTGTGATATTGGCGGGGCAGGAAATCTTTATGTTAGGGTATTCAATAATTATGATGGAGACTTATCCTTCTATTACCCCACCGACGCCGACTTGCTTCAAGCAGAACAATTGGATGGCCAATCCTACAGACTTCAAATTTCATCATCTGTTGAGGATGGAAAGTTGACAGTCACCAATCAAGAGGGATGTCGATTGACTGTAGATATAAGTCTTAAAATTGGAGAACCAAACTTTAGCTACAACTCTCTGAATGCTCAAATTTCTGGCAATTCAACAGAAACACAATTGCCGCTAATTTTGGCTCGAGAAGAGGTCACCTTCACCAATACCTCTACTGGAACATTCACTTATTTCGAATGGGATTTCGGTGATGGAAGTCCTGTTGAAAGATACCCATTCCTCACTGGATCTGTTTCACCAGTAACTCATTTGTATGGAATATCGGGAACCTATTATCCAAAACTAAGAGTTTACAACTCTGTGGGTTGTTACAAAGAGAAGGTAGAAGTATTGGTCGTTGGAAAGGGATACAATGTGTTGATTCCCAATGTATTTACTCCCAATGGGGATACCTATAACGACAAATTCAAACCGCTGTTCAGTGGATTCAGCTCCATGCAATTTACCATATACGACTATAGAGGAAACCAACTTTTCACCGAAGAATCGACAGTAGACCCCGCAAATCCTCTTCTACCCATAACCCTTACAGGTTGGGATGGCGAAATAAAAACTGAATCTCCCTATTACATCTATTCAGTATATGGAATAACCTTATTTGGAGATATTGAAGTACAAAAAAGCGGAACATTTATAATTATTAGATGATGCGTAAGAATTGGGTGATATTAACGATAATTGTCCTCCATTCCTTTTTACAAAAAGGATTTGGTCAGGAAGACTATGTCGTTAACCAAGCCAAATTCTTACAAAAATCAAATGCGAGTTTTTTGGGGATGAATCAACTCAACAGGGTGGGTGTACTCTACAACAGTCTGCGGGTCAACGAATCAACAGCTATGGACAACAAATACGCCTTTGGTTCCATCGCTTTTCAAGACAAAAATTTCTCCTTAGGATTTGATATTAACTCTTTCCGGTTGAACGATACGGGGATGATTTCTTCTTTGGTCAATTTCAGTTATATCTACAAAATTCAGATAAGCAACTACACTTATTTTCTACCTTCAGTAAGCTTAGGCCTGGGAAGTTCGAGAGTCAATGTGGAAAACTTGGTTTTTGGAGATCAATTAAATATGGCCACAGGATTCATCAGTACAGAATCTATTGACCCACTTGCCCCCCAAATTAGCAGTGTAAACTATTTTGATTTAGGAGCTTCATTCATCATTCACAATGAGCTATACATGGTGGGATTGAGTCTAAAACACCTCAATAAGCCCAACGTTTCTTACAACAAAGAGACTCCATATGCCAAACCCATCAGCATTGGGGTTCAGGCAGGCTATGAGTTCAATATCAATCCCTTTGAAAGAGGGTTTTTACCCAGATTTTCTTATTTGTACACCTTTCTAAATCTAAACAAGTATGGAGATTCCACCTACATTGGCTTGGCAGAAGAATTTCAGTTAGGAGAATTTTCGATTGGATTCACCCAACAAGCCGCTTCAGTAAACTCCTTTGCACTCAATAACTTTGGGCTAACCATGGGACTGGCATTAGAAAATTTCGACTTTGGAATACACTATAATTTCCCCAACAGAAAACCAGGGACTGTTTACTCACCCAGTATATTTGAATTGAGTATCATTTTCGACTTCAGTATCTACAGAAGAAACAACAGGGGACTTTACAAAAAGTTACAAATCGACAATTACTACTAGTCGGCTACTCCTCGATAAACCCTTTCTCTTTCATCCAGTCATCATTATATATCTTTCCGATATATCGACTTCCGGAGTCGTGGAGTAATACCACTACAACGTCATCTTTAGTGAAGTGATCTTTCAATTGCAAAAGACCTTTAACGGCAGCACCACAGGAGTTTCCAGCAAAAATACCTTCCTCACGGGCCAACTTTCGGGTATAAAGGGCAGCATCTTTATCCGTAACTTTTTCAAATTGGTCGATCAGTTTGAAATTTACATTTTCTGGGAGAATATCTTCTCCTATTCCCTCTGTGATGTAGGGATAAATTTCATTTTCATCAAAGATTCCCGTTTCATGGTACTTCTTAAAAACAGAACCATAAGTATCGATTCCCCATATCTTAATGTTTGGGTTTTTCTCTTTTAGAAATTTGGCAACACCAGAGATTGTTCCACCTGTACCCACACCCACGACAAAATGGGTGATTTTTCCATCGGTTTGACTCCAAATTTCAGGACCCGTTTGCTGGTAATGTGCCACACTGTTGGACGGATTATCATATTGATTCACATACCATGAGTTGGGAGTTTCCACAGACAATCTTTTGGATACACTATAGTAGGAACGAGGATCTTCTGGAGCCACTGCAGTGGGACAAACCACTACCTCAGCACCCATCGCACGCAATACATCAAATTTCTCTTTGGACTGTTTGTCATTAGAAACACAGATCAGGCGATATCCTTTAACAATGGCAGCCAAGGCCAAGCCCATTCCTGTATTTCCCGAAGTTCCCTCAATGATCACTCCTCCGGGTTTTAGACGACCATCCGATTCGGCATCCTCCACCATTTTTAAGGCCATTCGATCCTTGACCGAATTACCAGGGTTAAAACTTTCAATCTTCGCCAAAACCAGTGCCGGAATGTCTTGAGTGATTGTATTGAGTCGTACCAAAGGGGTATTACCAATGGTTTCTAATATATTCTTGGAATAATTCATTAAGTGTCTTTCGATGCAAAGATACCATATCCCTTGCAATAAGAAAATAAACTAACGAAATCGTAAAACTCGAGCTGGACGAATATTACTGATGATCATCGAAGGAATCCAAAGCAATAAACTGCTCACGACCAAAAATCCAAAATTCAACCACAGCACATCCAAAAAATCCAAGGATACAGGAGCAATATTAACGTAATAAGTTTCGGGATCCAAACGAATCCAACCCCAGTATTTTTGCGTCAAAAAGAACATCACTCCAATCAAATTTCCCCAAAATAATCCTTGACTCATTATGGCAACACCATTGTAAAGAAATATTTTTTGGATCAGACGATTACCTGCACCCAAGGATTTAAACAATCCAATCATACTGGAACGTTCCAAAATCAAAACCAATAAAGCAGTGGACATATTGATGACCCCCACCACTATCATTACGATGATGATGATCAGTATATTGAAATCAAAAAGAGAAATCCATTGGAAAATGCTAGCATATTGGCGAGTAATTTCAATGACATCCAAATCCGAAGGCAGCTTTTGGTAAATGGATGATCCTACATTGATGGATGTTTTAAGATCGGTGGCAAATACCTCATAAGCTCCAATTTCGTTATTCCTCCATTTATTGATGCGTTGAATGTGCCGCAGATCTCCCAAAACAAAATTTTCGTCAAAATCTGGAAAACCCGACAAAAATAATCCCACTATCTTGAACTTTCTAACATTGGGTAATTGCTGATTTTGGGAATTTTGAAAATAGACTGAGACTTCATCTCCTACTCCAACTGACAAGCGTTGCGCAATGAGTTGAGAAAGTAATATTTCATTGGACGCTTGATCTCGAAATTGAGGGAAGTTTCCTTCAACCATAAAACTTTTCAATGCCTCCCATTGGTAGTCCTGAGATACGCCTTTCATTATGACACCTTCAAACTGATCTCCAGCTTTTAAAAGCCCCCCTTTTAGTGCTACCCGCTGGACTTGTTTCACACCCGCTTCATTTTTTAGCATATCGAGGACGGTAGAATCATTGGCCATGGGGAGTACAGAAATCTGAGACTCACTGTTCTCGAAAGGTGCAACAACCAAATGGCCGTTAAAAGCCACAGTTTTATCCTGAATCTCCTTTTGCAACCCTTTACCTGTTGCAACAGCAATCAATATCATTGCCATCCCCAGCGCAACAGCAAGCTTGGCAATTTTAATTATCTGAACAGAAACACTACCTTTATGCTTAGGGTTAAAACGCATCCTTCTGGCGATAAACAGAGGTAAATTCAAATCAATTTTTTTTTGTGAAAGGCATGTTCAAAATTACATTTTTATTTTTTCTTTTACTGGGCAATATTTTGCTGTGTAACGCCCAAACCCAAATCGTCGCTGGAGCCGCTCAATGGGAAACTTATAAAGAAATATTAGGGGGGGAAAATATTGGGGTTGTTGCCCATCAGGCCAGTTTGGTCAATTCCAAAACCCATTTGATTGACACCCTTCTATCCCTTAGGGTGAACATCAAAAAAGTCTTTGCCCCCGAGCATGGATTCAGGGGAGATGCCGATGCTGGAGAGCACGTTGTAGATCAAAAAGACCCCAAAACAGGATTGCCCATTCTTTCCCTTTATGGCAATAACAAAAAACCTTCCAAGGAAAGTCTTGAAGGCATCAGCATCATGCTCTTCGATTTACAAGACGTGGGCGTAAGGTTTTACACCTACCTCTCTACCCTTCACTATGTCATGGAGGCTTGCGCCGAAAATGGAATTCCTCTCATCATTCTGGATCGACCCAATCCCAATGCACACTACACCGATGGCCCAATATTAGAGGAGGATTGCAAAAGTTTTGTTGGATTACATCCTGTTCCTATCGTCCATGGTATGACCATTGGTGAATACGCCAAAATGATCAATGGAGAACAGTGGTTGAATAAAGGCATTCAATGCGATTTGACCGTCATTCCTCTGAAAAACTACACCCATCAAACAAACTTTGAAATACCCTTAAGGCCTTCTCCCAATTTACCCAACGCACAATCCATTGCTCTTTATCCCAGTCTATGCCTGCTGGAGCCCACCGTGATCAGCGTTGGTAGAGGAACCGAAATGCAATTTCAAATCTACGGTCACCCACAGCTACCAAAAACAGAATTTTCTTTTATCCCTCAGCCCAATTATGGAGCAAAAAATCCCAAACTCAAAGGTCAACTTTGTCATGGGGTTGACCTGAGAAACTTCGAACGTCCCAAAAAAATTGAATTACAATGGCTGATTCAAGCCTATCGTAATTTCCCAGATAAAGAACATTTTTTCAAAAAAGGCTTCTACAGAATTGCGGGCAATAAAAAATTGCAAAAACAATTGGCCATAGGAATGAACGAACAACAAATCCGTAAAACTTGGGAAAAGGATTTAGAAAAATTCAAGCAAATCAGAAAAAAATACCTTATTTACCCCTAAAGCACTCCATGATGACAAATCATAATGATGTCTTTGGAAAAGGCCTCTGGCAATACCATCAATCCCCAAGTGACCAGGAACTAATCACCTGGACCAGTCTCACCGAAGAAGATCCAGTACCCCTCAGCTATTTTTTCAGAACATTTGACCAAATGCCTCCTCTGGAAAAAAAAGCATTGGAAATGGCTCAAGGAAAAGTCTTGGATATTGGTTGCGGAACCGGATGTCATAGTCTGTACTTACAAAATCAAAGAAACCTCAGTGTTGTAGGACTAGACAGTTCTCCAGCAGCCATTAGAGTTGCCACAGAAAGAGGTTTATTACAAACAGTCAACCAATCTATTTTTGATTTCAAAGGAGATACTTTTGACACCCTTCTCCTTTTGATGAATGGCCCCGGAATATGTGGCAGTCTGGATAGACTCCAATTATTGTTAGAAAAACTACAAAAACTGCTCAATCCAGGGGGGCAAATCTTGTTGGATTCCTCAGATTTGATCTATTTATTTGACGAAACACCCGAAGGTGAAAAAATCATTCCCGCCAATCAATACTACGGTGAACTCCAATACGGTATTCGATTCGAAAACAACACCGAAACCTTTCCTTGGCTCTATGTAGATTATGGCCACTTAAGCCATTCAGCCCATCAAGTGGGTTTGGAAACCCAACTGATCTTAGAGGGACAAAACTGGGATTATCTCGCCCGTTTGACTAAGGAATATTGAGATATTTATGGGTTTGTAAGGACACGATCCACTGAGTATTTTCCATGACGTAATCTACAATCAATGGCATCATTTTCTCTCTCTTACTCCATTCGGGTTGAAGGTAAAGCTTACAGTTCGGACTCACTTTTTGGGCTTGCTGCTCTGCAAAACGAAAATCGTCTCGGTTGTGAATGATCATTTTCAACTCATCTGCCCTGTCATAGGCTTCTGCAGTCGGAAGTTTATTTTTTTTGGGAGACAGACAAAACCAGTCCCATTGACCAGACAAAGGATAAGCCCCTGAAGTTTCTATATGCGTTTTCATCCCTAGAGATTTTAGACCCGCTGTGAGTGGTTTCATATTCCACATCAATGGCTCCCCTCCTGTAACCACTATAGTATCCGAATACTTATATGCAGTTTTGATGATCTCATCTACTGTTGTGGGTGGATGTGAATTGGGGTTCCAACTTTCTTTAACATCACACCAATGACAACCCACATCGCAACCCCCTACTCTAATAAAATAGGCAGCACTACCCTTGTGATAACCTTCGCCCTGTATGGTATAAAAAGCCTCCATCAACGGGAGAAGAGTTCCCGATTCCAGCATTTCTCCTTGTTTCTTTATCTCCATTTTGGCAAAGATAGTCCATAGCGTTACAAACCATAAATAAAAAAAAGGTATATTTGAGAGTGCCCCGAAAATGATAAAATATATTTTTTCATGAAGCCTTGGCATCAATTCATTGACAATATCTTCCTAAAGGTTTTTTCTTCTAAAAACCAAACCAAAGTGGAGCGTGCAACCTTGTGGTTGTCCATGATCGGTTTTATCATCCATTTGGTTTTGATCTATGCCAAAAAATTTGATTGGTTTGAAATCTCATTTGAAAGCAGTCTTTTGATCGATCCCATTTCGGCCATCTATACCCCTTTTTCGATCATTTTGGTTTACGAAATCTACCTTTTGGTCGTCAACCTACCCAGATCCTTTACCACTTCTGTTTCCAAACAATTTGAAATCATTTCTCTCATCCTTATTCGAAGAATTTTTGCAGACATTCCCAAAATAGACCTCAAGACCAATTGGATGAGTACTCCAGAAAATGTGCAATTGATTTATGACGTATTGGGTGTATTGATCATATTCTTTTTGATTTTCTTATTCAAGAAAGGACAATCCAGACTCCCCAAAAAACCCCTCAATCCCAATCTTCAAAGTTTTGTGGCTTCCAAAAAAGCAGTAAGTCTGATTTTATTGCCCATACTCATCCTCACTTCCATAATCAGTGTCACCAATTGGATTTATGGGCTGTTTTACCTCCAAATAACCTCCGACATCAATGCCATTTTTTACAATGAATTTTTCACCATTCTGATTTTAGCAGATGTTCTCATATTGCTCCTTTCTTTTCAATATACAGAACGTTACAGCCAATTGATCCGAAATACCGGATTTGTAATCTGTACCATCTTGATCAGACTCTCTTTTGGAGTTAGTGGACTTACCAATGTGTTATTGATTATTTCAAGTGTTGCCTTTGGTCTAATGATATTGACCATTTACAATATGGAGGAAAATCCCATCGAAAAAAAGAAGGAAAAGGGTTAACTCTACCTAAGCATTTCGCTCACAAGAAAGCAGAGTGTTTTGTAGCAACATGGCTATGGTCATAGGACCTACTCCACCTGGTACGGGCGTAATATAACTCGATTTTTTTGCGACTTCGTCAAAAGCTACGTCCCCTTTGATAACATAGCCCTTTGGATGGCTATCATCCGGAACTCTTGTGATCCCAACATCAATAATGATCACCCCGTCTTTTACCATATCGGCTTTTAAAAATTCGGGAATACCTAGGGCAGAAACAATTATATCTGCTTTTTGGGTCAACTGTTCTATATTTTTGGTTCGGCTGTGGGCAAGGGTTACCGTAGCATTACCGGGATTCCCTTTTTGACTCATCAAAATACTGATGGGTCTTCCTACAATATGACTTCTACCGATCACCACACAGTGTTTTCCCGAAATGTCAAGCCCGTTCCTTCTCAACATCTCCATAATGCCGAAGGGCGTCGCAGGTATAAATGACTCCATTTCGAGAGCCATACGGCCAAAGTTGCTGGGGTGAAAGCCATCTACATCTTTTTTGGGATCGACCGCCAATAGGATTTTCTCCTCGTCTATATGCTTGGGAAGGGGAAGTTGAACGATATAACCGTCCAAGGTATCGTCATTATTTAACGCTTTGATTTTAGACAACAGTGCCTCTTCGGTAATACTACTTTCCAGACGGATAAGGGTCGATTTAAAACCTACCTGCTCACAAGAGCGAACTTTACTCCCTACATAGGTCAAACTTGCTCCATCATTACCTACTAGAACCGCTGCCAAATGTGGAATTTTTTGGTCTTTTTCTTTTCGCAGGTCAACCGCTTGCTTGATTTCCTCTTTGATTTGTTGGGATAACTTTTTCCCGTCCAGTATTTCCATAATTATTTAAATCCTTGAAGCATTTGCATCATTTGTTTTCCTTTTCCTCCCTGCATCATCTTCATCATTTTACTCATCTGACCGAATTGTTTGATCAATTGGTTGACCTCGTCAATGTCCCTCCCGGAACCCTTGGCAATACGATTTTTTCTGCTGTGATTGAGCAAGTTGGGCTGTGAACGTTCTTTTGGTGTCATTGAACCGATGATGGCCTCGATGTGCTTAAAGGAATCATCGTCTATATCTGCATCGCCCATCATTTTTCCAGCACCGGGAATCATCCCCATCAAATCCTTCATATTTCCCATTTTCTTGACCTGTTGGATTTGAGACAGAAAATCATCAAAGCCAAATTGATTTTTGGCAATTTTCTTACTGATTTTCCGGGCTTGCTCTTGGTCAAACTGCTCCTGCGCTCGTTCCACTAGGGAAACAACATCTCCCATCCCCAAGATTCGGTCGGCCATTCGTTCGGGATAGAACACATCCAGGGCTTCCATTTTTTCGCCTGTACCGATAAACTTTATGGGTTTGTTGACCACCGATTTGATCGATAGTGCGGCACCACCACGGGTATCACCATCGAGTTTGGTCAATATGACTCCGTCAAAATTAAGGGTATCGTGAAAAGCTTTGGCCGTATTGACCGCATCTTGTCCCGTCATGGCGTCCACCACAAAGAGCGTCTGTTCGGGTTTTACTGTCAGGTGGATGTCTGAAATCTCTTTCATCAATACCTCATCAACGGCCAATCGTCCTGCCGTATCAATGATGACCACATCATTATTTTGTTGTTTGGCTTGTTTGATGGCAGCCTGAGCGATCTTTACCGGATTCTTTTCCTCCCGATCACTAAAAACCGGTACATCAATCTGCTCCCCCAATACTCCTAACTGATCGATGGCCGCAGGTCGATATACGTCACAAGCCACCAACAAAGGTTTTTTCTTTTTCTTATTTTTGAGATACAAGGCCAGTTTTCCACTAAAAGTGGTTTTACCCGATCCTTGTAAACCAGACATTAATATAATAGACGGTTTTGCAGTAAGTTCCATTTCGGCGGCACTGCTTCCCATCAGTTCGGTCAACTCATCCTTGACGATCTTCACCATCAATTGTCCCGGCTGAAGACTGGTCAATACTTTTTGACCTAAGGCTTTTTCCTTTACCCGATTGGTAAACTCTTTGGCGATCTTAAAGTTAACATCAGCATCCAACAATGCCCGTCTCACCTCCTTCAAGGTTTCGGCTATATTGATCTCAGTGATCTTACCGTGCCCTTTTAGGAGCTTAAAGGCACTCTCCAGTTTATTACTTAGGCTATCAAACATGGGTCAAGTTTTATAAAACAAATTTACTGTTTTCAATCATATTTAAAACCCTTTCAATTCATCCATTTTTATGTTTCATCATCCCCATCACTATGGTATGTGGAAAAGTGATCGCGGCCAAAAACGAAAAAAACAAGGGCATAAAATAGTCCGCTTCGAAATCCATATAGCGATAAACCAAATACAAAGAAATCAGCGAAGCCAACCAATAAATAATGGAATGCTTAAAATATCTTAGAAAAGACTTAAAGTTCATATCTCCATAGAGAAACTTTAATTGATTCAGCAGGGAAGGAAAACTATGCCAAACCACAAAGTAAAAGGCAAAAGCAAATAACAATGAGCCCACGTAAAAAATCCCTGACAAAAGGACAAGTATCAAACACTCCTTTATAAGGTGTGGTCGTAATGATGAATGGAACAACATAGTTGTCAATAAAGTAATTCCTAGGCCAATAGCTGTATATAGAAAAAATTCGAAGGGCAGTAGCCGTCCAGATATCTTTTGTATTACCTCCACCACGGGCTCATATTGTAGGCTAAACATCAAAAAGAACAGAAATGCACCATATAATATATAAAAGACAAAATTCGCCACAGAAATAGGCAAACGATCTTCCCAATGTTCCTCTCCAAAGTGATAACTGCTAAACATTACAAAAATGATTAATGCAAGACCAGGGAGGGTAAAAAAGAAGACGGCACCCAACAAAACAACCAAAATATACACTAAAATGGACTTAAAATAGAGATGGTTTAACTTTCCTTTAAAACTTTTAGAAATTATTTCAAGGTCATTTGCTCCGTGTAAAATTCCTAGGGTCAAAACAGCAAAACCCCATAAAAAATCGGTAAAAACATCTGATAACAACGGAACCACCAGGATAAACAGAAAAGTGACTAAAATACTAATTTGGTAATATTTGGTCGCCTGAAATATCAATTTGATAAAGTTTTTCTCAAAAAATATTTAATAATATAGTGAGTAAGTTTAATTTTTTTTAAATTTACCTAAACAAAATAAATAATTAATTTAATTATGGAAAATCTTTTTAATTTATCAGCTGTGGCACCTGCGATGGCTACAGACGATTATGTAGGGTTCACTTTCTTTGTGGGTTGTATGGCAATGATGGCAGCATCAGCGTTTTTCTTCCTATCAATGAACTCATTTGACAACAAATGGAGAACCTCTATTTTGGTATCAGGTTTGATTACCTTTATCGCTGCGGTACACTATTGGTACATGAGAGACTACTGGGCAACTAATGCTACTTCTCCAACATTCTTCCGTTATGTGGACTGGGTGTTGACCGTACCATTAATGTGTGTTGAGTTTTACCTTATTCTTAAGGCGGCTGGAGCCACAAAATCATTAATGTGGAAACTTATCTTCCTTTCTGTAATCATGTTAGTAACAGGTTACTTTGGAGAAGCAGTTCACACAACGGGTAACGGTCCTGCATTGTGGGGTCTTATCTCTGGTTTGGCTTACTTCGCTATCGTTTATGAAATCTGGAAAGGTGGAGCTGCCAAGCTTGCTGAAGCTGCTGGTGGAGCCGTTCTTTCTGCTCACAAAACACTTTTGAAGTTTGTATTCATCGGATGGGCGATCTATCCTATCGGATACATGGCCGGTACTGAAGGATGGTACAGCGGAATCTTTGGTGGTCTTCCCATGGACGTTATCTATAACGTTGGTGATGCGATCAACAAAATCGGATTCGGTTTGGTTGTTTACAACTTGGCTGTTAATTCTAAGTAATCTTACAAGTAGCAGTTTTACTGCACAAGATAAAGGAATCGCTCTTCGGAGCGATTTTTTTTTACATGCTATCGGGCAAAGTCATACCCAACAGACCACTGGCAGATTCGATATTGTTTGCTACCGCTTGGCAAAGCAACAAACGCAGGGACTGTAACTTTTGATCCTCCTCACCAAAAACACTGACATTCTGATAGAAGGAATTGAATAATTTGACCAAATCGAATAGATAATTGGCCACCAATGCGGGACTGTACTGCTCCCCAGCCGTTTTAATGAGTACCGGATAAGTACTCAAATGTTTTAGGATCTCTTTTTCCTTGTCCACCAAACTCAAATCGGAGTGCAGTTCTAACTCCCCCTCTACTCTACGGATCAGGGATTGAATCCGTGCATAGGCATATTGTATAAAAGGACCCGTATTACCGTTGAAATCAACAGAGGCCTCAGGGTCGAATAAAATCCTCTTTTTGGGATCGACCTTCAGGATAAAATATTTTAAAGCCCCCAAACCAATCTTTTGATACAGTTCATCTCTCTGATCTTGATCAAGACCATCGATTTTTCCGTGTTCGGCAGCGATGATTCCTGCAGTATTTTTCATTTGCTCGATCAGATCATCGGCATCGACCACCGTACCCTCACGGCTTTTCATTTTACCACTGGGCAAGTCCACCATACCATAACTCAGGTGGAAAAGGGAATCAGCCCAAGAATAGCCCAACTTTTGTAGTACCAAAAACAGCACCTTAAAATGGTAGTCCTGTTCGTTCCCCACCGTATAGACCATTCCCTTTACTTGGGGATGATCGACCACCCGCTGGGTCGCCGTACCAATATCTTGGGTCATATAGACCGCTGTACCATCAGAACGCAACAATAATTTTTCGTCCAATCCTTCATCGGTCAGATCGATCCAAACCGATCCATCGTCTTGGGTATAAAAAACACCTTTGTCCAATCCTTCCTGAATGATGGATTTTCCCAAAAGGTAGGTTTCACTTTCGTAATAATAAGAATCAAAGTCAATCCCGAGTTTTTGATAAGTCGCCTCAAAACCGTCATAAACCCACTGATTCATTTGTGCCCAAAGCTTTCTTACTTCGGGATTATTATTTTCCCATTCCCGCAACATTTGTTGGGCTTCCAACAACAGGGGCGCTTTTTTCTCCGCTTCTTCTTGCGAACTTCCTTGCTTGACCAATTCTGCGACTTGCTCACGATATTTGGTTTCAAACAGTACATAGTATTTACCCACCAATTGATCACCCTTCAGTCCCGAACTTTCAGGGGTCTCCCCCACTCCAAAACGTTGCCAAGCCAACATGGACTTGCAAATGTGTATGCCACGATCATTGATGATCTGGGTTTTGATGACGTGATTTCCATTGGCCTCCAAGATTTTGGACACAGAGTCCCCCAAAAGATTGTTACGAATATGCCCCAAGTGTAAAGGCTTATTGGTGTTGGGAGAGGAAAACTCCACCATTAGGGTTGGAGCATCTTGGTCAGCATGGATGTGACCGTAATCCTTGACCTTTAAAAAATCCTCCAAAAAGCTTAAATAAAAGGCATCCGATATGGTAAGATTTAAAAATCCACTGACCACATTAAAATGGGAAACAAAAGGAGAATATTCTACCAAATGATTGCCTATTTTTTCTCCCAAGACCATAGGATTTTGACGGGTCAATTTTAACAATGGAAAAAGAACCAAAGTTATGTCCCCTTCAAAATCTTTTCGGGTGGCCTGAAATTCAAGCTTTTGATCCGAAAGGCCATACACCGAGGATAAATGTTCCAATACCGATTGGGAAAGAGAGTGTTCTAGGGATTCCATATATAGAATACAAAGATAATTATAAAGTGTAACTCTACCATCAGGCACTAATCACTTTATCTTTGAATTAAAAATGCTTTTAAACTTCTCATACAATGAACTGGACATAAAGGAAAAGATCGAGACAGCAGTGGCAAACCTTTTTCATTAAGGGAACGTTGGGCCAAAGGAGGCATGGGATCTTCCAAACTGGTTATAACCCAAACTTCTATTGACATTCACAATCTATTGATTTCTCTTCTAAAGAATGACTAATTTTCCTTTATACAAACAATCGGATAGTAAAGATTGTGGCCCAACATGTTTAAGAATTATTGTCACCTTCGAAAGCATTATACAAAGACCAAAGTGCAATATTATATGATGAGACGTTCACAACAAAGATTTGGTTCAATCGCAGGCAATGAATTTTTTTAAACAAAAAAAATCTTGGGCCTACTTCGCTATCGGCACCTTATGACTTATTTATTGTAATGATAACGACAGCCGGCGATCAATAATCGGTCATTTTCATATTTGTAAACCAACCGATGTTCTGAAGTAATTCTTCTTGACCAATAGCCTTGTAAACCTCCTTTTAAAGCTTCGGGCTTTCCTATGCCACCAAAAGAGGTTCGCATAGAGTTCTTTATAAGTTCATTGATGCGTATCACCATTTTGGTATCGACTTTCTGCCAATACAAATAGTCTTCCCATGAGGAGGCAGACCACATTAATTTCATCTATTCGATTAAATCTTTTTCAACGCCTTTTCTTGCTTCGAGTTCTTTGATGGAGTGGATTAAAACATCTCTGTTTTTTCCAGTCAGAAGATAGGTTGTTTCCTTCAATGAATTGTACTCATCCAATGAGATCAAAACGAGGTCTTTACCACCCTTTCGCTTGATGATGATATCGCTAACATCGTTGATAACCTTATCAAACCAATGTTTAAGGTTTGAACGAAAATCTGTATAATTTACTGTTTCCATCTTGTAAAGATAAAAAAGGTACTTAAATAAGTTCTTTTGCCGTACTTAAATTGTTATGTTCAGGATAAACATCTAAAGACTTATCTTTGAAATAAAAAATGCTTTTAAACGTCTCATACAATGAACCGGACATAAAGGAAAAGATCGAGACAGCAGTGGGCAAACCTTTTTCATTAAGGGAGCGCTGGGCTAAGGGGGGCATAGGATCATCAAAATTGGTCATTACCCAAACCTCCATCGACATTCACAATCTTCTGATATTGGACAACAATCGCAACACTTGCAACATCGAATTGCGTCCAAGGGGGGTCATACTGCGATTCAGGAGTCTTTTGGAAACCTATGCTTTGGTAATACCTTATTATAAGTTGACACTATACAAGGGAAAAGCGCAGGAATATTCAATCTATAAGGACAAGCAATTTATAAAGGTAGAGGCCGATACCAAGGCTACTTTTAAGTTTTTTTCCAAACTCAGTGCTGAGAAAGCCAACAATAAGCTTCCTGGTATCGAAGATCTTTAAAGAGAATTACATTTTACGATGGGTATGCCCAGTGTAAACCTGTCGGGGTCGTCCAATAGGTTCTTTATTGAATCGCATTTCTTTCCACTGTGCGATCCAGCCCGGTAAGCGACCAATAGCAAACATCACTGTAAACATTTCGGTGGGAATTCCCAAGGCACGGTAAATAATACCGGAATAAAAATCTACATTGGGATATAACTTTCGATCTGCAAAATACGAATCTTCCAAGGCCTCTTGTTCCAATCTTTTGGCAATGTCCAAAACACGATCGTTGATGCCCAACTCAGACAGCACCTCATCGGCAGCTTTTTTGATAATTTTGGCCCGGGGATCAAAGTTTTTATACACACGATGTCCGAAGCCCATCAAGCGGAAGGGATCGTTTTTGTCTTTGGCTTTGGCCATAAATTTTTTGGTATCTCCACCGTCTTTTTTGATTTCCTCCAGCATTTCGATCACTGCTTGATTTGCTCCACCGTGGAGTGGCCCCCACAAGGCCGAAATACCCGATGCTATGGAGGGAAAAAGACCGGCATGAGATGAGCCTACCATTCGCACCGTAGAGGTGGAACAGTTTTGCTCATGATCAGCATGTAAGATCAATAATTTATTCAAAGCACTGACCAATGTCTTGCTGGCTTTAAACTCCTTATTGGGCATCCTAAACATCATATGCGCCAGATTCTCAGTATAGGAGAGATCATAATTGGGATAATTCAAGGGTAAACCCTTCATCTTTCGGTGTGTCCAAGAAGCCAAAACGGGAAACTTGGCCAACAACATGATGATGGCCTCGTGAAATTCCTTTTCGGAGTTGATGTCCACCGAAGAAGGGTTAAAGGCAATTAAAGCCGAAGTCAATGAGGACAGTATCCCCATAGGGTGAGCCGATTTAGGAAAACTTTTAAGGATGATTTTAAAATCTTCGTCCACTAGGGCATAGTCTCTGATCTCATTTTCAAATTGAACCAATTGCTCAGTAGTGGGTAAATCTCCAAAGATCAACAAATAGGCTACTTCAATAAAGGAAGCATTATTGGCCAAATCCTCAATGGAATATCCGCGATAGCGCAATATGCCCTCTTCTCCATCGAGAAAAGTGATCTCACTTTGACAGGAGCCCGTATTCTTAAAGCCAGGGTCGAGGGTAATCAAACCTGTCTGTGCCCTAAGCGTTTTTATGTCAATAGCACTTTCATTTTCAGTGCCCTGAACAAGTGGGAATTTATAGTTTACTCCTTTGTAAATAAGATCAATTTCGTCTGCCATAAGTATTTTAAAAGTGATGTAAAATTAAGCAAATAAGCGTCAAAAAACAACAGGGATCACAGGGGGCTTACCCATGCGATCCCATATTGATACTTATTGTATGTTAAAAGCTTTTTCCTGAGGATAAATGGCTGCATGTTCTAGCTCCTCTTCTATTCTCAAAAGCTGGTTGTATTTGGCCATACGGTCACTTCTCGAAGCAGAACCGGTTTTGATCTGACCCGTATTCAAAGCCACAGCCAAATCGGCGATGGTATTATCTTCGGTTTCACCAGAACGGTGAGACATTACGGAGGTGTAGCCCGCTCTATGTGCCATTTCAACAGCAGCAATGGTTTCGGACAATGTACCGATTTGATTTACTTTGATGAGTATAGAATTGGCAATGCCTTCTTCAATACCTCTAGACAAACGAGTAACATTGGTCACAAACAAGTCGTCTCCAACCAATTGGACCTTATCTCCTGCTTTTTCAGTCAAGGCTTTCCATCCTGCCCAATCGTTTTCATCCATTCCATCTTCAATTGATATGATGGGGTATTTTTCAGAAAGATCAGCCAAATATTGAGCTTGCTCTTCAGAAGTTCTTTTAACTCCTTTATCTCCTTCAAATTTGGTGTAGTCGTAAACACCATCTTCGTAAAATTCGGCTGCGGCACAATCCAAAGCGATTTTTACCTCACTACCTGCTTTATAGCCTGCATTATCAATGGCTTTCAATATGGTTTCCAAGGCGTCTTCTGTTCCCTCGAGGGTAGGTGCAAAACCCCCTTCATCTCCTACTGCCGTACTCAATCCTCGGCTGTGTAATACTTTTTTGAGGTGGTGAAAAATTTCCGATCCCATTTGTATGGCGTGCGTAAAACTTTGCGCTCCAATGGGCATCACCATAAACTCCTGAAAGGCAATGGGCGCATCGGAATGCGAGCCGCCATTGATAATATTCATCATGGGAACAGGTAAAGTGTGAGCACTAACCCCACCTACATAACGGTATAAGGGTAAACCCAATTCATTAGCGGCTGCCTTGGCAGCGGCCAGAGAAATGCCCAAAATGGCATTGGCTCCCAATTTGGACTTATTGGGCGTACCATCCAAATCGATCATCGTCTGGTCGATCTTATTCTGTTCAAAAACAGATACACCAATCAATTCCTCTGCCAAAATCTCATTGACATTTTTAACGGCCTGAGAAACTCCTTTTCCCATATAGGCCTTTCCGCCATCTCTCAACTCAACAGCCTCGTGTTCTCCTGTAGAAGCTCCTGAAGGAACTGCCGCACGTCCCATGATACCATTTTCTGTTATTACGTCCACCTCGACAGTTGGATTCCCTCTAGAATCAAAAATCTGTCTTGCATGGACTTCAATAATTACGCTCATTCGTGTTTAAATTAAATTGGTTGTTATTTGTGGGTTGTATGTTTTTTGATATTTTGATAAAACTCGTCGAACAAATAGGTCGCATCGTTGGGACCGGGCCCGGCCTCTGGGTGATATTGCACAGAAAAACAATTTTTATTTTTCATTAGCAAACCTGCAACGGTTTGATCATTCAAGTGCAGATGACTGATTTCCATCTCTTGGTGGGCTTCCGCAACCGATTTATCAACCGCAAAACCATGGTTTTGGGAGGTGATTTCACCTTTACCAGTCACCAAGTTAATCACCGGATGATTGATTCCTCTGTGCCCGTTAAACATTTTGTAAGTGGGAATACCATTGGCCAGTGCAATAATTTGGTGTCCCAAGCAAATCCCAAACAACGGAAGATTGTGCTGGATAATCTTCTGAGCTACCTTTTGTGCGCTGTGAAGTGGATCAGGATCACCGGGACCATTGGAAATAAAGAAACCATCGGGTTCCCATTCTTGCATTTGCTCAAAAGTAGTGTTGTAGGGAAAAACTTTGATGTAAATCCCCCTGTCGGACAGATGCTTTAGTATGTTGGTTTTGACACCCAAGTCTAGGGCAGCAACCTTAAACTCTGCATCGGCATCTCCGAAAAAGTAAGGTTCGTTGGTAGAAACTTTGGATGCCAATTCTAGACCTTCCATACTGGGTAATTCCGCCAGTTCTTTTTGCAATTCATCCTCCCGATCCAAGTCGGTGGTTATGACAGCGTTCATCGCTCCATTTTCCCGTATGTAATTGACCAAAGCGCGGGTATCTACATCTGAGATGGCAAAAAGGTCATTCTCGTCCAAATAAGCCTCCAAGGAGCGGTCGGCCAATGGACGGGAGTATTCATAACTAAAGTTTTTACAAATCAATCCTGCGATTTTGATTCCATCAGATTGTGAATCATCCATGTGCACACCATAGTTTCCTATGTGTGCATTGGTGGTCACCATCAGTTGACCAAAATAAGAAGGATCGGTGAAAATTTCTTGATAGCCAGTCATTCCGGTATTGAAACAAATTTCTCCAAAACGAGTACCATCGGAGGCTACAGCTTTTCCGAAAAATTTAGTACCATCGGCCAATAATAAGAGTGCTTTTTTTCTAGTTTTATAAGACATAATCAAACACAAAATAACATAAAAAAAAGGATAAACTAAATAGCTTATCCTTTAATAAAAGTTAAAATTATCAACAACAAAAACTATTATTCATCTTCCTCTTTTTGGGGTTCAGATGATTTTTTATCCTCAGTCTTTGCTTTTTTCTTCGCTTTGGCTTTGGGAGCCGGAGCCGGAGTTTCCTCAGCGGCATTCTCGGCGCTTTCTTCCTGAGCTACTTCAGCAGGAGCAGCGGCTTCATCACTACCTCCTTTTTTTCTGGAACGACTTCTTCTTGTTGATTTTTTGGCAGCGGCTTTTTCGTTATTGTAAACCTCATTAAAATCCACCAATTCGATCATTGCCATAGAAGCGTTGTCACCCAAACGATTACCCATTTTGATCACACGGGTATATCCACCCGGACGATCCCCTACCTTTTGAGCCACTTCTCTGAAGAGTTCTGCCACGGCATATTTGTTTCTCAATGCGCTAAAGGCCAAACGTCGATTGTGAGTCGTGTCGTTTTTTGATTTTGTTATAAGGGGCTCTACAAACTGCTTCAATGCCTTAGCTTTTGCTACGGTAGTACTGATTCGTTTGTGCTCAATCAATGAAGAAGCCATGTTCGCCAACATCGACTTCCTGTGGGCTACTTTTCTGCCCAAATGATTGACTTTTTTTCCGTGTTTCATGATTTACTATCTAAAAATCTAGTCTTTATCTAACTTATATTTGGCCAAATCCATTCCGAAAGACAGTCCTTTCAAGACCACCAACTCTTCCAACTCTGTCAAAGATTTTTTTCCAAAGTTTCTGAATTTCATTAAATCGTTCTTGTTGAAGGAAACCAAATCTCCCAAAGTATCAACCTCTGCTGCTTTCAAACAATTCAAAGCCCGCACTGAAAGATCCATATCGATCAATTTGGTCTTGAGCAATTGTCTCATGTGCAAAGATTCTTCGTCATAGGTTTCTGCCTGAGCAATCTCATCGGCTTCTAATGTGATGCGCTCATCAGAGAACAATAAGAAGTGATGGATCAGAGTTTTGGCAGCCTCTGTCAAAGCATCTTTAGGATGAATGGAACCATCAGTAATGATTTCAAAAACCAATTTTTCATAATCTGTTTTTTGCTCTACACGATAGTTCTCAATGCTGTATTTTACATTTTTAACCGGTGTAAAGATGGAATCAATGGCAATTACACCAAAGGCAGCGTTGGCTTTTTTATTGACCTCAGCGGGAACATAACCTCTTCCTTTTTCGATGGTTACCTCAATGTTCAGTTGGACCCCTTTATCAAGGTTGCAAATAACCAAATCGGGATTGAGTACTTGAAAGCCAGAAATGAATTTCTGAAAGTCAGCCGCTTTTAACTGATCTTGACCCCCTACCATGATGGTAATTTTTTCATCTTCGACATCCTCAATTTGTCTTTTGAACCTAACTTGCTTTAGGTTGAGGATTATTTCTGTAAAATCTTCTACTATTCCAGGAATGGTAGAGAATTCATGTTCTATATTTTCAATCTTTACTGAGGTGATCGCAAAACCTTCCAAAGAAGATAACAGTACCCTCCTCAAAGCATTCCCAACAGTTAGACCGTATCCGGGTTCGAGTGGTCGAAATTCAAATTTGCCCTCGAACTCAGAAGAGTCGATCATGATTACCTTATCGGGTTTTTGGAAATTTAATATTGCCATAGTTTCTTTCTTCCTGTGATTTAATTATTTAGAGTACAATTCTACGATCAACTGTTCCTTGATGTTTTCAGGAATTTGAACGCGCTGGGGGATACTTACAAAGTTCCCCTCATAGGTTTCAGTATTCCAGGTCATCCATTCGTATACTGAAGAATTGGCTTCCAAAGAAGCAGAAATGGCCTGTAAAGATTTTGATTTTTCTCGCACTCCAACCGTATCGCCGGGTTGTAGTGTGTAAGAAGAAATATTAACCACCTTACCGTTTACGGTAATGTGTCGGTGAGAAACCAACTGACGGGCAGCGTTTCTTGAAGGAGCAATGCCCAATCGATAGACTACGTTGTCTAATCTGGACTCGCACAATTGAAGTAATACCTCACCGGTAACTCCTTTACTGCTGCTCGCTTTTTCAAAAATATTTCTGAACTGACGCTCTAAAATACCATAGGTATATTTTGCTTTTTGCTTTTCAAGCAACTGAACTGCGTATTCAGATTTTTTGCCTCTCCTTCTGTTGTTTCCGTGTTGGCCGGGAGGGTAATTTCTTTTTTCAAAGGCCTTGTCTGGTCCGAAAATAGCTTCTCCGAACTTTCTTGCAATCTTTGATTTTGGACCGATATATCTTGCCATATAAAATGTTTGTGTTATGAATTAAGGTCTGATCCTTCGATAACAGGTTAAATAATTATACTCTTCTTCTCTTGGGGGGACGACAACCGTTGTGCGGTAGTGGAGTAACATCAACGATTTCTGTTACCTCTATCCCATTATTGTGGAGGGTTCTGATAGCAGACTCACGTCCGTTTCCAGGCCCTTTCACATATACCTTCACCTTTCTTAAGCCAGCTTCCAAAGCCACTTTAGAAACATCTTCAGCAGCTGTTTGAGCGGCGTAGGGTGTGTTTTTCTTTGAACCTCTAAAACCCATCTTTCCAGCAGAGGACCATGCGATAACCTCTCCTTTGTTATTGGTCAAAGAAATGATGATGTTGTTAAAAGATGCATTGATATGGGCTTCGCCAAAAGCTTCTACAATGACTTTACGTTTTTTGGTGGTTACTTTTGCCATAGTTAATTCCTATTATTTAGTGGCTTTCTTTTTGTTTGCAACAGTCTTCCTTTTCCCTTTTCGGGTTCTAGAATTGTTTTTGGTACGTTGACCTCTCAAAGGCAAGCCTGTTCTGTGACGAATCCCTCTGTAACAACCGATATCCATCAAACGCTTGATGTTCAATTGTAACTCAGATCGCAATTCACCTTCAATTTTAAAACTTCCAACAGTCTCACGGATTCTTCCGGTTTCTTCATCTGTCCAATCGGAAACTTTGGTGTCTTCACTGACTTTGGAAATTGCCAATATCTCTTGAGCGCGGCTTCTACCGATACCATAGATATAGGTGAGTGCAATAACGCCTCTCTTTTGTTTGGGAATGTCTACTCCTGATATTCTAGCCATAATCTAACCTTGTCTTTGTTTGAATCGAGGGTTTTTTTTGTTGATCACATACAAACGCCCTTTTCTACGGACGATCTTGCAATCCACACTTCGTTTTTTTAAGGAAGCTCTTACTTTCATTTTTCTATTTTAAAATCTATAAGTGATCCTTGCTTTTGATAAATCGTAAGGACTCATTTCTAATTTAACTTTATCTCCGGGCAACAACTTGATATAGTGCAAACGCATTTTTCCGGATATATGAGCGGTCACAACGTGTCCGTTTTCAAGTTCCACCCGAAACATCGCATTCGATAATGCTTCGATGATGGTACCTTCTTGTTCTATTGCTGCTTGCTTTGCCATATTATATTGTTCCTGCTCTTCTGTTTCTACTGGTTTTGGACATCAATCCATCATAATGGCGATTCAACAAATAAGAATTCACCTGTTGGATCGTATCAATGGCAACCCCTACCATAATCAGTAAGGAAGTACCACCATAAAACAAGGCCCAACCTTGTTGCATCCCTATCAATTTTACCACCACTGCTGGGAAAACTGCAATGGCTGCCAAATACAATGATCCGGGAAAAGTTATGTGAGACATCACCGTATCCAAGAACTCTGAAGTCTCATTTCCAGGACGAATACCTGGAACAAAACCACCACTTCTTTTCAGATCATCGGACATCTTATTGGTCGGTACGGTAATCGCAGTGTAGAAATAAGTAAAAATGATGATCAACACAGCAAATAATATATTATACCACAATCCGAAGATGTCAGAAAAGTTGGTTTGCAACCACTGACCCACAGTAGAATCCCCGAAAGCACCACCCAAATAGGCCGGAGCAAACATCAGTGCCTGAGCAAAGATGATGGGCATCACACCAGAAGCATTTAATTTTAAAGGGATGTACTGTCTTGACCCAAATACATTTTTCTCATTGGTTCCTGCAGCAGTTCGGCGTGCGTATTGGACGGGAATCTGTCTTACGGCCATTACCAGAAGAACACTCAATAATATGATCACTACCCACAATACCAATTCGATCAAAATCATCATCAATCCACCATTGTTTTCAGAAACACGAGATACAAATTCTTGCGTAAAAGAAAGGGGAAGGTTGGCGATGATACCTACCATAATCAGTAAGGAAATACCGTTACCGATTCCTTTATCGGTTATTTTTTCTCCAAGCCACATAGCAAAGATGGTTCCAGTAACCAAAATGATTACAGAAGAAATCATAAACAATGGGCCTCTACCAATCACAAAGGCACTGTCGGGTACACCCAAAGCGGAAAGGCCATACAAGTAGGCGGGTGCTTGAACCACACAAATCAATATGGTCAACCATCGAGTGATTTGCGTTCTTTTTTTGTTGCCACTCTCACCCTCTTTTTGAAGTTTTTGCAAATAGGGAACTGCAATTCCCATCAGTTGAACTACAATAGAAGCAGAGATATAGGGCATAATTCCCAAAGCAAAAACAGAAGCGTTGGCAAAAGCTCCTCCCGTAAAGGCGTTGAGAATTCCCAACAAACCTCCTCCATCAGTTCGGTTGGCCAATTCTGCCAATTGAACCGAATCAATTCCGGGTAGAACCACTTGAGCCCCCAAACGATAAACCAACAAAAGGGTCAAGGTGGTAACAATACGTCCACGCAACTCTTCGATGTTGTAAATGTTTAAAATGGTCTCAATAAATTTCTTCATTTGTATTGATTATAGGGTAACGGCTTCACCACCTGCTGCCTCAATTGCTGCTTTTGCAGTAGCTGAGAATTTGTGGGCAGATACTTTTAAAGGGGATTCCAATTTACCCCTGCCTAATATTTTTACCAATTCGTTTTTTCCAGCCAAACGCAATTCGACCAATTTATCAAACGTAACCTCTTTTGTGACCTTCTTTTCTTCTGCAAGATTTTGAAGGGTATCCAAGTTGATCCCTTTATAGGCAACTCTGTTGATGTTTTTGAATCCAAATTTTGGAACACGTCTTTGCAAAGGCATCTGACCACCTTCAAATCCAATCTTTTTGGAATATCCCGATCTGGACTTGGCTCCTTTGTGACCTCTTGCTGCTGTTCCACCTTTTCCGGAACCTTCACCACGGCCCAACCGTTTGCCTTGTCTTTGGGTAGAACCCTCTGCTGGTTTTAAATTTTCTAAACTCATCTTTAAACTTCTGTGGTTTTAACCAAATGTTTTACTTTGTCGATCATTCCAAGAATGTTGGGAGTTGCCTCGTGGGTAACCTCTTTTCCAATCCCTCTTAAACCCAATGCTTCCAAGGTTCTTTTTTGGGACTGCATTCTTTTGATGCTGCTTTTGACTTGCGTAACTTTTATCTTGGCCATGATCTAAATTCTTATCCGTTAAATACTTTTTCCAAACTGATTCCTCTTTGTTTGGCAATGGTTTGAGGGCTTCTCAGTTGTAGTAAGGCGTCGAAAGTCGCTTTCACCACATTGTGAGGATTGGAGGATCCCTGTGACTTGGACAGTACGTTGTGTACTCCTACGGCTTCAAGTACCGCACGAACAGCTCCTCCTGCTATAACTCCAGTACCTTCTGAAGCAGGCTTCAAAAACACCCTGGCTCCTCCGTATTTTCCTTTTTGCTCATGAGGCAATGTTCCTTTGGCAATAGGAATACGAACCAAATTTTTCTTGGCATCCTCAACGGCTTTGGCAATGGCTTCGGAAACTTCTTTGGACTTTCCAAGTCCTTGACCTACAACACCATTCTCATCCCCCACCACTACGATGGCAGAAAAACCAAATGCACGACCTCCTTTGGTCACTTTGGTCACACGTTGAACACCTACCAAACGGTCTTTTAGATCAAGCCCCGCAGGTTTTACCAATTCAACATTTTTATAATCTTGATACATATACTATTATTAAAAATTTAAACCTGCTTCACGAGCACCGTCAGCTAATGACTTAACTCTACCATGATACAAATAACCACTTCGATCGAATCCGATGATGCTTACACCTGCTTTCTTGGCACGTTCTCCGACCAGTTTTCCAACCAACTGAGCTTCGCTAACTTTGTTATCAGCTTTGGCATCTGCCACTTCCTTTTCTCTTGAAGATGCAGCGGCAATGGTCTTTCCATTCACATCGTCGATGACTTGTGCATAGATTTCCTTATTACTTCTGTAAATAGACAAACGAGGCTTTTCGGCAGTCCCCTGAATGGTCTTTCTGATCCTTAAATGGATTCTATTTCTTCTGGCTGATTTTGTTAATCCCATATCGATTTGATTATGCAGATTTACCTGCTTTTCTTCTAATTTGTTCACCTACAAACTTCACTCCTTTTCCTTTGTATGGCTCAGGCTTTCTGAATGATCTAATCTTCGCTGCCACATAACCCAACAACTGCTTGTCGTGAGAACTGAGTTTGACAATCGGGTTCTTTCCCTTTTCGGATACCGTCTCTACCTTAACCTCAGGAGCAATATCAAATAGAATATTGTGAGAAAAACCAAGTGCCAAATCCAATTTTTGACCTTGATTACTCGCACGGTACCCTACTCCTACCAATTCTAATTCCTTGGTAAAACCTTTGGAAACGCCTTCAACCATATTATTGACCAAAGCACGATAAAGACCGTGTTTTGCACGGTGGTCTTTGGAGTCGGAAGGACGTTTTACGATTAAGGTATTATCGTCCAGCTCAAAAGTTACATCACTGTAATTTTGAATCAATTCTCCCATTTTTCCCTTTACAACAATTTTATCCGATTGGATATCGATGTTGACTCCTTCGGGGATACTAATGGGATTGTTACCTATTCTAGACATTTTTATTCTTTTTACTGCTTTTTAATAAACGTAACAAAGTAATTCTCCCCCAACGTGCTCATGCGAAGCTTGCTTTCCAGTCATCACTCCCTTGGAGGTAGAGACAATTGAAATCCCTAACCCATTCAAAATTCTAGGGTAGCTGTTTGCCGAAGTATACTTTCGCAAACCGGGGGTACTGATTCTTTGTATTTTTTTGATCACAGGCTCTTTGGTAATATTGTCATACTTGAGAGCAATTTTGATATTCCCTTGGTGGTTATCTGTTTCTTCAAACTTATAACTCAAGATGAAACCTTGATCGTACAATATTTTGGTGATCTCTTTTTTTAATTTTGACGCAGGAATGTCAACCACCATATGTCCGGCGGAGTTGGCATTTCTGATTCGGGTCAAATAATCTGCAATAGGATCTGTAAACATATCTTTTTATTATTGAATTACCAGCTTGCTTTTGTTACACCTGGAATTAATCCCTTATTGGCCATTTCTCGGAAGGTTACCCTTGAGACACCAAACTGACGAATGTATCCCTTTGGACGACCGGTGAGTTTACAACGGTTGTGCATTCTAACTGGAGAAGCGTTGCGCGGCAATTTTTGTAAAGCTTCGTAATCCCCAGCTTCTTTTAGGGCTTTTCTTTTTGCAGCATACTTGGCAACTGTTTTCGCTCTTTTTCTCTCACGAGCTTTCATTGATTCTTTGGCCATAACTAACTCTTTTTAAAGGGCAATCCCAATTCGCTCAACAATGACTTTGCTTCCTTATCTGTTTTGGCAGATGTAACAAAAGAAATGTCCATTCCTGAAATTTTATTAACCTTGTCTATATCAATTTCGGGGAAAATGATTTGTTCTGTAATCCCCAAATTATAATTTCCTCTTCCGTCAAAGCCATTGGCTTTCACTCCTTGAAAATCTCTTACCCTAGGTAGCGCAGTAGTAACCAATCGGTCTAAAAATTCATACATACGCTCTCCCCTGAGGGTTACCTTGGCACCAATGGGCATTCCTTTACGCAACTTAAAGGCAGCAACGTCTTTTTTGGAAATGGTAGAGATGGCTTTCTGACCGGAAATTCCCGTCAGTTCATCCAATGCGTAGTCGATCAATTTCTTGTCGGCCACAGCAGCCCCTACTCCACGACTGATGACAATTTTTTGAAGTTTGGGAACTTGCATTACATTGACATACCCAAATTCTTCTTTCAACACAGCAACAATGCGGTCGTTAAATTCTTTCTTAAGTCTTGCTTGATAACTCATTACACTACTTCATTATTTTTTTTAGCAAAACGAACCTTGTTCCCATCTTCTACTCTGTACCCAACACGAGTGGCTTCACCCTCGGCCGTAGTCAAAGAAAGATTAGAAATATGGATCGGAGCTTCTTTTTCAACAATTCCTCCTTGTGGATTTTGTGCACTGGGCTTGGCGTGTTTTTTGATCATATTAACACCCTCGATGATGGCTTTGTTTTGGTCGCGCATCACCTTGATCACCTTGCCTTCAGAACCTTTGTGTTCCCCAGCAATAACCAGTACCTTATCGTCTCTTTTAATTTTTATCTTACCCATGATTATGGTTTAAAGCACCTCTGGTGCTAATGATACGATTTTCATAAATTGCTTGTCGCGAAGCTCTCTGGCCACAGGTCCAAATACACGTGTTCCTCTCATCTCTCCCGTAGGATTCAACAATACACAAGCATTGTCATCAAAACGGATGTAGGAGCCATCGGCACGACGTACCTCCTTGGTTGTTCGTACGACAACCGCCTGAGAAACTTGTCCTTTTTTGACCGTTCCTGAAGGAGAGGCTTCTTTGACAGATACTACGATCTTGTCTCCAATTGAAGCATATCGTCTTTTGGTTCCTCCCAATACCCTGATGGCCAATACTTCTTTGGCTCCGGTATTGTCAGCTACTTTTAATCTAGATTCTTGTTGTAACATGATTATTTAGCTCTTTCTATTATTTCGACCAATCGCCAGCATTTTGATTTACTCAAAGGACGGGTCTCCATGATCTTTACGGTGTCGCCAATGTTACAATCATTAAGATCGTCATGTGCGACATATTTTTTGGTTTTTAAAACGAATTTTCCATACATGGGGTGCTTTACCCTTTTGACCTCTGATACAACGATGGACTTCTCCATTTTATTGCTGGTCACAATACCAATTCGTTCTTTTCTTAAATTTCTATTTTCCATGTCCTCAGGCGATAATTTCGTTTTGCTTGGCATTGATGGCTGTCAATAATCGGGCTACTGTTTTTCTGACCGTTTTGATCTGCAACGGATTTTCGAGTGGGCTAACGGCATGATTCATTTTTAAATCAGACAGTTGCTTTTGAAACTCTACCAGCTTGTCTTGCAAGTCCTCAAGGGATAATTTTTCGATTTCTGAATTTTTCATTTTCTTATAAAATTAAGCTTGAAAATCTCTAGCAATGATAAACTTCGTTTTAACGGGTAATTTTTGGGCAGCCAATCTCAAAGCTTCTTTAGCGACATCCAATGGGACACCTGCAATCTCGAACATAATACGACCAGGCTTAACCACGGCAACAAAATATTCAGGAGCTCCTTTTCCTTTACCCATCCTTACTTCCAAAGGCTTTTTCGTAATGGGCTTGTCTGGAAAAATTTTGATCCACAATTGACCCTCTCTCTTCATGTATCGGGTAGCAGCAATCCTTGCCGCTTCGATTTGTCGGGAGGTAATGAATTTTGAATCCAAAGATTTGATACCAAACATACCGTTGGACAGCTGGCTACCTCTTTGGGAAATCCCCTTCATGCGCCCTTTTTGCGCTTTTCGGAATTTGGTTCTTTTAGGTTGTAACATTTTACCTATCTATTATTGTTGTTTCTTCTTCTTTGTTGGCGTCCACCAGCTCCACCGCCTTTATTGTTTCCACCACCGGACTTTTTGGACATTCCTACTAAAGGTGAAAGCTCTCTTTTTCCAAAAACTTCTCCTTTCATGATCCAAACTTTAATCCCTAGACGGCCATAGGTCGTATGTGCTTCAACCAATGCGTAGTCAATATCTGCTCTAAAGGTTGACAAAGGAATTCTACCTTCTTTGTAGGACTCAGATCGTGCCATTTCAGCGCCATTCAATCGTCCAGAAATTTGGATTTTGATTCCCTCTGCATTCATACGTATGGAGGCAGCAACGGCCATTTTGATGGCACGTCGGTAAGAAATTCTACTTTCAATTTGACGGGCAACACTTGCAGCAACCAACTGAGCGTCTAACTCAGGACGTTTGATTTCGAAAATATTGATTTGGATGTCCTTGTTGGTAATCTTTTTCAGTTCTTCTTTAAGTTTGTCTACCTCTTGACCTGCCTTACCAATAATAATACCTGGGCGAGCCGTGGTAATGGTGATGGTGATGAGTTTGAGGGTACGCTCTATGATTACATTGGAAACACTGGCTTTGGCCAAACGGGCGTGGATGTATCTTCTGATTTTATCATCTTCAGCCAATTTGTCTCCATAGTTTCGACCGCCGAACCAGTTGGAGTCCCATCCTCTGATGATTCCCAAACGATTACCGATAGGATTGGTTTTTTGTCCCATATTAATTTTCTAAATTATTAGCACCCAATACGAGGGTTACGTGATTGGAGCGTTTTCTAATTCTGTGTGCTCTTCCTTGTGGAGCAGGACGCAGACGCTTGAGCATCTTTCCACCATCCACTTTAATTTCTTTGACAAACAAAGATGCTTTTTCAACATCGGCCTCTTCGTTTTTGGCTTGCCAGTTGGAAATGGCAGACATCAAGAGTTTTTCCAACTTTCTGGAGGCCTCTTTTGGACTGAATTTCAAAATGGCCAAAGCCTTGTTGACTTCTTCTCCTCTAACTTGATCGGCAACCAATCTCATTTTGCGAGGGGAGGTCGGACAATTGTTAAGTTTGGCAAAAGCTATATTTTTACTAGCTTCTTTTGCTGCCGCTGCGGATTCTCTTTTACGTTTTCCCATGTCCGTAAATTATTTTTTTCCTTTATTTTTTGCCCCAGCATGTCCTCTAAAAGAACGAGTTGGAGAAAATTCTCCTAGTTTGTGACCGACCATGCTTTCTGTAATATAGACAGGAACAAACTGACGTCCGTTGTGAACACCAATGGTCTGACCCACAAAGTCGGGAGTAATGAGTGAAGCACGAGACCAAGTTTTGATCACAGTCTTCTTATTTTCTTCTACGTTTTTCAGAACCTTTTTTTCAAGGCTAAGCGCAACGAAGGGTCCTTTTTTTAATGAACGAGCCATAATTGATTATTTTTTTCTGCGTTCTATGATGAATTTATTACTCGCTTTGGTCTTGGAACGGGTTCTAAATCCTTTAGCAGGAATACCATTCTTGGACCTTGGATGTCCTCCAGAGGCACGACCTTCTCCTCCACCCATGGGGTGATCGACAGGGTTCATAGCAACAGGACGTGTTCTGGGTCTTCTTCCGATCCATCGAGAGCGACCCGCTTTACCAGACACCAATAATTGATGATCGGAGTTGGAAACCACTCCAATGGTCGCCATACAACTGGTGGGTACAGAACGCGTTTCACCAGAAGGTAATTTGATGGTGGCCAATTTTCCTTCTCGGGCCATTAGTTGGGCAAATGCACCAGCACTTCGTGCCAAAACTGCACCTGCACCGGGGTTCAATTCTATGCAAGAAATGATGGTCCCCAAAGGAATCTTGGACAGTAAAAGAGCATTACCCACCTCAGGGGCAGCCTTTTCTCCTGAACTTATTTTTTGACCCACTTGAAGGCCATTCTGAGCGATAATGTATCGCTTTTCGCCGTCTTTATATTCCAAAAGGGCGATGAATGCCGTACGGTTGGGATCGTATTCTATTGACTTAACTTCTGCGGCAACATCAAATTTGTTACGTTTAAAGTCAATCAAACGATATCGTTTCTTGTGTCCACCACCACGGTGACGAACGGTCATTTTTCCCCTGTTGTTTCTTCCTCCAGTGCGCTTCTTCGGAACGAGCAAACTCTTTTCCGGCTTATCAGTAGTAATTGCGTCAAATCCATTTACTACTCTAAAACGCTGCGCGGGGGTTACTGGCTTTAATTTTCTTACTGACATCAGACGCGTTTAAAGATTACTATAAAAATCTATGGCATCCCCTTCGGCAACTTGAACCACAGCCTTTTTGGTGGCATTGGTTTTACCGGATTGGATTCCTGTTTTGGTATATTTCGTTTTTCTTTCCGGGCCGTAGTTGAGGGTTCTTACTTTCTCAACAGAAACACCGTAAGCCGCTTCTACAGCTTTTTTGATTTCCACCTTGTTGGCTTTGGTATTAACCAAAAAACTATAACAATTGTGAAGCTCACTTGCGGTAGTGGCTTTTTCGGTGATTATAGGTTTTATTAAAATATCCATTGCGTTAGGCTTTATTTAAAATAGTCTCAATTTCGGATACTGCACTTTCAAAAAGAACCAAGCTGGCGGCATTGGTTATCTGATAAGTACTTAATTCTGAGTTAGTTATAACTTTAGAATGCTCTAAATTTCGAGACGACAAATATACATTATTATTTGGTTCACCCAAGACCACCAAAGACTTTTTGTCTGTAAGACCCAAGGCTTGTAGTACGTCGTTATAGGCTGAAGTTTTAGGGGCGTCCATTTGAAAATCTTCAACGATCAAAATAGACTTCTCTTTGGCCTTGATGCTCAATGCAGATTTTCTAGCCAGTCTTTTGACTTTTTTGTTGACTTTCTGGTTGTAGTCCCTAGGGGTTGGGCCAAAAATTCGGCCTCCACCACGAAAGATAGGACTCTTGATACTACCCGCACGGGCGGTACCAGTTCCTTTTTGCTTTTTGATCTTGCGAGTACTTCCCACAATTTCAGCTCTTTCTTTTGACTTATGGGTTCCTTGGCGCTTGTTGGCCAAATGTTGTTTTACATCCAGATATATGGCGTGATCGTTTGGATCAATCCCAAAAACCGAAGGGTTCAACTTGACCTTTCTACCGGTCTCTTTTCCTTTATTGTTAAGTACTGATAATTCCATTATTTCTGAACGATTACATATGAATTTTTGTGACCAGGAACACAGCCTTTGACCACCAAAAGATTCTTTTCGGAGACCACTTTTACTATCGCAAGGTTTTGCACCTTTACTTTTTCATTTCCGGTCTGACCGGCCATACGCATCCCTTTAAAAACCCTTGCAGGGTAGGAGGCTGCTCCAATAGACCCAGGCGCTCTCAAACGGTTGTGTTGACCGTGTGTCGCCTGTCCAACTCCGGCAAATCCGTGACGCTTGACCACCCCTTGGAATCCTTTTCCCTTGGAAGTGCCCGAAACATCGACAAATTCTCCTTCATTAAAATGATCTACCGTAATGGTATCTCCTAATTTGTGTTCTTCTTCAAAATTCTGGAATTCGACAAGCTTTTTCTTAGGAGCCGTATTTGCTTTTTTGAAATGCCCTTTGGCGGCATTTGTGGCTCTCTTTTCTGCCTTGTCATCGAAACCCAGTTGAAGTGCATCATACCCGTCAACCGCTTTGGTTCTGACTTGGGTAACCACGCATGGTCCCACCTCCAATACCGTACAAGGGATGTTTTTCCCTTTTTCGTCAAAGAGACTGGTCATGCCGATTTTTCTTCCTATTAACCCAGACATTTATTTGTTTTTTATAATTATACTTTGATTTCTACTTCTACACCACTGGGCAGTTCCAACTTCATCAAAGCATCAATGGTCTTGGATGAGGAACTGTAAATGTCCAATAGTCGTTTGTATGAATGTAACTTGAATTGTTCTCTTGATTTTTTATTCACGTGAGGAGAACGCAATACTGTAAAAATTTTCTTGTGCGTAGGCAAAGGAATGGGACCTGTCACCACAGCACCGGTTGTTTTTACGGTCTTTACAATTTTATCAGCGGACTTGTCCACCAAATTGTGATCGTAAGATTTTAATTTTATTCTAATTTTTTGGCTCATTATTTAAGCTTTATGCGTTATTCCCTTTAATTTCTGCGATCACTCCTTCAGAGATGTTGGACGGCGTTTCGGCATAGTGATCAAATTCCATAGTAGAAGTAGCACGACCCGAAGAGAGTGTTCTCAGGGAAGTAACATATCCAAACATTTCAGATAATGGCACTTGAGCCTTTACTACCTTCGATCCCGCTCTATCGTCCATAGAGTTAACCTGTCCTCTTCGTCGGTTCAAATCCCCTACGATATCCCCCATGTTCTCTTCTGGCGTCAAAACCTCAAGTTTCATGATGGGTTCCATGATGACAGCTCGGGCCGCTCTTGCCGATTCTTTGAATCCAAGTTTGGCCGCCAATTCAAAAGATAGTGAATCAGAATCCACAGGGTGGAAAGATCCGTCTTTTAAAGTTACTTTCATCGCATCCACTTCAAAACCAGCCAAAGGACCGTTTTTCATGGAATCTCTAAATCCTTTTTCTACAGAAGGAATGTATTCTTTAGGAATATTACCTCCTTTGATTTCATTGACAAACTCCAAACCAACTTTACCTTCTTCAGCAGGCTCGAGTGTAAATACAATATCTGCGAATTTACCACGACCACCGGTTTGTTTTTTATAAACTTCACGGTGATTGGCAACTGCCGTAAGCGCTTCTTTATACTCCACCTGAGGCTGTCCTTGGTTGACTTCAACCTTAAACTCACGTCTCAATCTGTCGATAATTATATCCAAATGCAATTCTCCCATTCCGGAGATTACGGTTTGTCCAGAAGCTTCGTCTGTTTTTACTTGGAAGGTAGGATCTTCTTCTGCGAGTTTGGCCAAAGACATTCCGAGTTTATCAACGTCGGCTTTGGTTTTTGGCTCAACAGCAATCCCGATTACTGGATCGGGGAAGTCCATACTTTCCAAAATGATGGGAGATTTCTCAGCAGAGAGCGTATCTCCTGTTTTGATGTCTTTAAATCCTACTGCAGCACCAATATCTCCCGCCTCGATAAAATCAATGGCGTTTTGTATGTTGGAATGCATTTGATAGATACGTGAAATACGTTCTTTCTTAGCAGTACGATTGTTCAATACATAGGATCCTGCATCCAGTCTGCCCGAATAGGCTCTAAAGAATGCCAAACGTCCTACATAAGGGTCGGTAGCAATTTTAAATGCCAAAGCAGAAAAAGGTTCGCTTACTTCTGGTTTTCTGGATATTTCATCACCCGAGTCAGGATCGGTACCTATAATGGCGTCTTTGTCTTCGGGTGAAGGCAAATAACGACAAACAGCGTCTAATAAAAACTGAACTCCTTTGTTTTTGAAAGAAGACCCACAAATCATAGGAATGATACTCATTTCCTGTGTAGCAGCTCTCAATGCATTGTGTACTTCGTCTTCTGTAATAGAATCAGGATCTTCAAAATATTTTTCTAAGAGGTTTTCATCGTATTCAGCAACAGCTTCGATCAACTGTCCTCTAAGTGTTTCTGCCTCTTCTTTTAAGTCTTCAGGAATGTCAATGACATCGAAAGTTGATCCAAAGTTGTCATCATGCCAAACAATAGCTCGGTTTTTAACCAGATCAACGATACCTCTAAAATCTTCTTCATCTCCAATGTTCAATACAATAGGAACAGCATTGGATTTCAGCATGTCTTTAACTTGTTGACAAACATTGAGGAAGTTAGATCCTTGTCTGTCCATTTTATTGACAAATCCAATACGTGGAACTTTGTAATTGTCTGCCAAACGCCAGTTGGTTTCTGACTGTGGCTCAACACCGTCAACTGCAGAAAATAAAAAAACCAATCCATCAAGAACTCTGAGTGATCGGTTTACCTCCACCGTAAAATCTACGTGGCCAGGGGTATCGATTATATTAAAATGATAACCCTTAGCGTCTGCAGTGGGTTTACCTTGTTCGCTTGGGAATTGCCAAGTACAGGTGGTGGCAGCAGAGGTAATGGTAATTCCTCTTTCTTGCTCTTGTTCCATCCAGTCCATGGTGGCAGCTCCGTCGTGCACTTCACCAATTTTGTGACTCACACCAGTATAAAACAATATCCTTTCGGTAGTCGTTGTTTTTCCTGCATCAATGTGTGCAGCAATACCGATATTACGGGTGTATTTTAAATCTCTTGCCATTTTCGATTAAAATCTAAAGTGTGAGAATGCTTTGTTGGCCTCGGCCATTTTGTGAGTATCAACTCTTTTCTTCACGGCAGAACCTTCTTCTTTGGCCGCCGCCAATACCTCTTGGGCAAGACGAAGGGCCATCGATTTTTCGTTTCGCTTGCGCGCAGCTGTAATCAACCACTTCATGGCCAGTGAGACTTTTCGGTCTGGACGAATTTGCATGGGAATCTGGAAAGTAGCTCCTCCTACCCTTCTGCTTCTTACCTCTACATGAGGCATCACATTGGACAGGGCTTCTTTCCACAATTCCAAAGGTGTTTTTTCTTCATCCTGATTGCGATCCTCTACGATAACCATTGCATCGTAAAAAATATTGAAAGCGGTAGATTTTTTTCCGTCCCACATCAACATATTCACAAAGCGAGTGACCAGTTGGTCGTTGAATTTAGGATCGGGCAGCAGGGGGCGTTTCTTAGCTTGTCTTTTTCTCATAATTAGTCATTAAGGAATTAAGGCTATTTCTTAGGTCTTTTTGCACCGTATTTAGAACGGCGTTGAAGGCGACCTTCAACACCTGCGGTGTCGAGCGCCCCTCTTACAATGTGATAACGGACTCCCGGTAAATCCTTAACTCTTCCGCCACGGACCAATACTATCGAGTGCTCTTGGAGGTTGTGTCCTTCTCCGGGTATGTATGCATTGACCTCTTTTCCATTGGTCAAACGAACCCTTGCAACTTTACGCATTGCTGAGTTCGGCTTTTTGGGCGTAGTGGTGTACACTCGGGTACAAACACCACGTCTTTGTGGACACGAATCCAAAGCCGCCGATTTACTCTTCTTGGTAATGGTGACTCTTCCTTTTCGTACTAATTGTGCTATCGTTGGCATATATTCTATAAAAAACCCCATTTTATGGGCGTGCAAATGTAGAAATTATTTTCTTCTATTCAAACCCTAAGCCCCCAAATTTTGTAGTTTTTTTTAAAATAATCCCCGACCTGAAATTGTTGACCTCAATTATTCTATTTTCAGTACTGTTTTGTCTCGATGAAGCCCAAAAATCGTGACATAAAATGGAATACGATTTTTGTTCAACTCACCCGCACTCGATTTGTTAAACTTGTCGATTGATTTTATCCTAACCAAGTCTTAAAAACAAGCTCAAAAACTGAAATTATATTTTACATAATGATAATTATAAATATTAAAGTTTAATGAGGAAAATACTTCCATAAAATTCCCTGAAAGAACTAAACCATCTAACCTATTTAGATCATTTAGAAGATTTTCCTACAAGCCGAACATTACACCAAGGGAATAAAAGCGAGTATGTCAGAGTGGGGAGTTGCCGAAACAGCTACAACCAAATATCTTGAACAGATAAACATTGCATTTGATTCGGCTGACGGAACGGATCAAGAAAAAATTGCAAGACAATTTTGGATCGCAATGTACAATAGAGGATTTGAAGGATGGACAGTTTATAGACTATTTGATGCCCCTGAATTAAAAAAATCGGGTACACTTAACTTAACTGTCCCAAAAAGATACACCTATCTTCAATCTGAAAAGACCAAAAATGGAACTAATGTAAAAGCTGCCAACGGAGGAAAAGACGAACAACAAACTCCTATTTTCTAGGATGTAAAATAGTCTCCTCCACTAATTGATTACCTTAAAAAAACATTTTAACATTTATATTAGCCAACAACCAAATAATGTTCATTTCAGGGATATTATTAACTTTACAAAAAATTCTTTCTATTTAATACTATCACTAGACTTAATGTTCTATTGATATATTTTATTAACTATAATTATGAAAAACGTATATGTTTATCTAATTCTTTTGATATTCAGCCCAATTGTACTTTCAGCCCAACAAAACATCAATATCACTGGAGTCATCTTCGATGAATTTGGTATGCCTTTACCCGGAGCCACAGTGATAGAGGTAGGAACCGTCAATGGGGTATCGACCGATTTTGATGGAAACTACAGCATTGAAGTGATAGAAGGAGCTACTTTGGAATACAGCTATGTGGGCTATGAAGCCCAAAAAATGCTGGCTACTGCCGAAAACCCCATCAACATATCACTAATGCCCGCCAATGAATTGGAGGAAGTGGTGGTGGTTGCCTTTGGAACCCAATCCAAACAATCCATTGTGGGGTCGGTTGCCGTGATTTCCGAGAGTGATATTCAATCGCAACCCGCTACCACCATTACCCAAGCCATTCAAGGAAGTGTTCCAGGAATCAATGTGGTCAATACTGGAGGAATACCGGGAACCAATCCTACCATTAGGATCAGAGGGATTGGATCTATCAATGCTTCTGCCGCACCACTGATCATTGTCGATGGAGCGCCATTCAATGGAAACCTCAACAGTATTGCCCAAGAGCAGGTGGCCTCTATTTCCGTTCTAAAAGACGCTTCCTCTACTTCACTTTATGGATCTCGTGGTGCCAATGGAGTGATCATTGTTACTACAAAATCTGGTACCAAAGAAACCCCCACCAGAATCTCTCTTAACACGGTCTATGGAAATTCCAATATGGCAACTCCCATGCACGATCTGTTGGGAATTGACGATTATACCCGATTCTTTTGGGAAGCCTTCCGAAACAAAGAACTATATGAAAACAATTCATCCCCAGAAGCCGCTGGTGCTGCTGCCTCCTCCAACTTAATTTCCGCATTGGCCTACAATCCTTATGGGATAGAGCAGCCTGTGGACAGCCAAGGAAATCTGAATGGAACCCCAGCTTGGGACACCGATTGGAAAGGAGCGATTCTCAACAAAAATGCCTACAAAAAACAACACGGTTTGTCTATTTCCGGAGGGAGTGAAAAAACCACCTTCTATATTGGATCCAACTACATCAAAGAACAGGGGCAAGTCAAAACCACCTATTTTGAAAGATTTGCCACCCGAATTAATGTTGATACCGAAGTTAGTGACTACATCAAATCTGGACTGAATGTATCCTATACCACTTCCAAACAAAACTCCCCCAACCAATCCGGTACTAGTTTCTCCAATAGCATCCAGTGGATATACACCATTCCCAGTTATTATCCACTCTACCAAAGAGAATCCGAAGGAACATTGTATAAAAATGCTGGAGGATCGACCCAATTCGACTACGGAAACAACAACAGTCAAATTGTGAACGGTGTAAGACCCGCACTATCCAATGAAAACGGATTGGGTGCCATCATGAATAACGACATATTGAAGACCAGAACATATACCTCAATGAATGGTTACATCAAAATCGAACTACTCCCCGAGCTGAATTTTAAATCCAATATTTTTTACGAAAGATCCACTTTTGACGATTTCAGATACACCCACTACAAATTTGGTGCAGCCTCGTCGATACAAGGAAGGGTTGCCCAAGATCGAAATTTTATCACCACCTTAAACGCCATTCAAACACTCAACTACAGTAATACTTTTGGACTACACTCCTTTAATGCAGATGCCATTTTTGAATCCTACCGTCTGGAACAAGATCTCTTGGATGCCCAAGGAACGGGATATTTACCCAACGTAAAAGTATTGAATGGTAGCACCCTACCCGAAAGTGTTGGTGGTGCCATCAACGAAGAACGCATTCTAAGTGCCATTTCTCGTTTGACTTACAACTACGACAACACCTACTTTGCTGAAGTGTCCTTCAGAAGAGACGGTTCTACCAAATTCTCAAAAGATACCCGATGGGGAAATTTTTATTCCTTTGGAGGGTCTTGGATTTTATCCAATGAATCGTTTCTCGATAATGTGCCTTGGGTGGATTACTTAAAATTAAAATTTTCCTATGGTGAACTGGGAAATAACAGAAACATTGGATTCTTCCCCTACCTTCAAGTTTTTGAAACGGGCTACAACCAACTGGACAATACAGGAGTGATTTCCTCCGAATTTGTCGATCCGAATTTAACTTGGGAAAAAACAGCCCTTCAAAATATCGGAACAGAGTTTACCCTTTTTGAGGGCAAACTTCAGGGAAGTATTGAATACTACAGTAAAGAATCCATTGACCTTATTTATGACAAACCTTTGGCCTTATCCACTGGTAATGAATCCATAAAAACCAACATTGGAGCAGTTAAAAATTCTGGGATTGAGTTTTCCTTTAATTCAATGGTTTTGAAAAAAGACGATTTAACTGTTGACTTGGGAATTAATTTTTCTTTTGACAAAAACGAAATCAGTGATCTCACCCAAGATGAATTCATCAAGGGAAATAAAAAATGGAAAGTAGGGAAATCCCTTTATGAATTTTTCATCAGAGAATCTGCTGGGGTAGATCCCGACGACGGATATCAAATGTGGTACAAAGATGTACTTTCAGCGGATGGAGAGCCAACAGGAGAAAGAGTTACCACAAAAGAATATTCAGAAGCTACTCGATATTACTTGGATAAATCTTCACTTCCCAAAATGATTGGAGGTTTCAATGCCAGTGTTTCCTTCAAGAACTTTGACCTAAGCACTTTAATCAATTTTAGTTTTGGGTCTTATGTATATGACAGTGTATATGCCAGTCTGATGAATGGTTTTGAATCACCTGGAAGAAATGGACATCCCGACCTCATAAACAGATGGCAACAACCCGGTGACCAAACCGATGTTCCGCTTTTTCTAAACCTGCAAAATGATTTCAATGCCAGTTCCTCGCGATTTTTATTCAGAAACAATTACATCAGAGTGAGAGGACTCAACTTGGGATATACCTTTGAGGAAAGTTGGATGGAGAAATATCAGATAAAGGGATTAAGGGTCTATATGCAAGGAGACAATTTATTCACCTTTCAATCTCACAAAGGAATCGATCCCGAGCAAGCACTATCGGGTTCGACAAACTACAGATCACACCAAATGAAAACGATTTCCCTAGGGGTTAATCTCCAATTGTAAAATATTGAAAATGAAAAAATCACAAACTTCACTTTTGGTCATAAGCTTTCTCTTTTTCTCAGGATGTGAAAAAGGTTATTTGGACGCACCCAAACCCACCGAATCGGTCAACTCATCGGTGATTTTTGAATCTGCAGACGGCGCTGAGGCCTTTATGTCGGGTATTCTTAGGGTAAGTCGTAGTCAATACGAAAGAACAGATGCAGGAGGACTATACTCTATGTATTTTGCCAGAGTCGTAAAAGGGAATGACCTTATTTTGGGTCAACAATGGTATCTTTTTGACTATGAAAACGACAATAGGGAACCCACCTATACACGTACAATTTTCAGTTGGGAATATCCCTATTATATGATCAATCAACTCAATCAGTTTATCTCGGGGATCAATGGTAGTAGCACCCTATCCGATGTTGAAAAAGACAGTTTTTTAGGTCAAGCCCTCACCATGCGTGCTTTTTATTATTTTCAATTGGCCATGGAGTTCCAACACACCTATAGTTATGACCTTACGCTCTCAGCTCCGCCCATCTATTCGGAACCAGCCATCGAAGGAAAAGCCATGACCACATTGGGAGAACTTTACGATTTTATCGTTGCTGATCTAAATTCTGCCTTGGAAACAACACCGACCAACAGAACCAACAAATCATTCATCAACCGAAATGTGACTTACGCCATTATGGCCAGAGTACAACAAGTGATGGGCAACTGGCAAGAAGCAGCCAATGCAGCCGCGATAGCCCGACAAGGCTATCCACTCAGCGCCAGTCAATACCGATCGGGATTTGATGACATGAACGCCAGCGAATGGATTTGGGCCATGCCCCAACGCGCTGACCAAACCAATTATTTCTATATCGCTCCACACGCCTTTACAGACAACATCAACGATGGATATGGATTGGCATTCTGGAACAAAGATTTTGTATCCCTTTTTAGTTCAACAGATATCAGAAACACCTTTTTTGATCTCCATAATGTAGGCAATGGTAATCAGTATTATGCCAGAACCTCTTCAAAATTCACCTTCGATTTCAGCTCAGACATTCCTATCATCAGATCTCCAGAAATGATGTTGATCGAAATCGAAGCAAACGCTCGATTGGGCAAAGAAAGTGAGGCAGCCGCTATGTTATTGTCATTACAACAAAACAGGGATCCCAACGCAGTAGCTTCGGGAAATACAGGAGGTGCGCTTATAGAAGAAATCCTCGTCGAGAGAAGAAAGGAACTTTACGGTGAAATGGGAGTAGAATGGTTTGACGCCAAACGACTTCGAAGGGGCATTACCCGAACAGGAAACCACAGGATCGGTAGCGCTGCCAATTTAGTTCCCGACGATAAAAAGTTTTTCCTCAAAATCCCTCAAAAAGAAATCGACGCCAACCTCAACATTGATGAGTCAGTCAACAGCAACCGATAACTGATTTCTTTTGGTGTTTTTGTTGCATTGCGGATTGCAATAAATAATTATCGAATTCTGACGGGTAATTTCTAAATTGCACTGATGAAAAAAGCTCAAGAGATTTATGGTATTCGTGCAATCATGGAAGCCATTGTTCAGGAAAAAACCATAGATAAAGTTTGGCTGCTCAAAGGGCAACAGGGACAATTATTCAAACATCTGGAGCAAAAAATACACGAGAAAGGCATCTCCCACAGCTATGTGCCCGTTGAACGCTTGGAGCGTTTTTCTCATCAAAACCACCAAGGGGCAGTGGCCAGAATTGCACCCATAAACTTTGTTTCTTTAGAAGATTTAATAGAAGAAAACCATAATAAAAATACGGTCTATCTCCTTTTGGATGGCATTACAGATGTCCGAAACTTGGGTGCCATCCTGCGAACGGCTGCTGCCGTTGGCGTTGGAGGAATTATTTTACCCCAAACAGGCTCTGCCCCTGTCAATTCCGATACGGTGAAGACCTCTGCTGGAGGGGTTTTTTCGGTACCCTTGGTAAAAGTAAACCACCTTAAAGATGCGCTGTTCTTGTTTCAGGCCAATGAAATCAAAACAGTAGCTGTAAGTGAAAAGGCCGATAAAACTGCCTATCAACATTCCTTTGATGGTTCCGTTGCCCTCATTATGGGATCGGAGGACAAAGGGATTCAAAAAGGAATTTTAAAACTGGCCGACGAAACTGTAAAACTCCCCATGAGTGAGCAAATGGATTCCCTCAATGTGAGTGTGGCCTGTGGGGTGATGCTCTATGAAATCGAGCGGCAACAAAATTTTACTTAAACACCACTAACATGAATACCCCATTGGCTGAAAGAATGAGGCCTAAAAGTCTGGATCAGTATGTGGGACAAGAACATCTGATCGGCACAGAGGGAGGACTAACCCCTATTCTCAAAAGCGGAAACCTACCATCAATGATCCTATGGGGTCCCCCTGGAACGGGAAAGACCACCTTGGCCAGACTTTTGGCCCTGCAAAAAGAAAGACCCTTTTACCAACTCTCCGCCATCAATTCGGGCGTTAAAGAAATCCGAGAAATTCTCCAAAAAGCAGAACACAGCGGCGGTTTGTTTTCTGGCAAAAACCCACTTTTATTCATCGACGAAATACACCGATTCAGCAAATCTCAACAAGACTCTCTTTTGGGAGCTGTGGAAAAAGGAAGCATCACACTGATCGGTGCCACGACAGAAAATCCAAGCTTTGAAGTCATCAATGCACTGTTGTCTAGATGCCAGGTTTATATCCTTAATCCCTTGGATAAATCTCAATTAAAGCAATTGATTTCCAATGCCCTTCAACACGACGCAATATTAAAAAATAAAAAAATTGAAATCCTAGAAGACGAAGCACTATTGAAAATCTCTGGTGGAGATGCTCGAAAATTACTTTCAGCACTCGAACTGGTCATCAATAGCGTTGCTGAGCCCATAAAAATTGACAATGCTTTGGTACTGGAAAAAGTCCAAACCCAGATGGCCATGTTTGATAAAAACGGTGATTTACACTATGACATCATCTCTGCCTTTATCAAATCCATTCGTGGAAGTGATCCTAATGGAGCAGTCTATTGGTTGGCCAGAATGATTGAGGGAGGAGAAGAGATCAAATTCATCGCCCGCAGGATGTTGATTCTCGCCTCCGAAGACATTGGTAATGCCAACCCAACCGCATTGGTTTTGGCCAATAGCACCTTCCAGGCAGTAAATGTGTTGGGCATGCCCGAAGCCAGAATACCTCTTAGCCAATGTGCCATATATTTGGCTGGTTCCGAAAAAAGCAATGCTTCCTATATCGCCATCAACAAGGCTCAACAAACCGTCAAAGAAACAGGAGACTTGGGCGTACCCCTACCCCTACGCAATGCGGCTACCCAACTGATGAAGGAACTGGATCACGGCAAAGACTATCTTTACGCCCACGACCATGAAAATCATTTCATCGATATGGAATTTCTACCCAAAGATTTGGAAGGCTCTCGGTTTTATGAACCTGGAGAAAATGCCAAAGAAAGTCAAATTCGAAAGTTTTTGAAATTGAGGTGGAAAGACAAATACGGGTATTAGTTTTTCTTCCAGAAGAATGGTGTAAACAAAATCAACACCGTAAACAGTTCCAAACGACCCATCAACATCAAAAATGAAGACCAATATTTGCCCAAAGCAGGCAATTCGCTAAAATTGCTGGCAGGACCAAAATTACCTATGGCTGGACCAACATTTCCCAAGGAAGAAGCCGCCACACCAATTGCATTTTCAAAATCCAATCCCATCAATCCAAAAACAAGGCTTCCAATGATAAAGGAAATCATATAAAGAATAAAAAAACCTAAAATATTTCCAATGATCTCTTTACTGACAACCTTACCATTGTATCGCGATTGAATGATGGCATTGGGGTGCAAAGCACGCTTGAATTCCAAAAAACCACTTTTGATCATCAGCAAATGTCGCACAACCTTGATCCCCCCCGAGGTACTCCCAGCAGATCCTCCCAAAAACATCAATCCAAAGAAAAAAATGGTCATAAAAGGCGTCCAAGCTGTGTAATCGGCAGTTACAAATCCAGTAGTGGTGACTATGGCCAAAACTTGAAAAAAGGAATGCCTTAAACTACTTTCGACCTTGCCCCATACCTCAGGATGGTCAAAGGAGTCATTGGCAAGATCGACTTGAGTAACCAATACTACAAAAACAATCATAGAAAAGACAAATATGAATTTGGCGAAAGCCAAAAATTCATCGTCTTGAAAAACTTTTTTGATTTGGCCTGTAAAGGCAAAATAACTCAAAACAAAATTCGATCCTGCCAAAAACATAAACACGATAATGATATAATGTACCCACGGCAGGTGATTCCAGTGGGCCAAACTTGCGTTTTTGGTAGAAAATCCTCCAGAAGCCATGGTACTCATGGCATGGTTAAGAGCATCGAAGAGAGACATTCCTGCCAAATACAAAAGCAAAGTTTCCGCAAAGGTAAACGACACATAGATCAACCATAGCCTTTTGGCAGTATCTGTGATTCTAGGATGCAGTTTGTCGCTGTTGGGTCCTGGTGCCTCTGCTGTAAACAACTGCATTCCTCCAATACCCAGTAAGGGAAGTATGGCAATGGCCAAAACGATGATTCCCATTCCGCCAATCCAATGGGTCATGCTTCGCCAAAAGAGAATACCTGCGGGTAGAGATTCTATATCGTTCAATATTGTAGATCCCGTTGCGGTATAGCCCGACATGGTTTCAAAAAAAACAGAAGGCAAATCCTGAATTGAATCGGTGAGTATAAAAGGAGTCATTCCAGTAACTGTCATCAGCACCCAACCCAATGTTACAATCAAATACCCCTCTCTTTTCTGTATTTGGGCTTCATGGTTTCTGGAAATCAACATCATAAATCCCCCCAAAATCATAACCATAAAGGCCGAAAGTGTCATTTCAAAAGTCACACCGTCTTTCATCAGCCAACTGGCAAGACTTGCCAGAAGCATCAAACCTCCATTGAATAGCAATAAAACACCTATGATATGGAGGATAACTTTATAGTTGAATTTGGACATCTGATTCTTTATAAAAACAAACTTTCAACACGTTTGATTGAGCGAGGCATGGCACAAACAACAACGCGATCACCAGGCATGATGGTATAATCTCCCAAGGCGATAACTCCTTGGCCGTCGCGGATAACACCACCAATAGTGGCCAATCTGGGAAAATCTAAATCTCTAATTTTAAAATGGGCCACCTTTGAATCGGGCTTAACCACAAATTCCAAAATTTCCGCATTGAGATTGTTTAGGGTAGTCATGTCCACCACTTCACCCCTTCTGATGTATCTGAAAATGGTATTTGCAGTAAGTAGTTTTTTGTTGATCAGTGTATCGATACCGATGGCTTGAGATAAATGAAAATAATCCATATTTTCGACCAATGCAATGGTTTTCTCTACCCCTTTGGAACTGGCCATCAGACAAGACATGATATTGGTTTCCGAATTTTCAGTAACCGAAATAAAGGCATCCATGGACTCAATCGACTCTTCCTCCAACAATTCAGAACTTCTCCCATCTCCGTGAATGACCATCAGATCGGGTAATTCCTCTGAGATTTCCATGGCTTTGAGTTTGTTTTGTTCCAATAATATCACCCTGAATTTATTTTCACAAAGCTCCCTAGCCGTATTGACACCAATCTTGCTTCCTCCAAGAATCATTACGTTTTTGATGGGCTTGTTGCTTTTGCCCGAGAGTTTCTGAATCTCCTCAACTCCTTCCTGAAGGGTGATAAAAAAAACGGTATCTCCGGCTTCAAAAACGGTATCTCCCCTTGGGATAAGGGTAAACTGAGTTCCTTTGCGCTGAACGGCAATGGGCATAAAATGGACATCGGGAAAGACAGAAGCAGCCTCTTTGACCGATTTTCCTACGAAAGGTACATCCTGACCCAACTGTGTTCCAATCATGGTCAAAGCCCCCTCCTCAAACTCATAGCTATTGCTAAAAGCAGATTGATCCAATAACTGCTGGATTTCGTCTGCGGCCAACTCCTCGGGAGAAATTAATTCATCCACACCAATGTCTTGAAAACTGATGGAATCGTCGGTATTGGTATATTCAATATTGGAAATTCGAGCAATGGTTCTTTTGGAACCCAACTGTTTGGCCAAAGCACAAACAGTGATGTTTACCGATTCTGAAGCAGTAACTGCAATCAGCAAATCTGATTCGGCGGCATTGGATTCTTTCAGTACAGTAAGTGAACAGGCATTTCCCCTTAGGGTTTTAATATCTAAATGCCCTTCGGCATAATTCAATCGATCGCGCTCCACGTCGATCAAAGTGATGTCAAGAGATTCATAGGATAGTAGCTTTGCCAAGTGGAAACCTACTTCTCCGGCCCCTGCGATTATTATTTTCATAATACAGTTCGAAAACTTATTGCAAATATAAGAAAACCATTGGGGTCGTTTTTTTAATTTGAGGAAATCATAATGGGAATCATTTGTCATATCTTTGCATATGGCCAAAAAACAGGTGGTTCCCTACCAAAACAAAAAAAGTTCAAAAAAAACGCAAGTGCGTCAAATGTTTGACGGAATCTCGCCCCAATATGACTTGATGAATCGTATCATTTCTGGGGGTATAGATATAAAATGGAGAAAAAATGTAGTGGCTTTGCTGTTGCCCAAAAAACCTCGAAAAATTTTGGATGTGGCCACAGGAACAGGAGATTTGGCCGTTGCACTTTCCCAAACCCAAGCCAAAGAAATTGTCGGCATCGATATTTCTAAAGGAATGCTCGATATTGGTAAAAAAAAGGTCAAAAAAAGTCATTGGGCTAAAAATATCAGGATGGAAATCGGAGACAGTGAGAACATAGACTATCCTGCCAATTATTTCGATGCTGTTACCGTTGCTTTTGGTGTTAGGAATTTTGAAAATCTCGACAAAGGACTTTTGGAGATTCTCAGAGTACTTCGCCCAGGAGGAAATTTGGTCATTTTGGAAACGGCAGTTCCCCAAAAATTCCCCCTGCGTCAGTTTTACCGACTGTACACCCATTTTGTCATGCCTGTAGTGGGTTGGTTTTTTTCTAAAGACAAGTCTGCCTATCAATATTTATCTGACTCTGCAAATGCTTTTCCTTTTGGAGAGGCTTTCAACAATATTTTAGCAAAAAATGGGTTTATAGCTATAGAGGATATTCCACAAACCTTGGGGGTAGCTTCTATTTATTGTGCACAAAAACCAACTTCATAGCTTTCTCATTCTTATTGCTGCCCTAAGCTTTTTGGTCAGCAATCATGCCAATGCCCAATATCCTAACGTCAGAGAAACAATAATCAATCTTCCCACTTTTGACGATCGTTTGCTCCATTACGGATATTTTGTTGGAGTCAATTCCTATGATTTTAAGATTTATTATGACAAGAATTATTATGAAGCAAAGTTCAAAGACATAGAAGTACAATCCTCGACGGGCTTTAATGTTGGTTTGATCGGTGACCTTAGGGTGAACAAATACATCAATATCAGAATCGAGCCCGGCTTGTATTACTCCAAAAGAGATTTAATCTATCACAACCACCCACTCTTTACGGATGAGTCCGATCGTTTAAGAGAGGTGAAATCGACCTACATTCACCTTCCATTAATAATTAAATTCAGTGCTGCCCGCATTAATAATTACAGGCCCTTTGTGTTGGCAGGTATTTCGACAGATTTCAATCTGTCGAGTAACCATAAGAACATTGACGATAATTTTAGCAATGTTTTCAGAACTGAGCCTCGAAATTTAAATTATGAAATAGGATTGGGGTTTGATTTTTATTTGTTCTATTTTAAATTTTCTCCTTCCATCAGAGGAATATTTTCCATGCAAAACGAATTGATTCCCGACAGTGTAAATAATCCTGCAGACAGTCCATGGACAGGTGGTATTTCCAAAATGGTCAGTAGAGGGTTCGCCATCAACCTTACTTTCGAATAATCTTCCTTTACTCAAGGGCGGAATATCTCACCCAACAAAATGGCTGTCGCTGTGGCTACGTTGAGGCTCTCGGCTCCTCCACGCCCACCAAAAGAAGGAATGGTAATTCGGTGGTCGATCTTCTCCAGTAATGCCTCACTTATCCCGTGAGATTCACTCCCCATCACCAATAGTCCTTGACTTGGAAAAGACTCCTTATAATGAGAACTACCGTCGAGTGTGGCTGCAAAAACCTTGGCATCGCAATCCTCTATCAAAGTATGGAGATCGACATAATGGCAACGGACTCTTGCGATGGAGCCCATAGTAGATTGAACTACCTTGGGATTAAAACAATCCACGCTATTGGAACTGCAAAAAATATTTTTGACCCCAAACCAATCACACAACCTTATGATGGTTCCCAAATTACCCGGATCGGCAATATTGTCCAATACAAGTGAAAATTCTTGATGATTTACTGCACTAGAATCATAGTGAGGGAGATGAAAGACCCCCAAAATGGGACTGGGTGATGACAGATGAGATATTTTTTTCATCTCAGATAAGTGAACCAAGGTATAGGGCGTTTGTTGGAGAGGCTCAGTGGAATAGATTTGATCAGCTTTCCAACCTGAATTTAGGAGCTCATGCACCAACTTTTCACCCTCGGCAACAAATAAACCACTTTCTTGTCGGTGTTTTTTGCGAGATAATTGACGGATATTTTTCTGTTGATTTTTGCTTAACATCCAAAAAACGTAATTTTAACGAATATTCTTCCCATGGGAAACATCATGCCATCAAAGTTAGCGATAATCTTTATCTTGTTAATGACACTTAGTGGATGTGCTGGTGCCAAAAAAATTGCAGGGGATCGTTACTTGTTGGAAAAGAATACGATTTTCAAAAACAAAAAAGAATTAACCAACGACCCCATCAGATTTTTGTTGGTGGATCAACCCAATAGGAAAATCCTGGGGATTCCATTTAAAAGAAATCTCTACTCTATGGCAGGATCCAATCCCGATTCTGTTTTCAACAATTGGCTCTACAAAAAGAAAAAAAGAAAAAAGAGGTTGGACAACTGGCTCTCTCCCAAACAAGTAAAGGAATTGGGCAGATACAAGTCCAACTTCAACAATTGGCTTAAAAAAAGTGGAGAGGCACCTGTTTTTCTGGACAGCACCTCCATCCGAAAAAGCATCAATCGCTTACAACAGTTTTACAAAAACAGGGGGTATTTTGATACAGAAGTGATGTCAAAAAACACATTGGGAGCTGACCATAAGGCCAATGTCTCATATTTTATCGAGACCGGAGAACAATATACCATTGACTCTGTAAGTAAAAAAATAAATTCTCCTGCACTGGATTCCCTTTACGAATCCGCTCTTGCAGAACGCCTAATCCAAAAGGGATATCCTTTTGAAATCGATCGATTTGAAGCCGAGCGATCGCGCTTGATTAATTTTTTCAGAAACAGGGGGGTTTACAATTTTCAGCAGAACAGCATTCAGTTTACAGCGGCAATCGACAGCAGCGGAATGGATACCAAAATCCCTGTGGTAGTCGAAATTGCTGATCTTCAAAAAAGAGAAAATGACACCTTGAGAAATGTCCCTTACCGCATACACCCTGTCTCAAAAATCAATGTATATGTCGATACACCAGGACAATTGGGACAACTGTCTAGCTATACAGACAGTATCAATCACAATGATTTTACCATCTATTTTAAAGGGAAATTAAAATACAAGCCCAAGGCTTTGGAGGAAGTCATCTTTATCAAAAAAGGGGAAGCATACAGTGATTTGGAAAGAGCACAAACCTATCGTTACATCTCCAACCTTCGGAATTTTAAGTACCCCAGTATCACTTATAGCTTGATTGACAAAAACCACCCTGATTTGGTAGCCAATATTTTTCTTAACCCTAAAGAGCGTTTTTCAATGGGTTTTGACTTGGATCTATCACATTCCAATATCCAAGATTTTGGTTTTTCGATCGGAAGTTCCTTTGGTATTAGAAATATTTTTAGGGGAGCAGAAATTCTAGAATTAGGGGTAAAAAACACCTTCGGATCTTCCAGTGACATCGCCTCTATCGACCAACAATTGTTCAACCTTTACGAGTTGGGAGCAGATATTAAACTGAGGTTCCCCAGGATTCTATTTCCGATAGACGTTGAACACATCATTCCCAAAACAATGAATCCCGCTACAGATGTTACTTTTAGCGCTACCCTTCAACAAAATATCGGATTAGATAAGCAATACTTTGGCGCCGGTTATCAATTGAATTGGCAGCCCAATCCTATGGCTAAACTCAATCTGAAGATCATTGATTTAGAATTCATCAACAACCAAAACGTCAATAATTATTTTAATGTTTACAGAAATTCCTACGATAAACTCAACGATATTGCACAATCCTACAACACCAATCCTGAAATCATTGACCTGGATGGAAATCTGAAAATTCCCACAGGCGCCAACAATTTTATTTCAGAAGTGCGCAACAATCAAACCGCCCTAACAGAACAAAACTCCAAATATCAAGAAGTCAATCTGATCAGAGAACGACAAACCCGATTGACTACCAACAACCTGATTTTTGGCTCTTCTTTTTTGTTAAACTACAACAGTCAACAAAACATATTGGATGAATCATTTTTTCAATTGCAGTGGAAACTCAGTATGGTGGGAACGCTACTCAACCAAATCATAAAATCGACCAATACCCCAAAAAATGAAAACGATCAATATGAAATTGCAGGGGTTACCCCTTCACAATATTTCAAAACAGAATTGAATTACATCAAACACTGGCAATTGTCTGCCAGTACGGTTTTGGCATTCCGAGCTTTTGGAGGGGTTGCGATCCCCTATGGCAATGCCAATAGCATCCCTTTTACCAGATCCTATTTCTCTGGGGGTTCCAACGATAACCGTGGTTGGAGGGCCTATAAATTAGGCCCAGGAAGTAGCAATAACCTCAATGAATTTAATGAAGCCAATTTAAAACTGACATTTAATTTGGAATATCGATTTCCCTTGATCGGTAAAATGAATGGCGCTTTTTTTGTCGATGCAGGAAACATCTGGAATGTCTCGGACAATGTCACTGACCCGGATTATCGTTTTGATGGTTTTAAAGATTTGAGTGAGATTGCCATTGGTACCGGTTTTGGGTTGCGTTATGACTTCGATTTCTTTGTTTTTCGCTTGGATACTGGCTTTAAAACTTATAACCCCTCCCTTCCACAATCCTCTAGATGGCAAGGGGATTATGCCATTAGTAATGCTGTTTTTAATATTGGGATAAATTATCCATTTTAAACTCAAAAAGTTTGATACTTTTGTTGTCGTAAACCAATTATTGATGAACCAAAACTTTCCAAAAGGAGTACTGACAGGAAGTCAAGTACAGGATTTATTCCAATTTGCAAAACAAAAATCTTTTGCCCTACCCGCAGTCAATGTTGTAGGGAGCAACTCAGTAAATGCAGTCATAGAAACTGCTGCTGAATTAAACAGTCCCGTAATCATTCAATTTTCAAATGGAGGCTCGCAGTTTATGGCTGGAAAAGGGCTTTCTAACGAAAATCAAAAAGCGGCGATCGCCGGTGGAATTGCTGGAGCCAAACACGTCCACGAGTTGGCCAAACACTATGGCGCATCTGTTATATTACACACTGACCATTGTGCCAAAAACTTGTTGCCATGGATCGATGGATTACTCGATGCAGGAGAAATTTTTTACCGACAAACAGGCAAACCTCTATACAGTTCACATATGTTAGACCTCTCCGAGGAACCTCTAGAGGAAAACATCGAAGTATGTAAAAATTATCTCGCCCGTATGGAAAAAATGGGAATGACCCTAGAAATTGAATTGGGTGTGACAGGTGGAGAAGAAGATGGCGTGGACAATACCGATATTGATGTTTCAAAGTTATATACACAACCCGAAGAAGTCGCCTACGCTTATGAAGAATTGAGCAAAATAAGTCCTCGATTTACCGTAGCAGCTGCATTCGGTAATGTTCATGGTGTGTACAAACCCGGTAATGTTAAATTGACTCCAAAAATTTTAAAGAATTCTCAAGAATTTATTTCCCAAAAATTTGGAGTCCCAGACAACAGCGTAGATTTTGTCTTCCACGGAGGATCTGGCTCTACCAATGAAGAAATAACCGAAGCCATTGGTTATGGGGTCATTAAAATGAATATCGACACTGACTTGCAGTTTGCCTTTACTGAGGGCATTCGCGATTATATGGTCGACAATATTGATTACCTGAGAACACAAATCGGAAATCCCGATGGAGCAGACGTTCCCAACAAAAAACATTACGATCCTAGAAAATGGTTAAGAAAGGGAGAAGAAACTTTCAAAACTCGACTGATTAAGGCTTTCGAAGATTTAAATAATGTCAACACCCTTGACTGATTAAAATTTTAGGAACTAAATTTCCCCTCTATGAGCTGGTTCAAAAGAAGCGAAAAGGGCATACAGACCAAAACTGAAGAGAAAAAAGATATTCCCAAGGGGCTTTGGTACAAAACTCCAACAGGAAAAATCATAGAAACGCAGGAATTGGCCTCCAATTTTTATGTGTCCCCGGAGGACGATTATCACGTTCACATCGGAAGCAAAGAGTATTTTGAGATTTTGTTTGACGACAACCACTTCAAGGAATTGGATGAAAAAATAAAATCAAAAGACTTTCTCAATTTTCAAGATTCTAAAAAATATGTTGATCGTTTAAAAGACGCACAAAAGAAAACAGGTTTAAATGATGCCATAAGAACAGCGGTGGGAAAATCAAAAGGTAGAGATTTGGTCATTGCCTGTATGGATTTTTCTTTTATTGGCGGATCAATGGGCTCTGTAGTGGGTGAGAAAATTGCCCGAGCTTGTGATTATGCGATCGAACATCACTTGCCATTGATTATCATTTCAAAATCTGGGGGTGCCAGAATGATGGAGTCTGCCAATTCACTGATGCAAATGGCAAAAACCTCTGCAAAATTGGCCGCTCTGGCTGAAGCCAAATTACCCTACATATCTCTGTGTACAGATCCCACCACAGGGGGTACAACAGCCTCCTTTGCCATGTTGGGGGACATTAATATTGGCGAACCGGGTGCCTTAATCGCCTTTGCAGGGCCAAGAGTTGTTCGGGACACTACTGGCAGTGATCTTCCCGAAGGATTCCAAAAAAGTGAGTTTTTGTTAGAGAAAGGATTTTTAGACTTCATTTGTCACCGAAAACTCCTCAAGGACAAAATCAACCTTTATTTAGATTTGATCCTCAATCAACCCCTGAGGGATTAATTAGTACAATAGGGTTGTAATTCTGATTATTACGACTATATTTGCACACATTTTTGCATAAAAATTATTGAAATAATATTGGCATGTACTTAAACAAAGACGTTAAAGAAGGGATTTTCAAAAAACATGGAAAATCCGAAAAGGACACTGGATCTACTGAGGGACAAATTGCCCTTTTTTCTCACAGAATTGACCACCTTTCCAACCACCTTAAAAAAAACAAAAAGGATTTCAACACAGAGCGTTCTCTAGTAAAATTGGTAGGGAAACGCCGTCACCTGTTGGATTACCTTAAGGCAAAAGATATCGAGCGTTATCGTGCGATCATCAAAGAGTTGGGGTTAAGAAAATAATCTCAATCGTATTAAAAGCGTATCTATTTACTGATTCAGTTTTTCGTTGGTTGCTACAACACACAACAAGATTAATTTACAACCAACTAATAAAAAATGATACCTAAAACATTTACCCAAGAGATTCGTCTGAACGACGGACGAACCATTACCTTAGAAACAGGTAAGCTGGCCAAACAGGCTCACGGCTCCGTAGTCGTACAAATGGGAAACTGTATGCTTTTGTGTACAGTAGTTTCCAACTACCATTCCGGTAATGTTGACTTTTTACCTCTAACGGTGGATTACCGTGAGAAATTTGCTGCAGCAGGGCGATACCCTGGAGGTTTTTTCAAAAGAGAAGCCAGACCCAGCGATGGAGAAATATTGACCATGAGAATTGTGGATCGTGTTTTACGTCCTCTTTTCCCAAAAGACTATCACAATGAAGTTCAGGTGATGATTCAATTAATGTCTCATGACGAAAATGTAATGCCCGATGCCTTAGCTGGACTAGCCGCTTCTGCCGCCATTCAATTGAGTGATTTTCCATTTGAATGTCCTATTTCCGAGGCTAGAGTTGCCCGAGTGGACGGAGAATTCATCATCAACCCAAGTCGTGCTCAATTAGAAACTTCCGATATAGATATGATCGTGGGAGCCTCTGCAGATTCAGTTATGATGGTAGAAGGTGAGATGGACGAGTGTAGTGAAGAAGAGATGGCCGACGCCATCAAATTTGCACACGAGGCCATCAAGGATCAAATTGATGCACAAATGAAATTGGCGGATGCCTTTGGTAGAAAAGAAGCACGCGAATACGACCAAGAAGAAGAAAACGAAGAGCTACAAAAGCAAATTCACGATGCTGCCTATGACAAATGCTATGCCATCGCCAAAAAAGGCACTGGAAAAGCCGAACGCAGTCTGGCCTTTAGTGAAATAAAAGATGAAATCAAAGCTACTTTCTCAGAAGAAGAACTTGAAGAAAACGGCGATTTGATAAGCAAATACTTTGGCAAAGCCCAAAAAGAAGCGGTAAGAGAATTGGTATTGAGTGAAGGAATGCGTTTAGATGGTAGAAAAACCGATGAGATCAGACCGATTTGGTGTGAGGTAGATTACCTGCCCTCCACCCACGGTTCCTCCATATTTACTCGTGGAGAAACTCAGGCACTTGCTACCGTAACTTTGGGAACTTCTAGAGAATCAAATCAAATTGATATGCCCTCCTATGAAGGAGAAGAAAGATTTTATTTGCATTACAACTTTCCTCCCTTTTGTACAGGAGAAGCCCGTCCTCTAAGAGGAACTTCAAGGCGCGAAGTGGGACACGGTAATCTGGCGCAAAGAGGTCTTAAAGGGATGATCCCCGACGATTGCCCTTATACTGTAAGAGTGGTTAGCGAAGTTTTGGAATCAAATGGATCATCTTCTATGGCCACGGTGTGTTCTGGAACAATGGCCTTGATGGATGCAGGTATCAAAATGAAAAGACCCGTTTCTGGTATCGCCATGGGATTGATTTCTGATGGAGATCGTTTTGCCGTATTGAGTGATATCCTTGGAGATGAAGATCATCTTGGAGATATGGATTTTAAAGTTACTGGAACTTCTGAAGGAATTACCGCTTGTCAAATGGACATCAAAATCAAAGGGTTATCCTATGAGATTTTGGTCAAAGCACTAAAGCAAGCGCGTGAAGGTCGATTACATATACTCGACAAACTCGTCGAAACCATAGATCAACCCAATGAAAGTGTAAAAGCTCATGCACCAAAAATGATCAACAGACGTATTCCAAACGAATTCATTGGAGCGATAATTGGTCCTGGAGGTAAAGTAATTCAAGAGCTTCAAAAAGAATCTGGCTGTACTATTGTAGTTACGGAAGATCCTGTTACAGAAGAAGGAATAATTGAAATCTTAGGAACATCTCCTGATGGTATTGCTATGGTCGAAGCTAAAATAGATTCTGTTACCTTCAAGCCAATAGTTGGAAACTCTTACGAAGTCAAAGTCATCAAAACACTTGACTTTGGAGCTGTAGTTGAATATACAGAAGCACCAGGGAATGAAGTCTTATTACATGTAAGTGAACTTGCCTGGGAACGAACTGAAAATGTAACTGATGTCGTTAATTTAGGAGATATTATTGAAGTAAAATACTTTGGAATTGACTCCAGAACAAGAAAAGAAAAAGTTTCGAGAAAAGCCTTATTACCAAGGCCTGAAAGGGATAAAAAACCTCGAAACGAATAAATAAGGCCTCGGATGTAACATTTTTGATTTTTTAACGTATAAAGATATGTAAACTAATAATTTTCATGAGACAACTCAAAATAACAAAACAGGTTACCAATCGTGAAACGGCTTCCCTTGACAAATACCTTCAAGAGATTGGCAAGGTAGACCTAATCACGGCCGAGGAAGAGGTAGAATTGGCACAAAGGATCAAGGCAGGTGATCAGATCGCCTTGGAAAAATTGACCAAAGCCAACCTGCGTTTCGTTGTCTCTGTTGCCAAACAATATCAAAACCAAGGACTCACCCTTCCCGATCTGATCAACGAGGGAAACTTGGGATTGATCAAGGCGGCTCAACGTTTTGATGAAACACGTGGTTTTAAGTTTATTTCTTACGCAGTGTGGTGGATTAGACAATCGATTTTACAAGCCTTGGCCGAGCAATCTAGGATTGTAAGACTTCCTTTGAATAAAATTGGTTCGATCAATAAAATCAATAAAACCTATGCCTTCTTGGAGCAGGCTCACGAAAGAGCGCCTTCTGCTGAAGAAATAGCTAAGGAGTTAGACATGACCATCAATGACGTAAAAGAGTCACTTAAAAACTCTGGGAGACATGTATCCATGGACGCTCCCCTAGTCGAAGGAGAAGACTCCAACCTTTACGATGTATTGAACAGTGGTGAATCTCCAAACCCCGACAAAACTCTTTTGCATGAATCTCTAAGAACTGAGATCGAAAGGGCTTTGGAGACCTTAACCCCCAGAGAGGCAGATGTGGTAAGGCTCTATTTTGGTCTGGGTAACCAGCACGCCATGACTTTGGAAGAGATCGGAGAAACCTTTGATTTAACCCGTGAAAGGGTTAGACAGATAAAAGAAAAGGCCATCCGAAGGCTCAAACACACCTCACGAAGCAAGATCTTAAAGACTTACTTGGGTTAAATTGAACTATTCCTAATGGAAAGCATTATTGCTCCCTCGCTACTGGCGGCAGATTTCGGAAATCTTGAACGTGACTGTAAAATGGTCAATACGAGTGAAGCCGATTGGTTTCACATCGATGTGATGGATGGGGTTTTTGTTCCGAATATCTCTTTTGGTATGCCAGTACTCAAGTCCATTGCTGCGCATGCTAAGAAGCCCTTAGACGTGCATTTAATGATTGTCCAACCTGAGCGCTATATTGAAACTTTTGCAGCCTTGGGAAGTGATATACTCACCGTGCATTACGAAGCCTCCACCCACCTTCACCGAACCCTACAATCTATTAAAGGTAAGGGCATGAAGGCTGGGGTCGCCCTTAATCCTCATACAGCGGTTGATTTGCTGGAACCCATTATCAATGAGATTGACTTAGTTTGTTTGATGAGCGTCAATCCAGGCTTTGGTGGGCAAAGTTTTATAGAATCAACTTATGAAAAAATAAAAAAACTGAGCGACATCATAAAAAAGGCTGAAGCCTCCACTCAGATTGAAATTGATGGAGGGGTTACCAACCAAAATGCAAAAAAACTGATTGAATGTGGTGCAAATGCTTTGGTGGCAGGAAGTTTTGTCTTTTCCTCCAAAAACCCAATAGAGACCATCTCAAGCTTAAAAAATATTCATTAAAAAAGGGGCTTTCGCCCCTTTTTTGTTTCCTAAAATTCTGTTCTGAATTGTACCCTTCTGTTTAAGGCTCTGCCCTCTTGGGTTTCGTTGTCTGCAATGGGCCTTTCCTCACCATAACCTTCGGTTTTCAGTCGGTCGGGATTGACACCCAAATTGACTAAAAATGCTTTTACAGCGGCTGCACGATTTTGAGACAGTGCAAGATTGGCCTCAGCCTCACCATCGCTCGAAGTATGACCTTCAATCACCAAACTACCATCGGGGTTTTCATCGAGTAATTTATTGATTTCATTCAAGGAATTCATTACTTTTTTACCCTGAATCCGATCGGTACCTGCTGCAAAATTAATTTTGGTTGCCAATTCATTAATGGTTTGAACCACTTCATTGGAGAGTTCGGGACAACCCCTATTTTCTGCAGTTCCAGCCTCTTCTAGACAGGCATCAACATCATCACTTACTCCATCACCGTCAGTGTCTGGCCATGGACAACCCTTATTTCCCTCTGCACCTGCCTCATCAGGACATTCGTCATCTTTATCTGCCACACCGTCGCCATCGCTGTCAGGGCAACCATTCAATTCAACCAATCCCTCTTGATCCGGGCATTCGTCTTCATTGTCTGCAACACCATCACCATCGCTGTCAGGACAACCATTCATAATCTCGGTTCCAAATTCCTCAGGACAATTGTCTTTATTGTCAGGAATTTTATCGCCGTCTGTGTCAGGACATCCATTAAATTCTTTCAGACCTGGTTCATCTGGACATGCATCTTTTTTATCTGGTATTCCATCCTTATCTGAATCACCTTGACCAAAATTATAATTAAAACCTACCATGTGCTGAAGATGGTTATATGTCCCTTTTTCCTCAGATATCCTGTAAACTGATCTGATATTTAAACTTATTTTATTAGTGATTGAAATATCAAACCCAAGACCACCATGAATCGTTCTTCCTGCACCTAATGACTTAAAAACCCCCTCAAAAGTAAGTTTTTTACCAAAATCGGATAATCCGTAACCACCGATTAAATAGGGAGAGAATTTTTTTGATGAGAAATTAAATTTTAAAAAAGCATCCACTGAAGTAAAATCAGTATTTATATCGTCTATTTTAAATTTATTGATACCATAATTCGCTCCAATCGAAAATCCAGCTCCTAGATACCTACCAATATGAACTGATGGACCAAAGCCATATTTTGATTCTACTGATTCATCTAAAACTTGAACAGTGTTAGCACCAATACCAATTGACCATGGATTATTAGGAGTTTGGGAAGCAACTTTTTTTGATAACAAAAAAACTATCAGAAATACTTTTAAGTAAATTAAACTTTTCATATTGAATATCTTAAATCTTTATTTTGTTAACGAATTTATTAAAGGTTTATTGTATGTAGTTCTGATTCAATTATTATGAAATTTATTATTCTGCAACGAGATACTGTAGTTTAAAGTTAAGAGCCGTATCGATCAAAGCCAAATGCGAGTATGCCTGAGGAAAGTTCCCCAAAAGTCTTTTTGATTTAAAATCAATATCCTCGCTAAATAATCCCAAATGATTACTGTAGGAAAGCAACTGATCAAACATAGCTTTGGATTTTTCTTCCTCCCCTATTTTATATAAACTGTTGATGAACCAAAAAGTACAAACGGTAAACGATGAGCTGGGCGTTCCAAAATCGTCGTCATTTTTGTATCTAAACAAAAGACCCTCGTGAGACAACTCTTTTTCAATGGCCTTGACGGTTTTTATATATTTTGGGTTTTTGGCATCGATAAAACCATAGGGTTCCATGAGTAATACGGAAGCATCCAAATGCTCAGTTCCATAGGATTGTGTAAAAGCTTGCACTTCTTCATTCCAAGCGTTTTCTAATATATCCTCGTAAATTTCTGTTCGAAGCGCTTCCCATTTTTTGGCAGATTTTCCGGATTGTATGATGTCAGAAATTTTGATGGCTCTATCTACAGCCACCCAACACAATAGTTTGGAAAAAGTAAAATGACGGTCTTCTTTTCTAAATTCCCAGATGCCTTTATCTGCTTGCTTCCAATTGTGTTCAACCACCCATACAATAGATTTAACTATAGACCACAACTCTTCGTGTTTATCGGTTTCTTCAATGTATTTCTCAATCTGAAAATGAATGGCATCCATCAATATACCATAAATATCATTTTGCTTTTGGATAAATGCGGCATTGCCTATCCTTACGGGTTTTGATCCCTGATAGCCCGACAAATGATCCAATGTTTTTTCAGTCAACATTTTTTCACCACTGATACCATACATGATCTGTAACTTTTCGTCCTTGTCAGGAATGAGATCGATGATAAAATCAATAAATTTTTTGACGATTTTGAGGTGTCCCAACTTGGTAATGACCTTGATTACCATTGAAGCATCTCTGATCCAACAAAAACGGTAGTCCCAGTTTCTTACCTCCCCTATGGTTTCGGGAAGAGAAGTGGTAGCTGCAGCTAGTACGGCTCCAGTTTTTTCAAAAGTCAACAGTTTAAGGGTTATAGCACTTCTAAGAATTTCCTCATTATAGGCGTTGTCAAAAGTGGGGGTTTTAAAACACCAGTTAAGCCAATATACTTTTGTTTTTTCAAACTCAAACTTGACATCTTCAATGTTAAATGGTTTGATCTTTTCGTTGTAAGATATTTTAAAAAAATAATCTTGATCCAACTTTATCTCATCTCCATTAAGTACTGAATCTTTGTCCAAATCTGTGTATAAAGTCAAAGTATCATAACGTTGGTCATCAACCACACTAATGATAAAATCATCTTTAATATAGTTCTTTGTTTCCCCTTGTGCATATTCCAATTGGGGATCATACAAAACTTTGAAACTAGGGTTCCCCTTAATCCACTTGACCAACCGGGTAATTTCTGGTGGTGCATAATAAACCCCATTATCTTTTTGAAAGCGAGGCATAAAATCCAATAATTGGAAAGCATCGGTTCCATTATCAAATCGGGTCAATAAAATGGCAGTTTTATTGAGGTACTTTTGAGTAATTTGATAGGATTCGTCGCATTCAATCTTGAAAGTACCTCCTTTTTGATCGTCCAGTATTTTCCCAAAAACGGAAGGAGAATCAAATTGGGGTAAACACGACCAATCAATTGAGGAATCCTCATTTATAAGGGCAGAAGATTTACAATTTCCTATAATTCCATAATTTAAATTGTCTGGGGAAGGTTGAGATGGCCTTTTATGCATACTTTCGAGGATATTATTTTGATTCAATTAGAATTATGGCAAAAAATATTATCGTATCAAATAGACTTCCGATACAGTTAACGAAATTAGATAATTCTTTTGAATTTACCCCCACCAGTGGTGGCCTAGCGACGGGTATGAACTCAGTTCACAAGGGTCAGAAATCGCTTTGGATTGGGTGGCCTGGTATCAACAACGATGAGATTGATAAAAAGACATGGGCTCCATTAAAAAAATCTTTAAAAAAGGAGGGCTATTTTCCAGTATCCCTAAATCATAAAGAAATTGAAGATTTTTATTACGGACTGTCCAACAAGTCACTTTGGCCGCTTTTTCATTACTTTATCGAGTTTTCTGTCTTTGATGAGAAACAATGGAAGTCCTATCAAGAGGTCAATCAAAAGTTTGCAGACAGTGTTTTACTAAATGTTGAAGAAGGTGACACCGTTTGGATTCACGATTATCAGCTATTGTTGTGTCCCAAAATGATCAAAGATGTCCGTCCAGACATAACCATAGGATTTTTCTTACACATCCCTTTTCCCTCTTTTGAAATATTTAGAATTTTCCCTTGGAGGGAGCCGCTACTTGAAGGAATGCTTGGTGCAGACCTTATTGGATTCCACACCTACGACTATGAACGTCATTTTTTAAGTTCTGTCAAGCGAATACTAAGAAAAGAAGTGTCCTTTAACCGGGTGAACTTGGGAACCCGAGAAGTGGTGGTGAATACTTTTCCCATGGGCATTGATTATGAAAAATTCAGGAATGCTGCCCAATCCCATTTGGATATGGAAAACAATGAAAAATCTGATTTAAAAAAACAGTTAGAGCTCCACAAAAAAGGAACTAATAAAGGATCGTTGATCCTTTCCATCGATCGACTGGATTACACCAAAGGAGTTGTCAATCGGATTAAAGCTTTTGAACTATTTTTGACCAAATATCCCGAATATCTCGAAAAGGTACGCTTAGTCATGCTTACCGTCCCCTCCCGTTCAAATGTGTCCGATTACAAGAGGTTGAAAAAAGAAACAGACGAAATTGTAGGACGGGTCAACGGAAAGTTTGCCACCATCAATTGGACTCCCATTTGGTACTATTACAGGGCGATGGCTTTTGATGACCTGATCGACTTGTACATGACTTCCGATATTGCCATGATCACCCCAGTTCGAGACGGTATGAATTTGGTCGCCAAAGAATTTATAGCAACCCGAGTCAAGGGAGACGGTGTTTTGATTCTCAGTGAAATGGCTGGAGCTTCAAAGGAACTATTTGAATCTGTATTGATCAATCCTTTTGACCTTGACCAAATGGCCGATGCTCTGTTAACAGCCCTACAGATGCCACTCGAGGAACAGCAAAAAAGAAACTTGAGCATGCAAAAAAGGCTTAAAAGATATTCTGTGGAGCATTGGGCCAATGAATTTATGAAGGCTTTGAAAACCAAAGATATCAGCAACGAAGAATCCACAGTAATCAAAATCAATGATCGCATTCAAAATACCATCGTCAATAAATTCAAGTCCTCTAAAAAAAGAATGATTCTCCTGGATTATGACGGAACCTTAGTAGGTTATCATCAAAAACCAGATTTGGCTATTCCTGACGAATCGTTAATTCAGTTGATCGAAGGTCTTTTACAGTTACCTCAAACCGAAGTGGCCATCGTAAGTGGTCGAGATCAAGATTTTTTAGAAAAATGGTTGGGTCATCTCCCCATGACACTGGTCGCCGAACACGGATATTTTATTAAGCATAAGAATCAAAAATGGGCAGGGAAAGAAATCCAACAAAAGAACTGGAAGGAAGATTTGATTCCCTTATTGGAATCGTTTACCGATCGGACACCCGGAACTTTTATTGAAGAAAAAAGAAACAGCTTGGTTTGGCACTACCGTAAAACCGATCCCGAATTGGCTTCTGAAAGAATAGTAGAGCTCAAAACCGTTTTGAATAGTCTGATCTCCGACGAATTGCACATCATGGATGGAGACAAAGTCATTGAAGTGGTCAGTGGACGATACAATAAAGGGACGGCAGTTTCTGAAATTATCGGTGCCAAAGAATACGACTTTATCATGTGTTTTGGAGATGATGTTACGGATGAATTTATGTTCAATGATCTTCCAACACACGCCATCAATGTGAAGGTTGGTGAAAAAAATACCTCCGCTATGTATTGTGTGGACAATACCAAAGCTGCTAGATCCTTACTGAGTGACTTGATTTCCTAAAATACCTTCTCTATTGTTTTTTTGTTGAGATATTATTAATATTTTACAAAAAAATCAACAAATGAATAAAAGAAGATTTTTCATTAAAAGCTCTGCTTTGGCATTATCTTCAATGCTTTTTCCAACCTATGTTTTTTCCCGGAAAAATCGATTGCCAAATGTTCTCATCCTTGGCGACTCTATCTCCATCGGCTACTATCCTTTTGTTAAGGAAGCCTTAGAAGGTCGTGTAAATTTAAGCCGACCCATGTTGCCCGGTGGGGGGTTTCAGAACTGTGCAGGAACCACCAATGGAATTGAAAAAATATCAGAGTGGATCGGAGAAAAGCAATGGGATTTGATTCATTTCAATTTTGGTTTACACGACATCAAACACGTCAATCCTCAAACTGGAAAAAACAGCAAAAGTTTTGACGATCCTCATCAAGCCTCCCCCGAACAATACAAGAAGAACCTCAAATTTATTGTCAAAAAACTAAAGAAAACCAAGGCAACATTGATCTTTGCCACGACTACCCCCTATCCAAACGCTAAATTAAAACCAGCCAGAAAGCCAGGAATGCCTAAAATTTACAATAAGGTGGCCCTCAGGCTGATGAAGAAAAACAAAGTTTTCATCAATGATTTACACGCATTTGTAACTCCCAGAATGAAAGAGCTGCAGCGACCCAGCAATGTACATTTCACAAAATTAGGCAGTAGAGAATTGGCTAAAGTAGTCGTAAAGTCCATTTTGAAACACCTTTAAAGTATCATTGATGACAAAATTTTATTTGCCTCTACTGTTCTTAATGATCTTTTCTCAGGCTTTGTGTCAAGAAAATCATTTTGAAGTAAAAACCAATGTTGAGGTGGGGGATAATACTGAGTTTTGGAAAGCAGCAGGTTCGGATCACCTTTTTTATCACAGTCTCAAACCTGCTGGTCAATATTTACTAAAGAGAATGGGAACTACTGATTCGCATCATTATTTGCGATCCCACCACACCTTTAATCAAGACATAAAAAACGGAGTCATCAGGGGACAAAATGTCTACAGTGAAGACTCAAAGGGGAATCCCATTTATGATTTTTCGAATCTAAACAAAGTTTTTAAGGCTTATGTCGAAAACGGAATCAAACCCATAGTGGAATACGATTATTTGCCCGAAGCATTGAGCCGTGACAAAGGAGAGGTATCCATAGGGAATGATGAAGGTATGACCATGATCAATACTGGGCCTAATGATTGGGAAAAATGGTCGGACTTGATGAAAGCCACTACTCAGAACTTTATTGATGAATTTGGAATTGACGAGGTCAGGACTTGGTATTTTGAAGTTTGGAATGAACCCGATGGATGGCCAGAAGAGGAATGGGAGGTATTTTACAAAATGTACGATCTATTTGTCGATGCCGTAACTTCGGTTGATTCAAAACTAAAGGTGGGAGGACCTGCTTGTTATCACGAATATTTTCTAAAACCATTTCTGAATCATGTGGTCAATGGTACCAATTATGTAACAGGCAAAAAAGGAAGTCGGATTGATTTTATTTCCTATCACATCTATGGGCTGTCCGGGAAATGGTTGAACAACGAACCCCATATACAGCCTCAAGTTCAAAGGTTTTCTCAATCCGTCTTATGGCTCAAACGCCTACTAAAAGGCTATCCCTCTCTCAAGGGTACCGAATTTCATATCAACGAATGGGGCCTTTCCTCCAATTATTATCGCACTGTAGCAAAGTATCCCGATCTGGAGTATCGCAACTCCATCAGCTCCCCCCTGTTTTTATTCAAACTGGTCGATGCACTTTATCAAATCGAAGATCACTACAATTTCCCAACCTCCTTGCTTCTCTATTGGGGATTTTCTTGGGAGGCCGATGAGGATGAATTTTTTACAGGAAAAAGAGAACTTTTGACCGCGGGAAATACTCCAAAACCGATACAAACTGGCTTCGAAATGTTGGCAAAACTTCAACCCAAAAGACTTAAAGTAGTAAAGAGTAAAAAAAGTAGTCGATTGGGGATGATCGCAACTCGATCCGAAGAAAAAATGGTGTTTTTGCTTTATAACTATGAGGAATCCGACGGAGAACAAGTGTCTGGAAATGATATCATTAACATTCAACTGTCTGGACTGGAAAATAAATTCAGCTATAAGGTTGAATCTATAGCTTTGGATGAAAAAAGCAATAACACCTACCAAAGTTGGGTGACCATGGGCCGTCCCAAAAACTCAAAATCGATTGATCTTGCCCCTCTTAAAACAGCCGCCACTCTTGATGCAACCCAACACTTCGAGTTGCAAACCAACGCAGGAGGTGAAGTGAACTTTGATATAAATCTCAAACACAGATCTGCGCAAATACTTGTAATTCACCCTAAAAACTAAAATGATGAAGTACCTTTTACTTATTTCTTCAATCATCACCCAAGCCTTACAATCACAACAGCAAATGATTGATAGTTTCCAAACTTTTGACTCCTACTCCAATATTAAATACGACGAGTCGTTGCGACCACAATTTCATTTTTCATCTAAGAAAAACTGGATCAACGACCCCAATGGAATGGTGTATTACAAAGGAGAGTATCATCTATTTTTTCAGCACAATCCCAAAGCCGTTCATTGGGGAAATATGACCTGGGGCCATGCGGTAAGTAAGGATATGGTTCACTGGAAACAATTGCAACACGCCATTTTGCCCTATGGTAATGGCACCATTTTTTCGGGAACTGCTGCAGTAGATTACCCCAATAGCTTGGGTCAAAATACTGAGGAAGAAAAAGCGATTGTGGCCTATTTTACTCATGCTCAAAATGACAATAAAGATTTGTTTTATCAAGCTGGAGCCTACAGCACCGACCGAGGACGTACCTTTCAACTGATCGATGGGGGGCGTCCACTGGTAGCCAACCAAGGTTTTGATAGGGGCGAGCGTGACCCTAAGATTTTTTGGCATGCCCCTTCCAATAAATGGGTGCTGATTTTATGGATAAAACGTGCCGACAAAAGACAGTCTGATGATTTGGGGAAAGTTCGTTTTTTCGAATCTAAAGATCTAAAAAACTGGAAAAAAACAAGCGATTTTGACAGAAAATGGGTTTATGAATGTATGGATTTGGTCGAGCTGAGTGTTGACGGAGATTCCAACAACAAAAAGTGGTTGATCTACGATGCCAGTTTTGATTACGAAATTGGAAGCTTTGATGGCTTACACCTTTCAACTGATGGTATAAATCATCTCGGTGACCTGGGGAATGCCTATTATGCTGCGCAAACATTTAACAACAGTCCCGATGGAAGAACCATCATCATGGGTTGGTTGAGAACCAGTGACAACAATATTTATGTTGAAAATAAAATGCCTTTCAATCAGCAGATGTCATTTCCCGCTAAAATGGAATTGAGAACTACCCCAGATGGAATAGGTCTGTTCCGTTGGCCGATTCAAGAAATAAAAAATCTCTACAGCAAAAGTATAGCCCATCAAAATATAGAATTGAATGCACTCAATCAAAAACTTGAATATGAAAATTTTGATGTGGTGGATCTTTATGCAAGCTTTGATCGCAAAAAGAACGAGGCATTTGAAATCGACATCCGTGGACAAGTAATTTCTTACAAAGAGGGTGATTTTTATTTTAATGATGTCCTTTTGCCCACCTTAGATCAAGATAAAGTAAATATCAGAGTGCTTTTGGATCGTACCACTGTTGAAATTTTTACTGACGATGGGTTTTCTGTATTCTCCACTTATGCCGTTTCGGATTGGAAAAACAATCAAATATCAGTCCGATCAGAAAAAACATTACTTTTTGAAACATTTGAAGTCAATAAGATCAAATCCATTTGGCCACAGGCAACATATTGAATTATTCCACTCTTTCAATTTCGACCCATAGCGGAAAATAATTACTCCTCCTCCCCTTTCTGTAAAAAGGTGTAAAATCAAATGAACCTTGAGGAAGGGAAACATCTTCCCACACCAATAAATCAGACTCCGTCATGGAGTTGTGTTTTTTTAAGATTTGCTGGCCCAACTCAAGAAACATTTCACCTCCTCCCATCAAGGGTTTTAAAAATTTAAATTTAAGACGGTAAACCCCTTTTTGTAGATCAACTTTCCAATGGGAATAAACCTCTTCTTGATTCCACACTCCTCTTTGTCCACCAGCATCATTTCTATTGAGATATACTGGGTTTTCATGGAGTGTTCCTACCTTGATTAGGGGTGGATTAACCAAATTGGGTGAAGTACCCAATTCCGAGATCAATTGATCCATTTCTGCTTTTAGGGAGGTCGCTTTTTCATTATTTTGAATCACCAAATTATTTTTTTCAAATGGATCCTCCACTAGGTTGTACAGCTCAAATTCTTGTAGGGAAGCATCAAAGTCTGTTTTTCCTACCAGTTTAAATTCGCCCTTTTGTATGGCAACATTGTTGTACAATTCGGGAAACTTTCTGGTCCAATAGGAAAAAAAACTACGTTCGGGCAGGGTTTCACTTTGTAATGCAGGCAGAAAACTTCTTCCATCGATCTTTCTGTCTTGAAGCAGCGGAGCAGCACACAATTGTGACAAGGTGGGTAGAAGATCGATATGTGCCGCCATCTGATCCATTTCTTGATTGTCTTTAAATTTTGCAGGATAACGCATAAAAAATGGAACTCTAATTCCTCCGCGATATACGCTCGATTTTCTTCCGCGCATTCCCGAAACATAACGGACTTGCTGAGGACCATTATCGGTCATAAAAATGATAATGGTATTATCTTCAATGCCCAAAGCTTCAACTTTTTGAAACAATCGGTTGAGGTTGTCATCAATATTACTCACCATGGCATACACTTTTCGGGCGTCCTCCTTGTCCTTTTCTGTAAGTTTAGCTTCTGGCATTAAATGGGCATCTATCCCCTCAGAAGGGTCGATATTTTTGTACCTCTGATAATATTTGTCAGGTACTTGCAAAGGGGTATGGGGAGCGTTGAAAGACAAATAACAGAAAAAAGGTTCTTCTTGATTTTTTTCGATAAAATCAATGGCATTATCGGTAAAAATATCTGAACAGTATCCGGTGTAGGCTTTTTGTTGGTTGTTGTGCCAAAGCACTGGATCAAAATAGCTGGTTCCCATTTTGAAATAGTTGGTAAAATCGCCCACCTGTCCGATGCCTCCTGCGAGGTGGATGAGTGACTCATCAAAGCCCTGATCGCTAGGTCGCGAGGGGTAATTATCCCCCAAATGCCATTTGCCAAAAATACCCGTAGTATAATTGGCTTTTTTGAGCATTTCAGCAAGGGTAAATTCTGAAGCTGCCATGATCGCTCCTCCATTGTAGGTATCTCTTACTCCTGTTCTGAGGGAGTATCTACCTGTCATCAGACTCGACCGGGTGGGCGCACAAACGGGAGAAACGTGAAAATTATTAAAACGGATGCTCTTCCGGGCAAAAGCATCGAGGGTTGGAGTGCTTATGTTGGGGTTGTTGTGGATTCCCAAATCGCCATAACCTTGATCATCTGTAATGATAAGAATTACATTGGGAGGATTAGGAATTTCCTTTTCTTGGCAACTAAACATAAATAGTCCGAGCAAAAATGGTAGAGCGTATTTTATTTTCATTTTGATGTAGTTTTTTAGTTTCAACTTCCAGATAAGGACATATGAAAGTGATCATGAGCGATCATTTTTACCCAATGTAAGAATTTCAAATTTGGTATCAAATTTTTGCTCAAAAGATACATCTAGTGCTATTTGCAACCACCGGTATGATTTCTTGTTTTATTACTGGATTTGCTAAAAGCCTATTGATTAAATCTTGTTAAGACAATTTATATCTGAAGGCATTGAACATAATTTGCTTTAGAAAATTAACGGTTCACTTCAGATTGAAAAATCAGTTTTAAACCCATCTAAGTCTCAAAACCAAAATTAATTGGATTAACACATACTGCAATACTACTGCATTTACTGTATCTGCTTAGAATTTGTAAAGTTTTCTGTCAAATAATGTGTAGATTGAATTATCAATATTTAAAATATGTCTTTTAATAAACTCTTCAACCGCAAACATCCTGATTTTATCAGGCAGCTTTTAGAAAAAAATTCTGATTTATCCCCCAGAGAGATATTAATTTGTATGTATTTAAAACTGAATTTCAGTAACTACAATATCAGTAAAGAAATGGGAATTTCCAGGCCAACAGTTGACACTTACAGACACCGAGTTCGAAAAAAATTGAACTTAAAACGATCTGATTCAATCGTGAGTATTTTGAATCGACTTTGATATTTGATTTTTGCAAACTAAAATAATTGGATTGAAAAGTATTTTTATTCTACTGGTTTGGTTTTCTTTTGTTTTTTGGCCTATATCGACCAGGGGACAACAGAGAAGCCATCTTTTATTTTTCAAGGATAATCTTATTCATTTTAATCCTGCTCACGCTGGAGTAAATCCATCTAAAATACAAATCGGAAGTAGGAGTCAGTGGTTGGGAATAAAAAATGCACCTAGGGTCAATTCACTTAGATATATTTCAGCTAAAAAAAAAAATGTCACTTGGGGTTACAATATGGAAACAGACAAGGTTTTTATCGAGAACAAGAATTCAATTTCAGCCGACTACAGCTATCAATTAAAATTGGGTGATCAAAAGACAATATACTTAGGGATGCGCGTTGGGATATACTCATATAATTTTGATGTTAATGAGTTAGTTAGAGTAACCAATGAACCAAACGAAATGCTTGAGGCAGTCAGAGGGTATGTTGGAAATATTATTGGAGTGGGATTATTTTATTCTGATGTGAGAGAAAAAGTAGAACATTTCTTTTCTTACTCCATTCCAAATACTGTTAATCTTAGGAGGTTTAAAGCAGAAAACGGAATTACTACCGAGGTGACTGACAGAGTGCATCACTATTTTGTTGGGGGAAGTAGCATCAAAATGGGCGAGAATAATTTGATCCCTCATTTTTTGGTTCGCCAAGTCAAGCATGCACCAGTATTATATTCATTTATTATTGGATTTGACTTTAAAAAAAATTTTGAGATAGGTTTCGGAGTAACCAATAATGATTATTTGAGTGGATATTTTTCTTTAAAAAAATCGGCGAAATTCAATTTTGGTATTGGTTATGAATTTCCCAGCAGCACTAAAAAAACAGCACTAAGAAAAGGTACAGTTGAATTTAATTTAATTTATAAATTAAATAGCTCTGCAGCAAAACAAATGATAATTGAAACTATAAATACTAGGGCAATTGATTAACAAATCACTTGGCGTCTTTAAAAATAACTCCATTTCAAAATGGAGTGGAATCCTTATACTTGTTTGGATAAGTCTTTCTTTTTCAAGGAATAATATAATTAATGGTAACAATAGTGACATTGCATTTCCAACATTAACCTCATTTACAGACAATGACTCTGACGGTCAAATTCAAACCGCAAGTGATGTAATATTTACTGCAGTATTTCAAAACTCGGTAACCATTTCCCCTACAATAGAAATTCCTGGAGCTGTAAGTGGTGGAGTAATGACAAGTATTGACGGACTAAATTGGTATTACACCTGGGATGTAGATGCCTCTGGGGCTTCAAACGGAAGTTATACAGCCAGGGTTCAGTCTACTGATCCAGATAATAATAACACCCAACTAAGTTCACAAAACATAAGCTTTACATTAGATTCTTCAGTACCTACGGTAGTATTAACGGACAGTGATACAAACAATATTCTAACTATTTATGATACAGTCCGAATTACAGCAACTTTTAGTGAGGCTATGTCAAGCCCACAAATCCATATTGTTAAAAACTCATCTACAGTTACTCTTACTACCCTAACTCAGTCATCTCCCTCTATATGGTATTATGATTGGGTTTTGACTACGCCCAGTGGAGGTATACCAGCAGATGGAATATATACGGTTACGGTTTCTGGAACATCAACAGGAGGTAAAGTTTATCCCAATGCAAATATTGATAATATAATTTTTCAAGTAAGCGACGATTCAGACGGAGATGAGCTTGCAGATGGAGGAGCGGATAAAGATGACGATAACGATGGAATTTTAGACTCAATTGAGGGAAATGGTGATATTGATGGGGATGGAATTCCAAATCGATTGGATAGAGATTCCGACGGAGATGGATGCTTCGATACGTTGGAAAATAATTTTTCAGATCCCGACAATGATGGAATTGTGGGTCGATCACCCGTTCAAACTGATGACGATGGAAAAGTTACTAGTGATGCAGATTCTAACTCCTTTAGTCATGGTATTATAATTTACCTAAATACTCATGTGGACACTGACTCCAATGGAACCTTAGACTATTTAGAAGTCCCTAGTGTAACAGTAACCAGTGATGTTGCAGCTATTACAGCAATTATAGGGAGCAATACCCCTATCACGGCTTCGGCAAGTGCTTCTCACGGTGGTATTAACAATTTCCAATGGCAATATAAAGCCAACGCATCAGATGCTAATTGGATCGATCTATCAGGTTCTGATAATTTTGTTTCAAATAGTAATTCTTCTACATTAATAATAATACCTAATAATTCTATTAATGGTTATGTTTTTAGAGCTGAAATAACCCCAGGATGCAGCACAGTTACCTATACAACTTTAACTGAAATTACAATTGATATTGACTCTGATAACGATGGAGTTGGAGATAATGTAGATATTGACGATGATAATGACGGTATACTTGATACCTATGAAGATTCCGCGGGATCTAGTAATGATATTGATGGTGATGGGATTATAAACTCTCTTGATCTTGACTCCGATGGTGATGGGTGTTTT